>Ga0209343_10003799_pt1 | contig 18868 bp, 15 predicted proteins | sample RifCSPlowO2_02_FD_184026 | JGI IMG/M metagenome (GOLD analysis project Ga0209343, IMG submission 184026) | Groundwater microbial communities from Rifle, Colorado - Rifle CSP2_plank lowO2_0.2 (SPAdes) (version 2) | ecosystem: Environmental > Aquatic > Deep subsurface > Groundwater | place... | reverse complement strand
ATGCGGTGTTTCTCGTCGCTCATTTGGAACAACCAAACCGCGCTCCTCGTGCCTTGCCTCGCGCAAAAACAGGCTCCGGCGCGGCCGCGAACGAAATGGCAACAGACCCTAAGCGGAGCAGGCCGCGCGCCTGTTCCGCCGTTTCCCCCTCGCTGTCTAGCTGCTCAGGCCTGCCTTGGCCAATACGGCTGCCTCGTCAACCTCATCTATCTGCTCTCTGCCCAGAAACCGCTCGGCATACTCGCGGTAGATCTGCCTGCGCACGAATAAACCGAACAGCGGCGCATCGATGTGCGCGCCCTGGCACATGCCGGCCATGATATTCAGTGACTCGGAGAGCAGTTTGCCCTTCTTGTAGGGGCGATCCACCGCCGTCAGCGCCTCGAAAATATCGGCAATCGCCATCATCCGCGCCGGCAGGCTCATCTGCTCGCGGCGCAGGCGTTTCGGGTAGCCGCTGCCGTCCATTTTCTCGTGATGGCCGCCGGCTATCTCGGCGACATTGCGCAGATGCGGCGGGAAGGGCAGGCGGTTGAGCATCAGGATGGTTTGTACGATGTGGTGGTTGATGATGTAGCGCTCCTCGCTCGTCAGGGTGCCGCGGGTGACGCCGAGGTTGTACAGCTCGCCGCGGTTGAACTTGTGCTGCGGCACCTGGAGTTTGAAACCCAGGGGATTGTCGGCCGGGATGATCTCGCCGGCCGGCCGCTCAATCAGGTGCTCCGGCTTGTCGGCCAACAAGCGTTCTTCGACGGGCAGCGCGGCGGGCGGGTGGCGTTCCTGGCGCCGGCTTTCCTCCCAGGACACCCCCTGGCGGTCATCCAGGGTGCGCAGCCAGGTGCGTGCGCCGATCTGTTGCAGGCGTTGCAGGTCGGCCTCGGCCATGGCTTCGCCGCCCAGATTGCTGCGCGCGACGAAGGCGAATTCCTCATCCAGCGCGCTCAGCAGCTTATCGCGCAGGGTTCCGAGCCGAGTGCTGTCGCCGCCTTGGGCGCAACCTTGCCAGTAGGCGATCCAGGCGTCGCGCTTGAGCACCTCGAAGCGCATGCGCACTTCATGGATGCGGTCATACAGGGTCTCCAGCTTGGTCGACTTGTCCACCACGTACTCCGGGGTGGTGACCTTGCCGCAGTCATGCAGCCAGGCGGCGATATGCAGGGCTTCCCAGTCGTCGTCGCTGGGCTGGTAGTCGCGAAACGGCGGTTCGTCGCTGGCGGCGGCCGCACGGGCGAGCATCAGGGTGATCTCCGGCACGCGCTGACAGTGCCCGCCGGCGTAAGGGCTCTTGGCGTCGATGGCGCCGGCGATCAGCTGGATAAAGGCGTCCAGCAGTTGCTTCTGGCGTTCCAGCAGGCGCTGGCTCTCGATGCACAGGGCCGCGACCCCGGACACCGCTTCGACGAAGGCGATGCGCTCGGGGCGCAGCATGGCACGGTCCGATTCCTCGCCCTGGTCGCGATGCAGCAACAACAGCACGCCCAGGGTGTCACCCTGGCGGTTATGCAGCCCGGTGGCGACCAGGTGCACGCGCGGGCTGTCGAGGGCCTGCAGCAGGCTCTGCAAGTCGCCGGCCTGGTCGAAGCCGATGGAGGTGGCGCTGCTGCCGCCGCCACTGGCCGGTTGGCGCAACCAGTGGGGTATTTGCTCGGCGTCGAGGTCGTAGTGGCTCAGACCATGCTTGCCCAGGCTGTGTTGTTGCCCGTCGAGAAACAGGCCGTGGGGTTCGAGGCGGCCGTTGTCTTTCAGGTAGAGCAGGCCGCCGTGGGCTTCGCTGATCTCCACGGTTTCTTCCAGCACCCGCTTGAGCAGCGTGTCGAAGCGGGTCTGTGCGGAGAGGCTGGCGGCGATTTCCAGGAAGCTGGAAATGGTCTCTTTCATATGGCCCATGGACACGGCCAGCTGGTCGACCTCCAGCACCGGCGAGCGCCCGCTGGCCGGGTAGCTGAAGTCGAAACGGCGGATCGCCTCGGCTTCCAGCACCAGGGCGCGCAAGGGCTTGGCGATAATTCTGGAGCTGAGCCAGCCCAGGGGCAGACAGAGCAGCAGGGTGGTCAGGGTCACCAGCGCGCCTTGCCAGCGGATACGGTAGGCGTCGGCCAGCAGCTCGTCTTCCGGCACCAGCAACGCCAGGTGCAGGCCCTGGGGGCCGCCTTCCTGCATATGGCTGCGCGACACCACCCAACGTCTTTTCTGCAGTTCCATCACCTCCTGTTGCTGGGCTTGCAGACCGTTGGCCAGCAGGGCGGCGAAGATCGGGCTGAGTTCACTGACCGGGGTCAGCCGGGGCGCGCCAGCGATCCTCACCAGGCGCTCAGTGTCCGGATAGGCCACGGCATTGCCCTGGGGATCGAACAAGATCACCTCGGTGGACGGCGTGACCCTGTGCTTGGCCAGGGTGTCGGACAGATCCGCCAGGGTCAGGTCGGCTCCCAGCACAGTGGTCAGTCCTGCCCGTCTGGCCAGGGTGGTGCCGACTTCGGCGGTGGAAAAGAACACATAGGGCGCGGTGGTGATCTGCCCGCCATCGGCGCGGGCACTGCTGTACCAGCTGCGCTGGCGCGGGTCGTAGTCTTCCTGGAGGCGCTGGCGCCGGCTGAGCAGGTTCAGCGAACCGTCGAAGAACAGGTAGTTGGCGTCGATGCCGGTGCCGCTGCGATCGATCGACCAGATCTGGTAGGCCGCCTTAGGCGGTGCGTCGAAACGTTGTTTGAGGCTGTCGCTGCGCAGCGGCCGTACCATAAAGAAGTCGCCATCCGCATAACCCAGGTACAGCGACGCCAGCTTGGGGTTATCGCGCAGGGCCTGGGCCATGGGCTGGAGCAAGGCCAGGCGCGCGTCCAGGTCAGTCGCCTGGGTGGACTCATGCAGGGCCAACAGGCTGAGCAGATGGCGGATCGGCTGATAGGTGTGCAGCAGGTCTTGCTGCACTTCATGCTCGATGCGTTGGAACAGCGTGCTGCTGCTGGACAGGATGATCTGGGTGGTTTGCTTGTAGTGGAAGACGCCGAGGGCGATGCCGGTGAGCAGGAGCAGCAAGGTGAAGAGTGCACCGATATGGATATGCAGCGGCACTCGTCGCTGATGTGCGCGGACGTTATCGGGCATACGCCTCACTCCTTGATCTTGCAGCTCTTCGTTGCAAAGCATGCAGCCAAGCATAGTGAAGGGGCGGCAGCCTGCCGGCTAAAAGTGCCGACGCAGGGCAATGCCGTTCACTTAAGCCAAGTGAACGGCATTGTTTGTAGCCCTGATGCACTCCGGGACAGTTCTGTCCCTGCAAAACCCCTCCCGGATTGCATCCAGGCTACGTGCGGCATTGCCGGCATAGGCCCGTTTTATGATCGCCAGCTGTTCTAAGCCCTCAGGGCTGCGTCTGCTTGGTCGCAGTACGTTGGCTGCGGCTGAGCAACAGCTGGCGCAGGCCATGGATCAGCAGGGCGACCAGCAGCGCCAGCACCACGCCGAACAGCGCATTGAGCAGGCGCCCCTGGGCCAGCTGCCAGTCTTGCGCCAGGCTTTCCGCCAGCAGCACGAAGCACAGGCTGGTCTGCAGCACGAACCAGCCGTAGTGGTTGGCCTGTACGGCGCGGCTGAGGAAGATCAGGGGCAGCAGGGTGGCGACCAGCAAGGCCGGACTCTGCAGGCTGTGGCCGAGCAGGATCAACAGACCGGCTGCGGCTACGCTGGCCAGCACCGATTGCAGGGCGCGCACCAGGCTGCCCTGGAAATCCAGCTGCAGGGTGCTGACCACTATCAGGGTCAGCCAGTAACCGCGCTGCAGCTGCGCCAGGTTGACCAGCAGACCGGCCAGGGCGAAGGCCAGGGTGCAGCCGAAGGCGTGCAGCCGCCATTGCCGCTGCGGCAGGCGCTTGGCGTGGCGCTTGAGCACCTTGCAGATGCTGATAAAGCGCGGCATATAGGGCCACATGCGCAGGCCGTGCAGGCCGCGCAGGCCGAAGGCCAGCAGCATCACCCAGAGACCGCCGAGGATAAACAGCACGGCGATGGCGTAGGGATTGTTCAGGTTGCCCAGACCGTACTGGCCCTGGCCCAGGCACAGGCAGATGGCCAGGCCGATGCCCAGTTTGCCGGCTTCGCTGCCGAAGCGTTGCAGCCAGGCGAACAGGAAGCCGAAGGCGGCGAATAGCCAGAAACTGCTCAGCGGCTGGCTAGCCGCCCAGAAGCCCAGCCCGGCGCTGCAGGCCCCCAGCCCGCACAGCAGCAACATGCGCAGCATGCCCAGGCGCTGCAGCGGGTTGGCCTGGGCGGCCTGGTAGGCGCCGACCGAGGCCCAGAGAAAGCCCGGGTGGCCGCTGAGCAGGCCGAGCAGCAGCGGCAAGGCGCAGCCCAGGCCGGCGACTATGGCCGGGCCCCAGGCAGGTGGCCCGGCATGCCAGCTAAAGGCTTGTTTGAGCGCTGTCTTCATCGCTTACACCGGGCTCGAGCGGCCGGTCATTTCCCGGGCCATTTCAGTCGCGTAGCTGTCGGTCATGCCGGCGATAAAGTCGATCATGCGCAGGAAGGACTTGTACAGCGGCCAGTCCGGGTCGGGGGCGTTGTTGCCGAGCAGGTCGAGGATGCGCCGGTGCTTGAACGAGGGCGTGCGCCCGCCATGCTGCTCCAGGGCGGCGCCGCAGAAGGCGTTGAGGAGAATCTCCAGGGTGGTGTAGGCGCCGATCTCATGCAGGGTCTTGCGTTTGTCCTGGAAGATTTTCTGCCGCGCCATGTCCTTGGCGCTTTGCACGCAGCGCTTGGCGGTGCCGTGCATATGCTCGACCAGATCGCCCTGCAGGCTGCCTTTGAGCAGCGCCTGCTGCTGCTCGACAAAGGCGTGGGCGGCGGCGTTGGTCAGGTGCTCGATGGCCTTGCCGCGCAGGATCGCCAGCTTGCGCCGCTTGGAGTCGTCGGGGGCGAGCTGGCGGTAGGTTTCCGGCAGGTCGTCGCCGACCAGATCGAGCAGCAGCGCCTCGACTTCGCGGTAGTCGAGCAGCTCCATTTCCAGGCCGTCTTCCAGGTCGATCAGGCCGTAGCAGATGTCGTCCGCGGCCTCCATCAGGTACACCAGTGGATGGCGCGCCCAGCGCTGTTCTTCCAGCTGCGGCAGGCCCAGTTTGCCGGCTATCTGTTCGAGCAGTGGCAGCTCGCTCTGGTAGCAGCCGAACTTGTGCTTCTTGTAGCCCTGGGCCTCGGCATGGCGGGCGGTCCAGGGGTATTTCAGGTAGGTGCCCAGGGTTGCGTAGGTCAAGCGGGTGCCGCCATCGAACTGGTGGTATTCCAGCTGGGTGAGTACGCGAAAGCCCTGGGCGTTGCCCTCGAAGCTGAGAAAGTCGCCGCGTTCGGCCTCGCTCATCGATTCCAGCCAGCCGCGCTGGTCGGCTTGTTGGAACCAGTGGCGAATGGCGTCTTCGCCTGAGTGGCCGAAGGGCGGGTTGCCGATGTCATGGGCCAGGCAGGCCGACTGCACGACCATGCCCAGGTCGCTCGGCGCGCACCATTCGGGCAGCTCGTCGCGGATCATCTCGCCGACCCGCATGCCCAGGGAGCGGCCGACGCAGCTGACCTCCAGGGAGTGGGTCAGGCGGGTGTGGATATGGTCGTTGCTCGACACCGGGTGCACCTGGGTCTTGCGCCCTAAACGGCGAAAGGCCCCGGAGAAGATGATGCGGTCGTGGTCTTTGTGAAAGGGCGTGCGGCCCAACTCATCGACGCTGTGGGTCGGTTTGCCGAGTCGTTCGCGGTTGAGCAGGGTTTGCCAATCCAAAGCAGGTCCTCGCCGTTACATGGCTTTATTGAAGGCTAGCTTCGGGGTTCTGGCATCTGGCTGCAAGCCTGCAGACGTTGCTGCACCATCGGCTCGGGTTGGCCGGCGCTGCCTGGTCGATGGCTCAAGCGGGGCGCGGGTGGCGAGCGGCGTTTAGCGTTGCTAAGGTCAAGCCAAGGGCGAATGCAGGCCTCTCGCCGGTGCTGGGGGCGTTTCGTGGGGTTGCGTGGCTCATCCCTAAGCACCCCCTACAGGAGCGCAGCCGCAAAAGCAGGCCGGCTAGACGCTGGATAAAGCGTTTTTCTCGCAACAGGAGGCTGTATGAATAATGCAATTGTCTTGGTCGCACGCTTGCTGCTCGGCCATATCTTTCTGCTGGCTGGGTTGAGCAAGATCACCGGCTACGCCGGCACGCAGGGCTATATGGAGAGCATGGGCGTACCCGGGGTGCTGTTGCCGTTGGTGATAGCGCTGGAAATCGGCGGCAGCCTGGCCGTGATCCTGGGCTTTTTTACCCGCTGGGCCGCTCTGTTGCTGAGCGGCTTCTGTCTGCTGGCGGCGCTGATCTTCCACCGCAACTTCAGCGATCAGATGCAGATGATCATGTTTATGAAAAACTTCGCCATAGCCGGCGGTTTTCTTCTGCTCTACGTGCAGGGGGCCGGTGCATACAGCATCGATGCCAAGCGCGCCGGGTAAAAGGCGCGGCCGACGCCGGTTGTGGCGGGGTGGTTGAGTAGGTTTGGGAACCGGGACGGATCTATTGCCTGGGCGGGTTCCAGTGATGGCGCGAGCAATCCGCTCGCCGGTCCTCGCCGCGGCGTCTTTTTGCCTCCCTTGCCGATAAGGAGGTCCCATGAGCCAGGCGCTGGCACCAGGCGTGCGCGGCCGTGAAGTCTGGGCCTGGGCGATGTACGACTTCGCCAACTCCGGTTACACCACAGTGGTCATCACCGCCGTCTTCAACGCCTACTTCGTGGCGCAGGTCGCGGGCAACCAGCCCTGGGCGTCGTTGGCCTGGACCGGCGCGCTGGGCCTGTCCTACGCGCTGATCATGCTGACGGCTCCGCTGCTCGGGGCTTATGCCGATGCCCATGGCGCCAAGAAGCGGCTGCTGGCCGCCACCACCCTGGGCTGCGTGGCCGGTACCGCGGCGCTGTCCAGTGTCGGCCCCGGCGACTTGCTGCTCGGGATGCTGCTGGTGGCGCTGTCCAACTTCTTCTTCGGCAGCGGCGAAAACCTGATCGCCGCCTTCCTGCCGGAACTGGCGCCGGCCGATAGCCTGGGCAAGGTGTCCGGCTGGGGCTGGAGCCTGGGTTATCTGGGCGGGCTGTGCACGCTGGGGCTGTGTCTGGCGTATGTGATCTGGGCCCAGGGCCAAGGGTTGGCGGCGAGCGAGTTTGTCCCGGTGACCCTGTGGATCACCGCCGCCGTGTTCGCCCTGGCCAGCCTGCCAACCTTTCTGTTCCTGCGCGAGCGGGCGCCAGCCCAGGCCCACCCGGGCAGCCGCGGCCTGGTCGGCGAGGCGTTCGGCCGCCTGGCCCGGACCATTCGCCAGGCGCGCCACTACCGCGACATGCGCCGGCTGCTGATCTGCATCCTGTTCTATCAGGCGGGCATCCAGGCGGTGATCACCCTGGCCGCCATCTATGCCCAGCAGGAAATGCAGTTCAGCACCCAGGACACGCTGCAGCTGATCTTCGTGGTCAACCTCACGGCGGCGGCTGGCGCGTTCGGCTTCGGCTACGTACAGGACCGCATCGGTCACCTGCCGGCGCTCGCCGCGACGCTGGCGGGCTGGATACTCATGATCCTGCTGGCCTGGCTCGCCCAGGGGCCGGGGCTGTTCTGGCTGTCGGCCAACCTGGCCGGGCTGTGCTTGGGCGCGAGCCAGTCGGCCGGGCGCGCGCTGGTAGGCCTGTTCAGCCCGGCGGCGCGGCGGGCCGAGTTCTTCGGCTTGTGGGGGTTGGCGGTGAAGCTGTCGGCTATCCTCGGCCCTATCACCTATGGCCTGGTGTCCTGGCTGAGCGGGGGCGACCACCGCTTGGCGATGCTGATCACCGGCAGCTACTTCGTCGTGGGCTTGCTGCTGCTGAGCGGGATCGACGTTGTCCGCGGCCGGCGGGCCGCCCTGGAGACCGCAGCGGACTGAGGCCGGTGCCGCGGGGCCAGGCCTGGCAGCAGACGCGCCATCACAACCCCGCCGCATCTATATCCATCAGCAACAGCCGCTTGCCGTTGTCGATAAATTGCCCGGCGGTCAGGCAGTACTGGTTGGTGGTGGCGTCGCGGTAGGTGTTGGAGAGGATCAGCCGGCGCTCATCCCAGCCTTCGGCGAGCAACTGGTAGAAGTAGGGCCGCCATGACCAGTTATGCCCGATATAACGGGAATCGCTATGCCAGCTGTCGTCGCCCCGTTCCAGGTTGGCGCTGAGCTGGGTGCCGTGGCGGTCGCATTGGTAGATGCGCAGCAGCCAGGGCGCGGCATGCGGCAGCGGCAGTTGGCTGACCGGTAAGCCGGCCTCGACCCAGTGTTTAAAGCTGTTCATCAGCTCGCCGAGCTGCTGGCGCAGGCTCATCAAGCCGGCGCGTTCGGCGAGCTTGTGTTGCACATAGTGGTCGCGCAGTTGGGCGAAGCGTTTGACGAAGGCATCGCTGTCGAAGAATTCCAGCTCGGGCCGGGCAAACAGATAACCCTGCACGTAGCGCGCGCCGCATTCCAGGGCGAAGTCCAGTTCGGCTTCGGTTTCCACCCCTTCGGCGATGATCCAGCAGCCGGTCTTTTCCGCCATCTGCGCCAGGGCCTTGACCACCTCGCTGCTCGGCCCGCCCCGGGCGGCCTGCTGGAACAGGCGCATGTCCAGCTTGAGGATGTCCGGCTGCAGCGCCAGCACCCGATCGAGCTGGGAATAACCGGCGCCAAAGTCGTCGATGGCGATGCGCGCGCCGGCTTCGCGATAACGCTCGACCACCCGCGGCAAGCGCAGGGTGGCGCCGCCCAGTTCGGTGATTTCGAAGACGATACGCGTCGGGTCTATGCCGCTGCGCTGCAACTGCTTGAGGCTGGGCAGGGGTTGTTCGGGGCGCAGCCGGCTGATCCAGCGCGGCGAGATATTCAGGCTGAGAAACCAGTCCGGCGGGGCTTGGTGAAAGCGCGCCAGGGCTTGTTCGCGCACCTCGCGGTCGAGGCGGCGCAAGGCGGTCGGCGGGGTCTTAGGGTCGCTGAACAGCGGGCCTGCCGAGTGCAGGCGGCCATCCGCGCCGCGCAAGCGGGCCAGCGCCTCGACACCGGCGATGCGGCCGGTGGCGGTGTCGATAAAGGGTTGAAAGACCGCGATGGGTTGACCGTCGAACACCGAGCAGATCCTTAGGCAGGCAAAACGCGCAGCTATCACCTAAGCAAGATCGTGGCCAGGCTTGGCCTGCGCGTCTGCCTCTCTAGTCGTGGCTGGGGCTGGACGCCGAGGTGGATTGCCCCCGAACAGGGCACCGGCAAAGCGCCGCTGCGAGCTACCGCGGCTGGGGAGGCCAAGGGTTCCTTGTGGATTGAATGCCAGGCGACTGAGCCCCTGGCTGGCGTCGGCTGGTATAGCGCTTGCATTAGGTTGGTGCGCTTCTTCACTGCTCTGCTCTTTTATGGGGCTGTGATGGATTTGGCCAGGACGCCGTGATGCGCCAACAACCCCTTAATAACCATGGATTAAGCACCCGGAAGACAATTCGCTAAGCACCATCATGGGGCCTGGCATGATTGAAATCGGTGAAGTGGCAAATGAGTCGTGCTGCCTTATGGTGCGCTTATGGCTATTTGTGATCCGCTTTGGTGCTTTTTCCCCGCGACGGAGTTTTCTTCGTAGATGGAAAACCTCAACAGTGCCGTGGAAACCCTGATCCACGGCTCCAATACCCTGTTTATTCTGCTCGGCGCCGTCATGGTGCTGGCCATGCACGCCGGCTTCGCCTTCCTCGAGGTCGGCACGGTGCGGCAGAAGAACCAGGTCAACGCCTTGTCGAAGATCATCTCCGACTTCGCGGTCTCGGCCCTGGCGTATTTCTTTGTCGGTTACTGGGTCGCCTATGGGGTGACCTTCCTCGAGCCGGCCAGCGTGCTGACCGCAGGCAATGGCTATGGCCTGGTGAAGTTCTTCTTCCTGCTGACCTTCGCCGCGGCGATTCCGGCGATCATTTCCGGTGGCATCGCCGAGCGCGCCAAGTTCGGCCCGCAACTGTGCGCCACGCTGCTGATCGTGGCCTTCGTCTACCCCTTCTTCGAGGGCCTGATCTGGAACGGCAACTTCGGCGTCCAGGCCTGGCTGACGGCGCAGTTCGGCGCTGCCTTCCATGACTTCGCCGGCTCGGTGGTGGTGCATGCGGTGGGCGGCTGGCTGGCCTTCGGCGCGGTGATTCTGCTGGGCCGCCGCGATGGCCGTTACCGCGACGGGCGTCTGGTGGCCTTCGCGCCCTCGAATATTCCGTTTCTGGCCCTGGGCTCGTGGATTCTGATCATCGGCTGGTTCGGCTTCAACGTGATGAGCGCGCAGACCCTGGGCAGCGTCAGCGGCCTGGTGGCGGTCAACACCCTGATGGCCATGGTTGGCGGCACGGTGGCGGCCCTGCTGGTCGGCCGTAATGACCCGGGCTTCCTGCACAACGGCCCGCTGGCCGGTCTGGTGGCGGTGTGCGCCGGTTCCGACCTGATGCATCCGGTGGGGGCCCTGGCGACCGGGGCTATAGCCGGCGGCCTGTTCGTCTGGGCGTTCACCGCGACCCAGGTCAAATGGAAAATCGACGACGTGCTCGGCGTCTGGCCGCTGCACGGCCTGTGCGGGGTGTGGGGCGGCATCGCCTGCGGCATCTTCGGCCAGCAAGCGCTCGGCGGCCTGGGCGGCGTCAGCCTGGCCAGCCAGTTCGCCGGCACCGCCTTGGGCGTGCTGGTGGCGCTGGCGGGTGGTTTCCTGGTGTACGGCGTGCTGAAAACCTCGGTGGGTATTCGCCTGACCCAGGAAGAGGAATACAACGGCGCCGACCTGTCGGTGCACAAGATAGGTGCGCTGAGCCAGGACTGATGGCTGTTGGCGCGGCGTAAAGAAGCCCGGCTCAGTGTCGGGCTTCTTTTATTGGGCTGGGTTTGCGCTTCCCGCTGCTCTGACGCGCGCTCTAGGGTCCGTCTGGCCGCTTAATACCGTTGATCGGCGCCTATAACCCAGTGGCTAAAGTTTTATCCATTACGGCCGTCAACCAGTCAGATACACCGTCTAGGTACTTTGCCATGAACGCCCTGGCCTCGCTTTCACCCGCCCTATCACGTCCATCCTCTAGCAACGTCCAGCCTGCCGTGCGCAATGCCGCCGATGCCCATAGGCTGTTGGCCAATCGCCTGGCCGAGCGACTGGGCTTGCCGCCAGGTTCCCTGGCCGGCAAGGCGGATGACTACAGCCCGGAAAAAGTGGCCGGGCGCATTCTCGGTTTTATCGAGCAGCGCCTACAGAGCGAGGCGGCCGCGGGGGCCGATACCAGCAAACTGCAAGGCCTGCTGGAGCAAGCGCGTAGCGGGGTGGAACAAGGCTTCGCCGAGGCGCGCAAGATTCTCGATGGCGTGGGCGTCCTGCAAGGCAAGGTGGCCACTGATATCGATGACACCTATCAGCGTATCCAGGACGGCTTTGCCGATCTGGATAAGCGCTTCAATCCAGCCGCCGCAGAGCCTGGCACCGACAGCACCGGTACCTCCGGCTCCGCCGCCGTGGCCGCCTACAGCGAGCGCTTTAGCGCCCAGGCGGAAAGCTTCGAGATGGCGGTGACCACCCGTGATGGCGATCGCCTGCGCATCTCCATCGCCCAGGCCTCGGCCAACTGGTCGCACAGCGGCGTCGCCGCCGCGAGCGATGGCAACGGCAGTGCGCTGGTGGCCAGCAGTCAATCGGGCAGCCTGCAGATCGGCGCCTGGCAGGTCAGCATCGAAGGCGAGTTGGATGAGCAAGAGCGCGAGGCCCTGGAGAAACTCTTCGGCCAGGTGCAGGAACTGTCCGACAAGTTCTACGCCGGCGATCTGAGCGGGGCGTTTGACCGCGCCATGGCCTTGGATATGGATGGCGAGCAACTCGCCTCCATGTCCCTGCGCCTGACCCAGACCAGCGTGCGCCAAGCCACCGATGCCTACAGCGCGGTGGCCGGGCAGGGTGGCCAGGCCGCCAGTGCGGTCAATGGCAGCCTGCTCGATTATGCCCAGGGGCTGCTGGAGGCATTGCGCAGCGCCAGCCAGGTCAGCGAGGACGGCAAGGGCAGCCTGACCGACCTGCTCAAGGGCGGTTTTGCCCTGGATGAGCGCTTCGACAGCAAGCGTCTGGAAAAGGCCGAGAAGCTCAACAGTCGCCTACTCGATGGCCTGCAAGCCTTGCTGGATGAGCGGCTGCAGAATGCCGGCGAGGTCCCTGCGGCCTGATCCAAGGCGATGCTAGACTGTACGCTTAGAGGATAGTTGAGGCGTACAGATGCCCCCGGAATGTCAATTATTCGGTACCCTCGGCTGCCACCTGTGTGAGGTGGCCGAGGCGTTGCTGATGCCTTTTGTCGAGCATGGTTTGCTGGTTGAACTGGTGGATATTGCCGAACACGAAGACTGGCTCGAACACTACGGCCTGCGCATACCCGTGCTGCGCCGCAGCGATACCGGCGCCGAGTTGAGCTGGCCATTCGAAGCCGAGCAAGTCGTGGAATTCCTGCGTTAAGTCTGCCGATACTAAATCTGTTTGGTAATTGCACTATTAAAGGATAAAGAGCAATGAGCATGGTGCTGGGCGATGCCTTGTCGCTGCTGTTGTTTCGCTTGCACAGTGGTCGTTTGCTGGGGATTAACCTGCTCAAGGTTCAGGAAATCATTCCATGCCCGCCCTTGACCAAGCTCCCCGGTCGCCATCCCCATGTGCGTGGCGTGGCTACCTTGCGCGGTTCGGCCTTGACGGTGATCGACCTGGCCCGCGCGATTGGCGAGCAGGGCGTCAGTGACAGCCGCGACGGCTGCCTGATAGTTACCGAACTCAGTCGCTCGCGTCAGGGCCTGCACGTGCAAAGCGTTGAACGCATAGTGCAGTGCTATACCCACGATGTGCGTCCGCCACCCGCAGGTTCCGGTGGCAAAGCCTTTATCACCGGGGTGACGCAGATCGACGGCAAGATAGTGCAGATACTCGATATCGAGAAGGTGCTGCATGAGCTCGCGCCGGCGATGGTCGAAGACCTCGATGAGCAGCTGCTGTCGGAAAGCGAGCGCAGTCTGCTTCGGGGGCGCCGCGTGCTGGTGGTGGATGACTCCCATGTCGCCCTGCACCAGACCATGATCACCCTGCGCAAGCTGGAGCTGGACTGTCAGATGGTCAGAAGCGCCGCCAGCGCCTTGGCGCTGTTGCTGGCGGAGCACGCGGCCGGGCGGCCGATCGAAGTGCTGGTGTCGGATATCGAGATGCCGGAGATGGATGGCTATGACCTGGTGCGTACCATCCGCAAGCACCCGGACATCGGTCAGACCTATGTGCTGCTGCACACCTCACTGGACAGCACCATGAATACCGAGAAAGCCCAGGCGGTGGGGGCCAACGATGTGCTGACCAAGTTCTCCACCATCGACCTGAGCAAGGCCTTGGTGCGCGCGTTTGAAAGCCTGAATTGATGGGTTTTAACCGGCCACAAAAAAGCCCGCAATCAGCGGGCTTTTTTGTGGGTCTTGGCGGCTCAGTGTGAGCTACGCAAGACTGGGATTTGGTCGGAGAGACAGGATTCGAACCTGCGACCTTCTCGTCCCGAACGAGACGCGCTACCAAGCTGCGCTACACTCCGAATAAGTCGAGATTGTACTCAAAAAGTTTTGTTGCACAAGGGGTTAGGGGCGCTTTTTTTAAAACGGCGGAGCGCTCGACCGGCCTCAGGCGCCATGCCATGGCGGCATGGGGCGCCCGAGGGGGCGCAAAATTTACAGCTCTTTGACCGTGCGCACTTGGTCCTTGTTGACCTTGGCGCGTTTGCCGTCGAGTTGTTCGAACTCGTAGAAACCCGACACCTCGTCGAAGACGGGCTCGTCCACGGTTTGGATCTCGCGGCCGTCATTCAGGGTGATCACCGAGGGCGATGCGCAACCTGCCAGAGTGGCCAGGCCCAAGGCGAGCAATAGGGCTGGAATGGTTCGCTGAGTCATTTGAATCTCCTTGGTTTTATAGAGGCTTTTCACTCTTGTAAGACGAGGCCTTGGCAGCCAAGTTCCCTGTGCCGGGTCAGCCAGCCGTAGTGCTGGGCGCACCCAACAGCTCGGGGGTGTTCAGGTTGGCCAGGCGCGGATCTTCGGCGGGGCAATCGACGGTCAGGGGATCGAGGGAGCGCAACCAACGCTGTGGGCTGCGTTCGCCGGCTTGCCAGGCTCGCTCGAGTGCGGGCGCCAGGGCCAGCGGAATCAGGCTGAACAGAGGTTCCAGGTACTGACCCTGGCGCACCACCACCGCTCGTTCGCCCGCTTGGCTGAGCAAGGCCTGCAGCAGCGCCAGGTCGAGCCCCGGAGCATCGCAGGGCAGCACCAGTAGCCAGGGGTGGCGGGCGACCTTAAGCCCTGCGCGAATGCCGGCCAAGGGGCCCTGGAAATCGGCCACCTCATCCGCCACCAGGCGGTCGGCGTAGGGCGCATAGCGCTCGGCGTTGCGGTTGCAGGAGATGATCAGGTCATCGGTCAGCGGGCGCGTCAGGGCATGCAGCCAGGCGATCAGCGGGCGGCCTTGCCAGTCGAGCAAGCCCTTGTCCTGGCCGCCCATGCGTTGCCCGCGGCCGCCCGCCAAGAGCAATACGGAACAGCTGGGGAGAGCAGGGCTAGCGGGCATGGCAGAGCCTCCAGAGATGGGCCTGTGATATAAATGCGGGCATTATCGCCCATAACTGGAAGCCTGCCATGAGCCACAAGGCCGACGCACCCTTCGTGCCCCTGAATATCGCCGTTCTCACCGTCAGCGACACCCGCAGCCTGGACACCGACACCTCCGGCCAGCTGTTTGTCGACCGCCTGCAAGCGGCCGGACACAACCTGGCGGCGCGGGTTCTGCTGAAGGACGACCTGTACAAGATTCGCGCCCAGGTCGCGACCTGGATTGCCGAGGATTGGGTGCAGGTGGTGCTGATCACCGGCGGCACCGGCTTTACCGGCCGCGACAGCACTCCGGAAGCCGTGGCCTGTCTGTTGGACAAGCAGGTCGATGGTTTCGGTGAGCTGTTCCGGCAGATTTCCGTGGCCGATATCGGCACTTCCACCATTCAGTCCCGCGCCCTGGCCGGCCTGGCCAACGGCACCCTGGTGTGCTGCCTGCCGGGTTCGACCAACGCCTGCCGCACCGCCTGGGACGGCATTCTCGGCGAGCAGCTGGATGCCCGTCACCGTCCCTGCAACTTCGTCCCGCACCTCAAGCCGGTGGCGGCTTGCGAGAGCCGTGGATGAGCGGCTGTGACAAGCCTGGGCTGATGCCGGTCGAGGCGGCGCTACAGCGCTTGCTGGCCTTGGCCGAGGCCAGTGCCATTGGCGAGATCGAGCAGGTCGCGCTGGCCGAGGCCGATGGCCGGGTGCTGGCCGAACCCCTGATCGCCACCCTGGATCTGCCGCCCTGGGCCAACAGCGCCATGGACGGCTACGCCCTGCGCCTGGCCGACTGGACGGGCGAACCCTTGCTGGTCAGTCAGCGCATCCAGGCCGGCAGTGCGCCCGAGCCGCTGCAGCCCGGCACTTGCGCGCGGATCTTTACCGGCGCGCCGCTGCCCCAGGGCGCCGATACGGTGGAGATGCAGGAAAACGCCGTGCTCGGCGCGGATGGCCGGGTGGCCTTTGGCGAGCCGCTGAAACTGGGGCAGAACGTGCGTGCCCAGGGTCAGGAAACCCGTATCGGCGATTCCGTGCTGCCAGCCGGCACCCGCTTGGGCCCGATTGAGCTGGGCCTGGCGGCTTCCCTTGGTTGCGCCGAACTGACTGTGCGTCGGCGCCCGCGGGTGGCGGTATTGTCCACCGGCGATGAGCTGGTCGAGCCTGGCCTGCCGCTGGGCCCCGGGCAAATCTACAACAGCAACCGCCGCCTGCTGATCGCCTGGTTGCAGCGCTTGGGCTGCGAGGTGGTGGATGGCGGCATCCTGGCCGACGACCTGGAGTTGACCCGCGCGGCGCTGGGCGCGCTGAGTGACGTCGACCTGATTCTGTCCACCGGCGGCGTGTCGGTGGGCGAGGCGGATTTCCTCGGCCTGGCCCTGCGCGAAGAGGGCGAGCTGGCACTGTGGAAACTGGCGATCAAGCCGGGCAAGCCGCTGACCTGCGGGCAGTTTCGCGGTGTGCCGGTGATCGGCCTGCCGGGCAATCCGGCTTCGACCCTGGTGACCTTCGGCCTGCTGGCGCGGCCTTATCTGCTGCGCCGCCTGGGCGTGCAGCGGGTCGAGCCCTTGGGCTTCCCGATGCCGGCCGGTTTCAGCTGGAGCAAGCCGGGCAATCGCCGCGAGTACCTGCGCGCGCGCCTGGAAAATGGCCGGGTGGTGCCCTATCCGAACCAGAGTTCCGGGGTACTGCGTAGCGCCGCCTGGGCCGAAGGCTTGGCCGAGGTGCTGGAACATACCACCCTGAGCGAGGGCGACAGCCTGCGCTTTATCCCCCTCAGCGAAATCCTGGGATAGGCCTTTGTAGGATGGGTTGAGCGCAGCGATACCCATCTGGCCATTGATGGGTTACGCCCGCGGCCCATCCTACGTATTGCGCCGGCTCTCGCGAAACTCGCCGGGGGTCTGCCCGGTCCAGGTCTTGAAGCTGCGGTGGAACGAGCGCGACTCGGTAAAGCCCAGGTAGCAGGCGATATCCTGAATCGCCAGGTCGCTGCGCAGCAGGTAATGCTCGGCCAGTTCCTGGCGCAGCTCATCGAGTATCTGCTGGTAGCTGGTGCCGGCCAGCTGCAGATGACGCTGCAGGGTGCGCACCGTCATATTGAATTTCTCCGCCACCCGCTCCTTGCGCGGCAAACCATCCTTGAGCAGCAGGCGCAGGGCGTTCTTCACCCGGCGCGGCAGCGGCTCGTCATCGTCCAACCCGGCCATCAGGGTCAGGGCGTGTTCTTCCAGGGTGCGCAGCAGGTTGGCGTCGGCCTGGCGCAGCGCCACGCCGAGGTATTCCAAAGGCACTAGCAGGGCGTTGCAAGGCTGCTCGAAGCGGATCGGGCAGGCAAAGAGGGCCTCGTACTCGCCGATTTCCACCCCTGGCGGCTGGGCATGCTCGAACCACACCTCCCGCGGCGAGCTATCCGAATCGGCGATCCAGCGCGCATAGAGCAGCCAGGAAGCCAGCACGTTCTCCACCAGATGCCGACGAATAGGTTCGGCCTGGTGGCGACAGCTCCAGATCAGCTTGACCTGATCCGGCTCTGCCTCGACCCGGCTGACGCCCATATCGCCCACCAGTTTTTCGTAGGGCACTATGCGGCTCATGGCCTCGCCCAGGGTGGCGCAATTCATCGCGATATAGCCCAGCACGCTCCAGGAGCCGGGCTGCACGAAGCGCGCGCAATGCAGGCCGAACAGCGGGTCGCCGGAGACCTGCAGCAGGTGGGCGAGCAGGCGCTCGTGGGTTTCGCTGGGAATGCGTCGGCTGTTGTCCGCCAGGTCCTCTGCGGTGAGGTCGGCCGCCGCCAGCGCCTGGTCGATGTCCAGACCCAATTGCTCGGCGTGGCGCAGGTACTTGAGCAGGGAGGGGACTGAGGTGTAGCCGAGGTTTTTCATGGGTTTTTCTTGTTCTGAATGTCTTGATTGGCGATAGCGCCTGTCCCGATTCGACAGTGACGCCCTGGAGCGGCCCGCTAGTATAGGCAGCCATTGCAGGTGACTGAAATATCCGGGAGAAGCAGATGCGACGTTGGAATGGCTGGGGCGATGAAGCGACAGTGGTGGAACTACCGGCCCATGGCGAGGCTTTTCTCGCCGAACGGGTCGGCCCCGGCCAGTTGCTCGCCGATGCCAGCCTGGAACAGGTGCTGGCCCAGGTGCCGGCCTCCCGCCTGCAGGCTCATCCGCTGATCTGCCTGAACGCCGACGACCGCCTGCGCCATGCCCGTGGCCAGAGCCTGCCGGACTGGCTGGCGATGCGTTCCGGCGATTTCGGCCAGTTCCCCGATGGCGTCGCCTACCCGGAAAGCCCGGCGCAGATCCGCGAACTGCTGGCCTGGGCCAGCCAGCAGGATCTGGTCGTTATCCCCTACGGCGGCGGCACCTCGGTGGCCGGGCATATCAACCCGCAGGCCGGCAGCAAGCCGGTGCTGACCCTGTCGCTGGCGCGCATGGGCAAGCTGGTCGAGATCGACCACGACAGCCTGATCGCGACCTTTGGCCCCGGCGCCAATGGCCCGCAGGTGGAAAGCCAGCTGCGCGCCCAGGGCTATACCCTCGGCCATTTCCCGCAGTCCTGGGAACTGTCGACGCTCGGCGGTTGGGTAGCCAGCCGTTCCAGCGGCCAGCAGTCGCTGCGCTATGGGCGCATCGAGCAGCTGTTCGCCGGCGGCAAGGTCGAGACCTTCGCCGGCACCCTGGAGATTCCGACTTTCCCGGCTTCCGCCGCCGGTCCCGATCTGCGCGAAATCCTTATGGGTTCGGAAGGGCGCTTCGGCATCATCTCCGAGGTCAAGGTGCGCATCAGCCGCCTGGCCGAGCAGGAAAGCTTCTACTCGGTGTTTATGCCCAACTGGCAGCAGGCGCTGCTCGCCATCCGCAGCCTGGCCCAGGCGCGGGTGCCGCTGTCCATGCTGCGCCTCTCCAATGCCATCGAAACCCAGACCCAGCTGGCCTTGGCCGGCCATCCGCAGCAGATCGCCTGGCTGGAGAGATACCTGGCCCTGCGCGGCGCCCGGGACGGCAAGTGCATGCTGACCTTTGGCGTCACCGGCAGCCGGGCGCAGAACGCGGCGTCCTTGAAACAGGCGAAGCAGCTGCTGAAGAGCTTCGATGGCGTGTTTACCGGCACAATGCTGGGCAAGAAGTGGGCGGAAAACCGCTTCCGTTTCCCCTACCTGCGCCACGGCCTGTGGGCCGCCGGTTATGCGGTGGACACCCTGGAAACCGCCACCG
>Ga0209343_10003798_pt1 | contig 18868 bp, 11 predicted proteins | sample RifCSPlowO2_02_FD_184026 | JGI IMG/M metagenome (GOLD analysis project Ga0209343, IMG submission 184026) | Groundwater microbial communities from Rifle, Colorado - Rifle CSP2_plank lowO2_0.2 (SPAdes) (version 2) | ecosystem: Environmental > Aquatic > Deep subsurface > Groundwater | place... | reverse complement strand
CGGAGGTCGGGGTCGTGGCTTCGCCGGAGGTCGCTGCGGCCCCGGCTGGCCCCGGCTGGCCGGGGCGAATATCCACAATCAGGCGGTAGGGGTTCGGCAACTCGGACAAGGAGTACTCGCTGAGGTCGGCGACGTAGAGGACCACCCGGGTCACGTTTACCTGATGCCGTCCCGACTTCATGCCCTTGAGCAAGGCGTCCTCCACCGGAACCGCCTTGCCGGCGATCGCCGGGACCGGCCGCGTTTCGTACAGGTCCACATAAACTCGAGGGGGATTGCCTACCCGCCCCACGCCGTACTTCACTTCCCGCTCGACATCAATCACCACGCGGGTGTAGTCGGGCGTAACCCAATGGCGGACGCCGGTGACCTGCGCCAGACGGCTCGCCGCCTTCGGTGGGGCTTCGGGTGGTTTCGCGGCATCTGCCTCCACCCGCGATCCGACGACCTCCATCTTGCCGGTTGCCGCCGGAGCTTCGGTTCTGGCCCCGGCTGGCCGGGGGGTATTCGGCTTGCCGGTCTCAAGCGGCGTTTCTGCCTTGCCTGCCACGGACGTTCGTTCGTCCAGTTCCTTCTTCCGCGCCGCTAACTCCGTCTGGAGCTCGGCGATGGCCTGGCGGGCGTCTTTGACCTGGGGGGCCTGGGTAGAACGCCGGTGCGCGGCGACATAGCGCTCATACTGCTTCAGGGCTTCTTCCGGCTGCTTCAGGTCTTCCCGATAGATACGCGCCACCGCCAGCCGGGCGTCCAGGCGCAACTTGCTGCGGGGATACTCGCGGAGGAGAAATTCGTAAGCCTGGATCGCGGAGGCCATGGACCGGGCGCTCTGCCAGCGCCGGCCCATCTCCTGATAGAGTTCGCCGATGGCCATCAGGGACAAGGTATTGTTTCCGTAGGCGGGGTCCGTGTGATAGACGCGGCGAAACGCCTGGATGACCTTCTGGTAATCGCGGGCGACCCGCAGTTCGGGCGAAGTCTGCTCCAGGACCCGACGGGCTTCGAGCGCCTGCAGATAGTAGGCTTCCGCCTGCGCGCGCTTCTCGGGGACTCTCTTGCCGACGTTTTCCGTTTCACCCTGCGCCCCAGCGGCCGGGGCAACCCAGCACAGCACCGCCAGCAACCCGAACAGGAGACCTCGGGTGCTCCCGGTTAGCCCAGGACGAAGGGTGCCCGAATTATCCAACCGAAGACAGGACATCGCCATCGAATCGCTCACGGCTGGTCCGTGTTGGTGAAGTGCACTACCCCATTGCCGTCCACAGCTTTCACGATCCTCGGAGCGGACGGAGCCGCGCCGTTGCCGGCGGTGGGGGGGCTGGGACGGCGCAAGGGGTAGATCGCGCCAATCTTGCGCACATAGTTGCGCGTTTCCGGGATCGGCGGCACTCGCCGCCACCGCGCCACGACGTTTTCCCCGGCGTTATAGGCTGCCAGCGACAATTGCAGGTCGCCGTCAAACATCCCCATCAGGTATTTCAGGTAGCGGATGCCCCCGCCCAGGTTCTCTTCCGGATCAAAGATGTCGGTCACCCCGAAGCGGCGCGCCGTGGCGGGAATCAATTGCATCAAGCCCCGGGCTCCCCGGGGAGAGACCGCGTAGGGGTTGTAGTTTGATTCGACCTGAACGATGGCGCGGACCAGTTCCGGGTCCACCTGGTGCTCGCCGGCGGCTTGCTCGATCAGGCTGTCAATGCGTGACTTGGATTCGGCTGCGGAGCCGTCGGGAAGGCCGCCCGGAGCGGGGGATTCCGTCGGCGCCGGAACCGGGGTTGGCTCGTTGACGAAAATGATCCGGCCCGTCGGATCTATTACCGCGGTGATCCGTTCCGCGGCTTGGAGAGAAGAAACCCCGAAGCAGAGAGTCAGGACCAGCAGAACTCCGAGGGCCTGTTTGACAACCTGCCTTGGGGCGTCGTCAGGGCATGGCTTTTCTCTAGCCCAGGCGTTTACGCCTGGGTCTGCGAAGCAAGCCGGTTTCTCCCAGCCCGCTTCAGCGGGCTTCCGAAAGTTGGCTTGAGCCCTCGGCCTAGCGCAAGGGCTGAAGCCGAAAAGACGAAAGGCCGTTAAAACGGCCTGTAAAATAACTCCCCATTCGAACCCCGGCCTGAAGGCCGGGGCTAGAGAAAAGGAGGACGGTCGCAGAAGTAGCCTTGGTGCGGCCTGTTTGGCGATGACAGACGATGCGGCATTGCTGAGGGCCATGCGCTGATACCCCTGCGATGTCTCAAGCCCGCTGCCAGACCCTCCTACGCTCTCGGCGCTTCGGAGGGCACGCCCTCCAGAGCTTCGGCGTCGGAGGGCGGACCTAATCGCAAGAAAACGCGCCCATTATAGCATCTCCCCCACGATCTCAACCACTTCATTTAATGTGGAATCCAGCATGTTGACATTCTTGCCACCTGCCTCGGCAATGTCCGGCCGCCCGCCGCCGGTGCCTCCCAGGCGCTTTGCAACCGCCTGGGCGATCTTCCCGGCGTGCAGGCGCTTGGTGAGGTCGGGGGTCAGCGCCGCGATCAAAGCCACCTTGTCATCCGCCACTGTCGCCAGCACCACTACGCCGGATTTTAGCCGCTGCCGCAGAACGTCCGCCATCGAGCGCAGTTGCGCCCGGTCGAGTGATTCCAGGCGGAGCGCGAGCACCCGCACGTCCTTCACCGTGCGGACGCGCTCCTCGATGTCGGCAAGCTGCGCTTGCGCCGTCTTGAACTTCAAAGTCTCGATCTGCTTTTCGAGTTGCCGCTGCGCCTCGATCAGCCGCTCGACCATCTCCGGGGCTTCCGCCAGGGGAGTTTTCAGCGTCGCCGCGATCCGGTGTACTATTCCGGTTACCGCCTGAAATTCCGCCAAGGCCCGCTCCCCGGTCACCGCCTCGACGCGCCGCACCCCGGCCGAGATGCTCCCCTCGTGGGTAACCTTGAGCAACCCGATGTCCCCCGTACGGCTGACGTGCGTCCCCCCGCACAACTCTTTACTGAAGCCGGGAACCGTCACCACGCGGACCCGGTCCGGATACTTCTCCCCAAAGAAGGCCAGCGCCCCGGACTCAAGAGCCTGATCGAGTTCCAAGACCTCGGTGCCCACCGCCGCGTTGCGGACAATCTCGGCGTTGGCCAGCCGCTCGATCTCCTGCAACTCATCCCCGCTCACCGAGGCGAAGTGGGAAAAGTCAAAACGCAGTCTGTCTGCATCAACTACCGAACCGGCCTGTTTGACGTGAGTTCCTAGTACTTGACGCAGCGCCGCGTTGAGCAAGTGCGTTCCCGTATGATTCCGCATGGTGGCGCGGCGCTTCTCGGCGTCAACAATGGCAGTCAGACGGTCGCCGACCCGGATCGGCAAGCGACTTACGATTTTGTGGGCGATCAGACCTGAGACTGGGCCGTATGTATCTTCCACATTCGCAACAACTTCCTGCGTGTCCTCTCGAAGCAAAACCCCGGTATCTCCTACCTGCCCGCCCGCCTCGGCGTAGAACGGTGTGTGGTTCAGAATCACGTTAGCTTTCTCACCCGCAGAAATGTCGAGATTGCGAACCCTGGACCTCGGAGTACCTTGGAGGTCCTGAATCAAGCCAAGCACCTCGCAGTTGTGAGAAGTGGTTTGCTGGTAGCCCTCGAAGATGACAGTTCCTTTGTCCTTGACCACATCCGAATAAAGTGGCCAGGTGACTTCCTTGGACGCGCCCTTCCAACTCGCCCGCGCGCGGTCGCGCTGGCGTTGCATCTCCACCTCAAAGCCCGCCTCATCCACCGCTAGGCCCCGTTCGGTAGCGACTTCCTGAATCAAATCGAGCGGCATCCCGAAGGTGTCATAGAGGCGAAAGGCTAGGGGTCCGGGAAAAACCGGCTGAGCAAGAGGCTGAATCGCTTGCATCGCTTCCTTCGCCGCCTTGTCGAACTCTTGCAGAGCGATGGTCATGGTATGGGCAAAGCGCTGCTCCTCGGACTTGACGACCGCCGCTACGCGCTGGGTTGATTCGAGCAACTCGGGGTAAGCGTCGGACATAATCTCGGCCACCTTGCCCGTCAGTTGATAGAGAAAAGGCTCATTGAGGCCCAGCAATTTGCCGTGCCGGGCTGCCCGGCGGAGAATCTTCCGCAGGACATAGCCCCGCCCGTCGTTCGCGGGCAGGACGCCGTCGTGGATCAGGAACGCGGCGGCGCGGCTGTGGTCGGCCAGAATCCGCAGCGAGACATCGGTTTCAGCCTTCTCCCCGTAGGTGACCCCGGCCAGTTCTGCGCCCGCTTCGACCAGCGGCCAGAGCAGGTCCGTCTCAAAGTTCGAGAGCTTCCCTTGGATGACCGCCGCAACCCGCTCCAGGCCCATGCCGGTGTCCACGCAAGGCCGGGGCAGGGGAGTCAGTTTGCCGCCAGAGTCACGGTCAAACTGCATGAAAACAAGGTTCCAGATTTCAACGTAGCGGCCGCACTCGCAGGGGAAGGCGCAGTCGGCGTGGTCCCGCCATGCGGGATCGCTCGCGCCGGGGCCGAGGTCGTAGTGAATTTCAGAACAGGGGCCGCAGGGGCCGGTCTCCCCCATCTGCCAGAAATTGTCCGCTACCCCACCGTCGCGCACGCGATCCGCCGGCGCGCCGACCTTTCTCCAACCTTCGGCCGCTTCTTCATCCTTCGGGACCCCTAGCCCGCCTTCAAAGACCGTGAAGTAGAGCCTCTCGACCGGAAGCCCGTACTCCTTCGTAATCAGTTCCCAGGCGTACTCGATGGCTTCTCGCTTGAAGTAGTCGCCGAAGGAGAAGTTGCCGAGCATCTCGAAGAAGGTGTGGTGGCGGCGGGTGCGCCCGACGTTTTCGAGGTCGTTGTGCTTGCCGCCGGCCCGCACGCACTTCTGCGAGGAGGCGGCGCGGGAGTAGTCGCGGTGCTCGCGGCCGAGGAACACGTCTTTGAACTGGTTCATGCCGGCGTTGGTGAAGAGCAGGGTGGGGTCGTTCGCCGGAACGAGCGACGAGCTGCGGACCACGCGATGCCCCCGTGCCGCAAAATAATCCAGAAATTTCTTGCGAATTTCGCTACCAGTCAAGAAGACGCCTCATGTAGCCACAGAGTCACAGAGAAAGCAGGAGTCAGGAGACAGAATTCAGAAGCCAGAATGAAGACCGACCAGCAAGACCGTCATCCCGAGCCGAGGGCGCAATTGAGGGGAGCGAGGGACCTGATTTTCTTCTGACTCCTGGCTCCTGACTTCTGAATTCTTCTTCTCTGTGTCCTCCGTGTCTCTGTGGCAAGTCCTAACCGCTTTCTGACTCCGGGTCGGGAGTTTCCGGGAGGGAGTCGAGAACCTCGTCCCATCGGACCGGCTCGTTGGCCGCACCAGCTTTGGACAGCGGGCCGCCGCGCAACCGCTTCAGCTCCCCGACAATTGTGTCAGAGCGAAATCCGGCGCGCAAGAGCCGCCGGAAAAGCGATTGCACCGCAGACGGCTTGCCTGCCCCGAGCGCAGTCGAGGGGTCGAGAGGATTGTTCAAGCGCAACTTGCGCTTAAGGTACTGCCGCAGGAGTTGTGATTCGTCCACGCCTTCGTAGGCGCCCCGAACCGCTTCGTCCGCAAGCTCGGGCTTGACCCGCCGCGCTGCCAGCTCGCGGCGCACGCGGACCTTGCCTTCCAGGCGATTTTCGATCCGCGAAGCCACAAAGGCCCGCGCAAACCGGGCGTCATCGAGATAGCCGTTCTCTTTGAGCCGATGAATGACCGCTTCGATGTCCGCCTTGCCGGCCTTGCGCTGGGCGAGCAGCGCCCGCACCTCCGCGCTCGACCGCGCCCGGCGGCCTAGGGCGCGAATGGCCACTTCATAAAGGGAATCGGCATCCAGCGCGGGACTGCTTTTTCGGGAGGTCATCTGGCAGGTAGGATGGCTTCCTTTCGCTATTGCGAAGTCGCCATGAGACCGATCTTTACGGTCGCGGCTTCGTTGAGGTGCTTCTCTTTCTTTGTCTATGCGACACCCGGGTGGACCGCAGGGGCGAGCTTCTGTGGATGGCTTCCAGCAGGGCCTTTAGTATTTCTTCCTGCCTCCACAGGATGTTTCGAATATCGTCCAGTGCTTTCTCGACCCGCATCCGGAATATTCTCTGACCGATGTCTTCCACCGCTTGCCCCCCTGGCACTAGACGCGAACGGAGGTGACTTTCATCCGCTCCGGTTTGGTTGTCCTGGCGGGCTTTCCGTGCCGGTCAATGAATTGGTCAATGGCTTGGCGGACAATATCCGCGATGGAACGGCGTTCCTGAAAGGCAATCGTCCGCAACGCTTCGTGCTGCTCCGCCTCGATAGCCGCGAATAAGGTCACCGGGGATTCGAGTTTTTTCATGCGCGTCATATCTCTTCGTCCTCCACTACCAGCGATTCAATCGGGCCGACAAACTTCACGTAGATCGCATCCTGCTCAAACCGCTCCTTGAGTACATCCCTGGCGTAGGAAATCAGCTTGGCCCGGTTCGCCGCTGTATCCGGAAAGTCCACTTCGAGGAGCGCGAGAACATTGTCGCTGACGATTCCCGCATTCCACCAAAAACCTCTCGGGGATTCCTGCTCAAAACGGTACAGGGTCCCTCCTCCAAACATCGCCGCAATCTCTTCCGCCGTCCGCACGAACTTTTCATCTTCCACGGGCCTGCGCTTTTCACTGGGGTCGGGGTTGTAGTACAGCGGCAACGGGATCAGCGCGGTGATCTTCTTTTGCACGCGCATCAATCAGTCCCCGGAAGAATCAGCGGCAGATGCCAATAGCATTATAGCATAATATTGGCTGGAATCGGAAAAGCCCGCCTTGAGGAAAAACGCTTGCTGTGGCTCCCAGCTTACGCCAGCCGCAAGATCGCCCCGCGCAGCACGGCTTTGGTGAGGTCCACTTTGAAGGCGTTGTCGCGAAGGGGTTGGGCGGGTTTCAGGGCTTCTTCGGCGGCGAGGGCGGCGTTGGCCTGGTCGAGCGGTTTGCCGATGAGCGCGGCTTCGGCCTCTTTCGAGCGCCAGGGGATCGGGGCGACGCCTCCTAAGACGACGCGGGCGTGGGAGATCACTTTTCCCTGGGGGCCGTTCGACTGGCGGACGACGACAGCGGCGCTTACCAGCGCGAAGTCCCACATCTCGCGCTCCATTTGTTTCCAGTAGGTCGAGCGAGTCCCGTTCTGCGGGACCGGGACCTGGATTTCAGTGAGGATTTCGCCGGGCTTGAGAATATTCTCGCGGCGGACGTTGACGGTCGGCAGGACGAAGAACTGTTCGAGCAGGATGGTGCGCTCGCCTGACGGCCCGGCAATGCGGGCCTTGGCGTCGAGCGCGATCAGCGGCGGAGCGAGGTCAGACGGATGGACGATAAACGACGGCCCGCCGCCCAGGATGGCGTGGTAGCGGTTCTCGCCCGCGGCGGCGTAGCAGATGGTCCCGCCCTTGCGGAGGCACTGGAACTCGCTGCGATAGTACCAGCAGCGGGGCCGCTGGCAGAGGTTTCCGCCGACGGTCCCGGCGTTGCGGATTTGCGGCGACGCGATGACCACGGCGGCTTCGGCGACCGCCGCCAATTGCGTGCGGACGAGCGAACTCTCGGCCAGGTCCGCGATCGTCACCAGTGCGCCGATCGAGATCGTCCCGCCTTTCTGCTCGATCTTGTTGAGGCCCGGGATCGCTTTCAAGTTGACCAGGAGGTCGGGCGTCTCGATAAAGTCTTTCATCTCCCCGAGCAGGTCGCTGCCGCCGGCGATGGGCAGGGCTTTGCCCGCGCTCTGCTGGAGCAGCGTGACGGCTTCCTTCACCGTCCGAGCATTCTTGTGCCGAAACGCTTTCATCCTTGCTCCTGCCCTCCGACGCCTTGGCGTAGGACGGCCACCTGACTCACGTTCTGGCCGCCGGGTTTGCCCGCGCCGTTGCGGACGGCCATCAAAACCTTGTCCGGGGTGATCGGCAACTCGCGCATGCGCGCGCCGATCGCGTGATAGATCGCGTTGGCGATGGCGGCCACGGAGGGTACGATCGGAATCTCCCCGACGGACTTGGCCCCATACGGCCCCAGGGGGTCCTCGTTCTCGATGAAGAGCACCTCGAGGTCGGGGATTTCCGGATGGATGGCCACCTTGGCCCCGTGATAGTGGTCGGTCAGGGGGATTCCGGTCCGCCGGTTCCAGATCATCTCCTCGCGGAGCGCCATGCTGATCCCCTGGGCGATGCCGCCCTTGACCTGGCTGGCGGCGGTCAGACGGTTGATGACCGTGCCGCTGTCGTGCGCCGCGACATAGCGCATTACGCGCACCTTGCCCGTTTCGAGGTTCACCTCGACTTCCGTGAAGTGCGCGGCAAAGTCAATGCGGGCCTTGCCGGTCTCTTGGGGATTGGTCGTCACGGACGCGACGAGGGCGTCCACGTTGCGCCCGGTGACTTCGGCGATGTTCCAGGTCTTCCCCGGCTCCGCCTTGCTGACGATCTTTCCGTCTCTGACATCCAAATCCTCGCGCCGCTGCTGCAAGCGTTCCGCCGCCGCGTCCAGGAGCTGCTTTCGCACGTTTTGGGCCGCCTCGATCACAGCCATGCCCGTATAACCCGTCGTGCGGCTGCCCGACTCTCCGGGCGAGTAGGGAGCAATATCGGTATCCCCGTACACGACCGCAATGCTTTCGAGCGGCACCCCGAGGGTTTCGGCTGCAATCAGCCCCATGGTGGTCTTCGCGCCGGTCCCGATGTCGGTCACCCCTACGAGGACTTTCACGGACCCGTCCGGGAGGAGCTGCACCTCCGCGCTGCTCGGCCCGAGGGAAGAATTCCAGTACCCAATCGCCATGCCGACGCCGCGGCGCACCGGGCCGCTTTGTTGGGCGTACTGCCGCCGCTTCTCCGTCCACCCAAACGCTTCCGCGCCCTGGCGGAGGCAGTCCGGCAAACCGTTCGACGTGAGCGGCAACCGGTTCCAGCGATCCTTCACGGTATGCTTCAGCCGGAACTCCACCGGGTCCATCCCGATGCGTTCGGCGATCTCATCCACGGCCGACTCCATCCCGAACGCCCCTTGCGGGCCGGCCGGGGCGCGGTAATTGGCGCCGCAACTGGTGTTGGTGTGGACGCGGTAAATCTCGCTCTTGATATTAGGAACCGGGTACAGCGGCAGGCCGTTCAGGCCCCCGCTCGACCGCAGATAGGCCCCCATGTTGCTGTGGGCTTTGAGGTGGATGGCGGTAATCGTGCCGTCGTTTTTGTAACCGATCCGGTAATGCTGCTGGGTGGCCCAGCGCCCGTGGACGGCGACAAAGTCCTCGTGGCGGTTCATCTCGACCCGCACCGGCCGCCGCGTCTCGCGGGCCAGCAGCGCCGCCATCAGGTCGAAGTCGTAGCCCTGGTTCTTGTTGCCGAACCCGCCTCCCATGAACTGGCAGATGACCCGCACGCGGCTCAAGGGCAGCTTCAGGTCCTGCGCGATGTCCCGGCGGCAGTTGTGGATGCCTTGCGTCGAGGCCCAGACCGTCAGCTGGCCGCCGTCCCAGCGCGCCAGGCTCACGCGGCGCTCGAGCTGCGCGTTGTTGTGATGCTTGGAGATGAAATCGGCTTCGAAGACGTGGTCACTCTGGCGGAAGCCTTCCTCGATGTTGCCTGCGTCGGCCCGCAGCACTTGTTTGTCCACGTTCCCTTCGGCATGGACCTTCGGGGCGCCTTCTTTAACGGCGTCCTCGATGGTCAGCACGGCGGGCAGCTCTTCATACTCCACGCGGATCAGCCGGACCGCTTCTTCTGCCGTATGCCGGTCCACGGCAGCTACCACCGCCACCGCTTCGCCTACAAAGCGGACTTCTTCGGCGAACAGACGCCGCCGTCCGTACTGGTCGCCGCCCGACCAAACCACGTCGGTGTTCTTCGAGTGGAGAATCGCCCGGACGCCGGGCAGGGCCTCGGCGGCGGAGGTGTCAACGCTGCGGACGCGGGCGTGCGGCAACGGGCTGCGCAGAATCCGCGCGAAGAGCATCCCGGGCAGATAGATGTCTTCGGTGTACTGCGCCTGCCCCGTGACGCGCTCCACAGCGTCAATGCGCGGCGTGGTCTTGTTCAGCTTGTCGAACGTCCGAGCCATCGCTTCTGTCTTTCGTCAGAACGAGCCCACGGCATAAACCACATGCCGTGGCTACCACTCCGCTTACGCCTTCTGGCTTGCCGCCAGCACGGATTCGACAATCCGGTTATAGTTCGCGCAGCGGCAGAGGTTCCCCGCCAGGCCGCGCTGCACCTCTTCCCGCGTGGGATTGGCGTTGCGTGCCAGGAGCGCTTTGGCCGACATCAGTTGGCCGGAAGTGCAGTAGCCGCACTGCGGCGCGTCGTGCTCGATGAAAGCCTTTTGCAGCGGGTCCAGCTCGCCGCCCGCCGCCAGCCCTTCCACCGTGGTCACCGACTTGCCGTCCACCCAGACCGCCAACTGCGAGCAGGAATACACGTTCTTCCCATCGAGGAGGACCGTGCAGGCGCCGCACTCCCCGGCGTTGCAGCCGATCTTCGTTCCCGTCAGTCCCAGGTGGTCGCGCAGTACTTCCGCCAGCGTCCAGCGCGGCTCGACGCTCACCTGGTATTTGACGCCGTTGACCGTAATCGCGATGTTCTGCAATTCCTCCTGCCGGGTGACGCGCAGGATTTGAGCCTCGGCTGACTGGGCGCCCGTGCCGATCACCGCCGAGGAGACGACGGCCGTCCCCACTCCGGCCAAAAAACCGCGCCGGCTGACGCCCTTGGAGGACTTCTTCGGGTTGCGTTTGTCTTTCTTCATGGCCGCCAATCCGCTGGCGAAAGTATGGGTTGGATTCTACGCTTCCGGCTCTCGGGCTGTCAACAGCATTGCGCCCCTTCCAGTGGCAGCCCCTCGAATTACCGGGGCCGGCCGCGGTCGCCTTCGAAGCTCTCCATGGCCGACTGCATATCCTCGCGGGCCACGTCGGCCGTCGAGCGGATGCCCTGGACGCGCAGCTTGAAGTCGTCGGGGTTGGAGGCGTTGTTCAGCGCCTCGTCAAAGGTGATCAGGTTGGTCGAGTAGAGATCGTAGAGCGACTGGTCGAAGCTCTGCATCCCGTACTGCGACGTGCCGGCCGCGATGGCTTCCCGGATCATGCGCGTCTTGTCGGGGTTGATGATGCAGTCGCGCACGAACGCCGTCGAGATGAGGATCTCGACCGCCGGGACCCGCCCGACGTCGTCGCTCTTGCGCACTAGGCGCTGCGAAACGACGGCCTTGAGCGTGCCGGCCAGTTGCAGGCGAATCTGCTTCTGCTCCGGCGGCGGAAAGACGGCAATGATGCGCTGGATGGTCTCGACCGCGTCCAGCGTATGGAGCGTCGAGAAGACCAGGTGGCCGGTCTCGGCGGCCAGCAGGGCCGTCCCGATGGTTTCCAGGTCGCGCATTTCGCCGACCAGGATCACGTCCGGGTCCTGGCGGAGAGCCGCCCGCAGAGCCACGGTAAAGTTGTGGGTGTCCACCTCGACCTCGCGCTGGTTCACGATGCCCTTCTTGTCGCGGTGCAAGAACTCGATGGGGTCCTCGATGGTGATGATATGGTCCGTGCGCGTGGCGTTGATGCGGTCCACCATCGCCGCCAGCGTCGTGGACTTGCCGCTGCCGGTCGTGCCGGTCACCAGGACCAGGCCGCGGCGCTCCTCGCAGATCTTGTTGATCACCTTGGGCAGGCTCAGTTCCTCGAAATTGCGAATCTTGGTGGGAACGACGCGGAGAACCAGCCCCACGTTGCCGCGCTGCTGGAAGACGTTCACGCGGAAGCGGCCCAGCCCCGCGACGCCGTACGCCAAGTCCAGCTCGGCGCTCTCCTTGAACTTCTGTTTCTGGCGGTTGGACATCATGCTGAAGGCCATGTTCAGCATGTCTTCCGCGGTCAGCCGTTTGAGCTCGCTCAAGGGAACAAGCGCACCGTCCACGCGCAGATACGGATAGTTGCCCACCTTCAGGTGGAGGTCCGAAGCCTTTCGCTCCACCGCGATTCGCAACAAATCGTCTATGTGCATTAGAGACGCTCCCCGAATTCCTAACTTCTGGCCATTGGTAGCACAATCGGGGGGCAGTGTCAATTGGAGGAGTGTGCTGCCTTGCGATCGAACAACCGACCTAGAGGAGTTAGGGCTGGAACGCGTTTCTTGTACTGGAGCGGAAAGGGTGGGAACGGAATGGCCCGCTCAGCGCACCGCCATCGTAACCGGCGGGGGGGTCTGGCCCGCCACGGTCAGGGAAACCGGCGTCTCGTTGCCTGGGCTGATCCCTGGCGGGACCACCGCGTTGACCTGATATAATCCCGCGAACCCCGGCGACAGACCGGCGAACAACACCTGCGCCTCCCGCCCGCCCATTGTGACCGAGACCGGATTCGCCGTAACAGAAAGCGGAGACGCTGGCGCGGCGGCGCCGGCGGCTACGGGCGGGTTCACCTCTCCCAACCCCGAGCAGTAAATCACCACCGCATCCCCCGCCCGGGCGGGACTCGCAGCCTCGGCCAGCACCAGGCCCGCTGGCGTCGAGACAAAGACCAAGCCCTGCCCCTTGCCGGATTGGTCCTTGGTAAACACCGCCGGCTGCGCCGCCGCCACCGTGATCGGCTCCGGCACCGAATAGCTGCTCCCCCGCTGCACCACCACCTGATACCGCGTATTCACCGCCAGGCCGTAGGGAACCACCGCGTTGATTTGCCCGTCGCCCGCGTAGAGCAGCGGCATGGGCTGCCCGCCGATGGAGACCCGCGTCCCCGCCAACTGGGTCTCGAGCGGCAACCTCGCCGCCGCCCCTTGCCCCTCCGAGAGCTTCGATCCAAAGATCGAGACCAGACTCCCCGGAGCCACCGGAGCCTGCGGCGCAAAACTGGCCGCATTGACGATCGCGCCTTGTCCCACGACCGGCACGTTCGGATTGGCCTGCAAGCCGCCGGTGACCTGGGCCGTTCCTTGAATCTTCGGCGCGGGAATCTCTGCGAGGACCTTCACGATGAGCTGCCCTTGCGTGGCGTTGCGCGGCTGCCAGGTGCCGCTCCAGCGGCCTTCGCCCAGGCGGTTGAGCACCACCGGCGCATCGCCGTTCGAGAACGTCACCACCACCGAGCCGCTCACCATCGGGTTGCCGCAATCGTCCACCACCCGCACCTCGATCGGATTCGGCCATCCGGTCGGGAGGCTGAAGTTGGTCGGCAAAGACGTGAACAGCGGAAGCAATCGGGTCGGCGCGCAGCCCTCGGCGGCCCGGCCAAAGGCTTGCGGGCTGATCCCGCCGCCGGGGATCAACACAAACAGCAGGTTCACGGTCTGCACCGCCCCTTCGGAGAAGAGCAGTGTCAGCACGCCCCGCCGCACGCCCGCATCGAGGTCCCGGAGATCGGGTTGCACGATGACGCGCGTCGGCCGTCCCGGTGCTACTGTGTCCGTGGCGGGTACGGTCACAAACCAGTCCTTGCCATCCTGCGTCAGCCGGCCCGAGATGAAGTTACTCGACACGCCGGTCAAAACGGAAAGCACTACGTTTTGCGAGCCGGGAGAAGTCCCCCCCGCCAAACCGGTAAAGATCAACCCCGTCGGACGCACCAGCGGTCCAGGATTGCTGCCTGTCGGCAGGATTTTCAGGATCACCGAGAGAAGCTGGGGCGAGTTATCGGCGGTCGCTGCCGAGACCTGCACCTGCCCGTAATAGTCGCCGGGCGCAAGCCCTGCGGGATTCACGCCCACTTCCACCAGCGGGACACGCAAGGCCGTTGCGTCGGTCGAGCCGTTCTCCGGTGTCGCCGTGAGCCAAGTCGGTCCTTCGGAAAGAGTCGAGGCCCGGACCGTCCAGTTCATGATTCCCCGGCCCGTATTCAAGACTCCGAAGGTCTGCGGAGGGATGGCGCCGCCCCCGGCCACCACGGTGAACGTCAGGCCCGTTTGCGAGAGCAGGATAGTCTGCGGAACGCCGCTCACGATCATGTTGACCGGCAGATTGATCGTCTGGCCCGTCGTCGGACTGACGAGGGAGATCGTGCCCGTGTAGGTGTCGGGCCCTAAGCCTGCCGGACTTGCGGTTACGGTGAGCGTAACGGTAGAGAACGCGGTTACGCTTCCGCTCGCGGGCGCTACCGTGAGCCATCCGCCTCCCAGGTTGGTCGTCGCAGAGGCCGTGAAATCGAGCGAGCCGCTGCCTCGATTCGAGACGCTCAACTGCGCGCTCGCTGCGCCCGCTTGCTGCGTGAAGGAGAACGAGAGACCGGTCAGTTCCACCGCCAGCCGGGGGGGGTTCGCCGCACTGACGCTAAAGGTAACCGCTACCGTCAGCACGGGCGGACTGGCATTGGGCGCGGTGATCGTCACAGCGCCGCGATAGGTCCCCGCCGCCAAGTTCGTGGCATTCGCAGCAACGTCAATCGTGCCCGGAGTCGAGCCGGACACCGGAGAGATTGTCAACCAGTTTCCGCCGCTTTCCGTGGAGCTTGCCGCGCTCCAGGCCAGACCGGAAACAACGCTCGAAACAACGATCCGCTGCGGAGAAATCTCCTGCGTCCCGGCGGACACTGCGAAATTCAAAGCGGTGGGAGCAACGGCAAAAGAAGGCGGAGCGGCCAGGACTACGCGAATCCGATCGTTTCCGAGATCGGCGATGAACAAATTTCCCGCCCTGTCCACGGCAACGTCCCAGGGACTATTTAAGGAGGCGCCGGTAGCAGGGCCGCCGTCACCAGAAAACCCTGGGACTCTATTGCCGGCCACGGTTGTGATAATTCCGTCCGGGCCGACTTTCCGGATGCGGTGGTTGCCAGTTTCTGCAATAAAGAGATTGCCGCTCAAGTCCACAGTTACGCGTTTCGGACTATTCAAGCTCGCGCTGGTAGCCGGAACCCTTTCACTCGAAAGGGAACCTCCCCCGGCCACGGTGATGATAATGCCATCGGGCGTCACCTTCCGGATGCGACTGTTCCCATTATCGGCGATGTAGAGATTACCAGCGGCATCGAGCGCGATACCCTCCGGGATGGCCAGCAAGGCATTGGTAGCCGGCCCGCCATCGCCGGAAAAATTTCCTACCGTGTTTCCCACGGGGCCACTGCCGGCCACAGTCGTGATGACCCCGGCAAGATCCACTTTCCGAACACGGTTGTTCGACCGGTCGGCAATATATAGGTTGCCGACCTGGTCCAACGCTACATCATATGGATTACTCAGCGCTGCGGCGGTGGCTGGCCCTCCATCACCCGAAAAACCACCCCTCCCACCCGCTACGGTAGTGATATTGCCCAGAAAGTTGACCTTACGAATGCGGGTGCTATCGGCAATATAAAGGTTGCCGGCTGCATCTACCGCCACACCACGGGGAAAATTCAGCCTAGCTGATGTCGCTAGGCCGCCATCCCCGGAGAAGGCCGGGGTTCCAGTCCCAGCCGCCGTCGCAATAGTCCCGGTTGCACCGACCTTGCGAACCCTGTGGTTAAACTGATCCGCGATAAAGAGCGTTCCAGTCCCATCCACGGCTAGGTCCTGGGGTTGACTAAGGGAGGCAATAGTAGCAGGGCCGCCATCCCCGGAGAAATTGGTGAGACCGATCCCAGCTATGGTCGTGACGATTCCATCCGTCCCGACCTTACGAATTCGACCATTGTTGCTATCGGCGATGTAGAGATTGCCGAACGCAACCACAACACTAAACGGGTTATTGAAAGCGGCGCCAACGGCTGGCCCGTCATCTCCGGAAAAACCGAAACTTCCGCCCGCTACGGTGGAAATGATGCCGTCAGGGCTGACCTTGCGAATCCGGGTGTTGCCACCGTCGGCAATGTAGAGGTTCCCGATTTCATCCGCCGCTACACCCCTAGGAAGCGACAAGGATGCGTTGGTAGCCGGCCCGCCATCTCCAGAAAAGCCCCTAACTCCATTGCCCGCCACCGTCGTAATTATTCCATCGGGGCTGACCTTGCGGACGAGTTGATTATTACGGTCGGCAATGTAGAGGTTTCCTGAGGCATCCAATGCGACGCTGGTAGGGTTCGCTAACGAAGCATTGGTGGCCGGGCCGCCATCTCCGGAAAAACCCAGCGTGCCGTTGCCTGCGACAGTCGAAATTATTCCATCAGGAGCGACCTTGCGTATCCGGTGGTTACCAACATCGGCGACGTAGAGGTTTCCGGCGTTGTCCAGTGCCACACCGGTGGGGTTCGACAGGGACGCGCTGGTAGCCGGGCCGCCGTCCCCCGAAAAGCCTCCGCGTCCGTTGCCGGCCACGGTGCTAATCACGCCATCGGGGCTGACCTTGCGGATGCGTTGATTACTATTGTCCGCAATGTAGAGGTTCCCAGCCTCATCTACGGCCAGGCCCGCTAATGCGCTGATCGTGTCCAGATTGAGCGAGGCGTTGGTGGCCGGCCCTTCATCGCCCGAAAAGCCCCTAATATTGTTTCCTGCCACCACCGTAATCACCCCATTGGGGTTAATCTTGACTACGATATTGTTGGTAACATCCGTTGCGAAAACATTGCCCGCCGAGTCCACGGCGACTCCCCCGGTCTGCCCCAGCGCCGCGCTGGTGGCCGGCCCTCCATTACCACGAAAGACGCGCCCGTTGCCAGCCACGGTGGTGATGATGCCTTGGGCGGATAGGGCAGTGAGTAGTGAGTAGTGAATAGTGATTAAGAAGAAGAAAGAAGTTAGAAGCGAGAAGTTAGAAGACAGAATCCGAGCCGTCCCGCCGTGCGGGATGAGCAAGCGGGCATGAAAGCAGTGTCGGGTGATCTGTGACAACGGAAGGAGGAGCGCCCCAAGAGAGCGAAGGAACCTTCGCCTTGCGATAGACTGCATCGTATCCCGCCTCGACAACACCGCTTATTCTAGCAGAAGCAGGAATGAAAAAGCAGGTCCTACGCGGAGTTTACCCGGAGCGAAGCCGCAGGTCTCAGGATGACAACGCGGGCGGGGTCAGAGATCAGAAAAAAGCTTCCTCTCTGGACGTTTTCGCCGTTGAGAACGACTGCCCGCCGTGCTATAATAAAATTTCAAAATTGCGCAGGACGCACCTGTTGTCATTCGCGTTTTTCTCGGACCGGGCTGGCAACCAACAAGCTGGATGAACGAGGGGTAGGCGTAAATAGTAAGTCTCTGTCTATCAAATAATTACAGTCTTATTCGGGGTTGGCGACGGAGCCTTACTCTCGGCTGATGCCCTCCCTGTTCGTGGCCCTCGCGCGCGAAAGCGAACGCTGATGAATCCCTGGGAACAAATTCTCGAACATTTGCAGAAGAACATCAGCCCGCAGAGCTATTCCACATGGCTCCAGCCGGCCCACTTCAGCCACGTCGAGGACACCGTGCTGTACGTGCGCGTCCCCAACGAGGCGTTCCGCAACTGGTATAACCAGCACTGCGCGGGCCTGTTGAAGAACGCGCTCGCCGCGTTGCCGCTCGGCATCCAGCGGGTCGAGTGGCTCTGCCCTCCGCCGGGGCCAAACCAAACGGAGCCTGCGCAGACCAAGTTTGACTTCGACGCCCCGGCGGCTCTGCTCAACCCGCGCTATACGTTCGACACATTTGTGGTAGGCTCCTCGAACCAGTTCGCGCACGCCGCGGCGGACGCGGTCGGCCGCAGCCCGTCGAAGGCGTACAATCCGCTGTTTCTTTATGGCGGCTCCGGCATGGGCAAGACCCACCTGCTGCATGCCATCGGGCACGCCATCGCGGCCAAGCGGCGCCTCCGGCTCTGCTATGTAACCACGAACAAGTTCTTCCAGGAGATGATCAACTCGATCCGCTACGACCGCATGGCCTCGTTCCACGATCGCTATCAGACCCCCGACGTGCTGCTGGTGGACGACATCCACTTTGTCAGCAGCAAGGAGCGGACGCAGGAAGAGTTCTTCCATACCTTCAACGCGCTCTATGAGGCTCAGAAGCAGATCGTGTTCACGAGTGACCGGCCGCCGAAGGAAATCCCGCAACTGGAAGAGCGGCTGCGCTCGCGCTTTGAGTGGGGCCTGATGGCCGACATCCAGCCGCCGGACCTGGAAACCAAGGTCGCCATCCTGATCCGCAAAGCCGAGGCCCAGGGCGTCACGCTGCCCGACGACGTCGCTCTGTTGATCGCCAGCAAGATGCACGGCAACGTCCGGGAACTCGAAGGCTCTCTCACACGCCTGCTGGCCTATTCCTCCCTCACCGGAGCGGAGATCAGCGTCGGGTTTGCCCAGCAGGTCCTCAAAGGGACCCTCGCCCACCAGGAACGCAAGATCAACATCGAAGCCATCCAGAAAGTGGTGGCGGATGAGTTTCGCCTGCGCACTCCGGACCTGAAGGCCCGGAACAATTCGAAGAACGTGGTCTTTCCCCGCCAGATTGCCATGTTTCTTTCGCGGGAACTGGCCGGTGCCTCGCTTCCGGAGATCGGGCGCGCCTTCGGCGGCAAGCACCACACAACCGTGCTCCACTCGGTGGAGAAGATTCGGGAAAAAAGAAAAGCGGACAAGGACTTGAATCGCCTGCTTAACAAATTGCATGATTCACTTCAATAGCCCGAGGGCGCGGAAGAAACGGGTGGATAAGAATAAGGTGTGGAGAAACTGTGGAAGTATGAGGAAATTTGACGGCAGCGGTCCGACGCGGGCGGGTTTTGCACAGCGAGGCCCGTTCTTGCACAAAAGTTTCAACAATGGCGGCGGCGGGTTCCCTTTGGGATATCAATCCATTCTGCGGATTTCCTCGCTTTCCACAGGGATCCAACATCATAATAGAGAAGCAAATTTCACACAGGGGTAACGAATGGAATTCTCCGTACAGCGCATGGACTTGTTGAAAGAGTTGACGCTCTCGCAAGGAGTCGTCGAGCGCAAGACAACGATCCCGATTCTCTCGAACGTCCTGCTGGAAGCTTCCGAGGACGCTCTCAAAATGACGG
>Ga0209343_10003792_pt1 | contig 18886 bp, 21 predicted proteins | sample RifCSPlowO2_02_FD_184026 | JGI IMG/M metagenome (GOLD analysis project Ga0209343, IMG submission 184026) | Groundwater microbial communities from Rifle, Colorado - Rifle CSP2_plank lowO2_0.2 (SPAdes) (version 2) | ecosystem: Environmental > Aquatic > Deep subsurface > Groundwater | place... | reverse complement strand
GGGTGGATTCGACGATTGACGTGCCGTTGTCGAAGGTCCGTCCCGTGAGCGCCGAACACGCCCCCGATTGGCCGGGCGTCGGCGCCCTGCGTTCCGGGCTCTGTGGGCCCTGTGGACCCTGTGGACCCTGTGGACTCTGTCCCGCGACCCCAACGACACACGCGAGGATCACAGCGCTCACAAGGAAAGACGCAAGCTTCAGCATCATGGCGTGCTCCGTTCGGCGGCCCAACCGCGCCCGCCGAGTCAACCGGGAATCTGAAGATCCAGCGTTCGCCGCAGTGTGGCGAACCGGCTCGCGGCGTTGATGATACGTGGGTCGGGCGGTGAATGCCAGCCAGGACGGACATGCCTTCCTCGAACCCCAGTGCGCCGCTTGAATTAACCTAAGGCCTTAGGTAACATGCAGGTCATAGCGGGAAATGCGAGATTTCTGAAACAAGAATGGGAGAAGCTCCACATGGCGGCAGTCAGCGTAACCGCAAGAGATCGTGATCGCTTTGCGCGTGCGCGAGCACAAGGGCAGGCGCGCGCCCAGGATCCGTCCGGTATCGTGGACGCGGTCTACGATGCCGGCCGCGACAGCGTCAATCTGACATTCCGGAGTGGCGGGTCGATGTCCATTCCCCGGCGGATCATTCCGGGCCTCGATCGAGCGCCGGATTCGGCTCTCCATTCCATCGACGTCTCTCCAGCCGGAGATGCATTATCTTGGCGATCCATCGACGTGGATGTGTATGTGCCAGGACTCGTTGAGCGGGCATTCGGCACACGTCTGTTTGCTGTCGCGACCGGACGGCGAGGTGGACGGCGCAGATCGAAAGCGAAGGCGGCGGCAGCCAAGTTGAACGGCGCGAAGGGTGGACGCCCTCGCAAACCACTATCTGCATAGAAACGACGCAAAGAGACGTTTCAGCGGGCGACTAAGGATCCGCCATCGCCACCGACTGCTCAGACGTGCAGGCCCATCGATGGCATCACTGATGTCACCTTGAATGTCACCGCCGTTGAAATCAGCCATTGTCATCTGATGTCGATGTTCTGCCACTCACTCGCTGCATGTGCGAGCTTCCCTGGCGAGTGGAGTCGGCGTGAGGGCACGTGGTCATTTTGACGCCAGGGTTCGGCGCGTCGCCGTAGAATTCAGGCTGGCGGAACGGCGGTTTGCAGAGGAGGATTCATGCCAACGAAGAACCAATCTGCCTCGTTCGTTTTGGTCGCCGCGGTTCTCCTGGCCAATCCTCTGCAGGGCCAACAGGCGGCTGGAGGTCAGGTGGCCGCTATCGCCGACATCCCCAGCTTGCCCCACAAACTGGTGGATTGGCCTACGCCCCCCACGACCGCAGCGGGAGTGCCTGGCGCTTGGAACTTCATCCAGGTGGCGTCAGTGGCGGTGACGCCCCTGGGCAGCGTCCTGGTGCTCCACCGCGGGGCGCATCCAGTGATGGAATTTGAGAGCAGTGGGAGGCTTGTCCGCTCCTGGGGCGACGGAATGTTCAGCGAGGGGAAGGTCGCGGCCATTCCAGAAGCGCATTGGACAAACGACAAATCACATTATTCCGCTGTGTATGGGCCGGCGGGCTGCGCTTCCTGCGGCGCTCATTCGGTGCGCGTGGACCAACAGGGCAACATCTGGGTGATCGACGCGCCCGGCCATGTCGTCTACAAGATGAGTCCCGCTTGGAAGGAAGTCATGCGCCTCGGAACCAAAGGCACGTCGGGAACGGGTCGCAGCACCTTCAACCTGCCGACCGACGTCGCTTTCGCACCGAATGGCGACGTCTACGTCACCGATGGTTATGGGAACGCTCGGGTCGTCAAGTATTCACGCGACGGACGGTATCTATTGGAGTGGGGAAAACGAGGAAAGGGCCCCGGCGAGTTCGGGCTGCCTCACAATGTCGTGATCGACCGAGGAGGCAGAGTGTACGTGACCGATCGGGACAACCAGCGGATTCAGGTCTTTGACGCCGACGGGAACTTTCTGACGCAATGGACCGGCACGGGCGGAGTCTCGGGACTTGCGATCACGAAGGACCAGCGAATCTGGACTGGAGGGATCGTGCGAGACCTCGAGGGAAGGGTTTTGGGAAGGTTATCCGGGCCGGGCGTTGCCGGCGGCCACGGCGTGGCGGTCACCGACTCTGGCGACGTCTACATCGCTCAGCTCAGCGGCGTAGTCCAGAAGTTCGTGAAGCAGTAGTCGGGCGCTAGTATTTCCTATCGTCTACGCACCCGAATCGATCCGCTGCCAGGCCCTTTACCTGCTGCCGCAGGATTGCTACGAAGCCGGCGCAGTGTTGACCGCGCGTGACGATCCGCGCTATTTCGCCGCGCTCAAGACAGGGCAGCCCATGCCTGCCGAGGATGCGCACGCGGATTCGCGAACGAACGAGTTCTCCGTGTCCTACCTCGAACCCCACGGCATCGGGGACAGGATGTTGTATGCGAATGCCGCCCTCGCGAGTCTGGGAATGTCAGCGCTGCTCAATGGGGTCAGCCCGACGGATCCGATTACATACGCCGCCGTAGCGATCGCGCTCGGCGCGGTGACCCTCGCAACGTATCTTCCAGCTCGCCGGGCGTCAGGAGTGCAGCTGGTGATTGCCTTACGCTCGCAGATAGCGTTCGACAGGCGAGAAGATGGCTCTGATTTGGAGTGCTTGGAACGACTAACTTAGGAGTGACCTGAGGCACTCGTTGTTGTTTCAGGGTTTCTCGATCTGAATCTCCTTGAGCGCCGCCATGTCGGAGACGAGCTCGGCATCACCGGCGGGCAGGCCTCGCAAGCTGAAGAAATACGCCAGAATCTCGGCATACTGGCCGGGTTGCAGGGATCCCGGGTTGTCCTCCGGCATTGACGTCCTGATGAATTCGAACAGGTCGGCAACCGGCAAGCCGGCCCTGTCGTCAATCACCGAGTAGCCGAACTTCGGATCAGCGTGACAGCCCAGACATTGCTTTTCGAAGGCAGCCTTGCCTCGCTGCGCCTGCGCCTTCGTGTAGGCACCCTCGCGAATGGATTTCGCGCTTCCTTGTCGACTGGCCGCGGATCCAGCAACAGCGAGGATCGTCGTCCCGACCAGGCAGGCAAGAGAAAAGGTGTACATACGGCGACTACTTTGTGGCCGGCCGCACTGAAGCGGGCAGCGCAAAGACGTACAGCATGGTGCCCGCGCGCCGGAATCGACCCTCCGCGTCCGGGTCGGCGTCGTGCGCGACCGGCGAATCCGACGGCGCCTGGCTGCCAATGACCGCGACATACTGTCGGCCATCGGGCCCGATGTAGGAGATTGGGGAGTTGCGGAAGTTCGTGCCGGTCCGGAACGTCCACACAATCTTCCCGCTGCGGGCGTCAATCGCTCGAAACACGCCCTTGTCCGATCCGCCTTGGAACAGCAGGTCGCCGCCGGTTGCCATGACCGGCGAGTTGTTGGCGCCGTCCTCCCAGTGGAGTGACCACACCGTCTTGCCCGCGACCGGATCGTTGGCCTGAAGTTCGCCGGCGGGTCTGTCGGCCGGAGTTCCAAACGGAGGCAGGGTTACCGCCGGCGTCTGGGTGGCTGTCGCACCGGCGGCGCCTGTCCTCGCGGCGCCTGCCGCACCCGCCCCGCCTGCGGCGCCCTCGCCGCCGCCGCCGCCGCCGATGGCTCGCCGCAGCGTGTAGTTCTCGCCGGGCACGTACTCGCCCTTGATGACCGTCTGCGCCTGACAGCGGTTCAGAGTCGGGGTATAAAGGAGGCCCGTGCGAGGCGAGTAGGCGTCGTTCTGCCAGTTCCTTGCCGCGATGCCCGGGCACCATGCCACGGCGACGGTGTCGGCTTCCGGGACGTACCTCTTCCGGTCCGCCAGGTCCGTGAACATCATCTTCTCAATCCTGTAGCGGGCTCTACCCGTCGTCATGTCGACGCCCAGCATGATGTCGTTGTAGACGAACATCCAGGGCTCTTTGATCAATTCGCCCGTCGCACGGTCGAAGACGTAGAAGAATCCGTTTCGCGCCGCTTTGATGAGGGCCTTGCGCGTGACGCCGTTGATTCGCAGATCGGCCAGGACACCGCCGCTCGGTTCGTCCAAATCCCATTGATCCTGCGGCGTGACGTTGTAGGCCCAGATCAGTTCGCCGGAATCCGCATCGCGCGCCAGAATCGAGGCGCAGTAATTGTTCCGGTAGCCGGCCAGGCCGCTGCGGTCATCCAGTTCGACCACGCCCCATTGACGCCGATAGTCGGGGTTCCAAGGGCTGCAGTTGCTGGTGCCATAGTAAAAAATATTGAGCTCGGGATCGTAGGTGAGCCACCCCCAGATCGAGCCGCCGCCCTGGCGCCACGAATCGCCGTACCACGAGTCAAGGGCGGGGTTGGGAATCTTGTCGTCCGCGTAGAACGGCTTGAACCGGGGGCCGATTCCGACCTCGTTGTTCGGGCCGGCGCTGTAATAGCGCCACCGCATCTTCCCGGTCTCGATGTTGTACGCCGTGATGTGGCCGCGCACGCCGCGTTCGCCGCCCATCACGCCGACGATGACCTTGTCCTTCACGACGAGCGGCATCGCGCTCATGGTTTCCCCGATCGCGAGGTTGGCGTTCACGGTGCGCCACACCGCCTTGCCGTTCTCGGCATCCAGCGCGATGACTTGGCCGTCGAGCGTGTTGTAGATGATCTTTCCTTGCGAGTAGGTCAGGCCGCGCGTTTGCGCGCCGCAGCACGCGCGCTTGGTGGCGAGGTCGCCTTGCGGCATCTCAGGGCGATACTCCCATTTGATCACGCCCTCTCGCGCCAGATCGATGGCGTACACGTAATTGGGCTTGGGCGTGACTATGTACATCGTGGTGCCGATGACCAGCGGCGACGCTTCGTGTGAATCCATGATGCCCAGCGGAAGCGTCCACGAGACGGACAGGTTCCTGACGTTATCGAGATTGATCTGGTTCAGGGGACTGTAGTTCCAGCCCGCATAGTTGGCGTTGGGCATCGTCCACTGTTTCGCCTCGGCCGGCACGGCGTCCTGCGCCGACGCTGTTGCGACGCTGCCGAACGTGAGGAGGAGCGCCAGCACGGAAGCATCCGCTCGGAGATGCGAGTTCGTTCTCTTGGTCACGTGACAATCTCCTTTTCGATGGCCCGCCGACTGTCCTGCCCATTCTGCGGCGTTCACTCTGACGTTGGGATCGGTCGTGTCAGCATGCTACGCGGAGGCCAGCCCTTGAGCAAGTCAGCCCCTTTTTCGACGGGTTCGTTGGCCGCCGTCACCCCCCGCTCACGCAGTATAAGCATCGCCGAACAATTCGAATTGAACGAAATGTCGAATGATCGGACAATGCGGTCGTTCCTCGCTGGTCAGGAGATGACGATGAAGAGTGAACCGCGGACTTCGATGAACGCCCTCCTTGGGGCGCTGATTTTCTGCGCGCTGTCAACAGCCCCACTGCGAGCACAGCCGGCACGGCATGCCCCTCCAACTTCGCCTCCCGCCGAGTGGGGACCGATCTCGATCAACCTCGAAGAGATTGAGTACCCGCATCCCGTGCGCTACTTGAACCTGAACGTGTACGGGCAGGACGTTCGCATCGCCTACATGGACGTGGCGCCCCCGGAACGGGCAAACGGGCGCACCGTCGTGCTCCTTCATGGCGGGAGCTACTACGGCTGGTACTGGAAGGCCCAAATCGAAGCGATCACCAAGGCCGGCTTCCGGGTCGTCGTCGAGGACCGCCTCGGTTGGGGAAAGAGCTCGAAGCCAATCCTTCCCTATAGCATCAGTCTCCATGCCTCAAACACTGCGGCGCTTCTCGACCATCTGGGCATCGCGAAGGCCGCCGTCGTCGGTCACTCGATGGGCGGGCAGATGGCGACGCGCTTCGCGTTTCTCTATCCCGAGCGGATCACCCACATGGTGATGATTAATCCGATCGGGCTGACCGACAGTCGTGCGGGTCGCGGCTTTCGCCCCTACGGCGGCAAGGTGGATGTGAATCCGAATCTGCAGGCGGCCTACGAGGCAGACGTGCGGACCGACTTGGCCCGCTACGTGGTGTGGCGGCCCGAGTACCTCGAACACCTGAGAATCCGGCACGGCGTGCGGCTCTCGGCGGAGTGGCCCCGTCTTGCTTATGTGCGTGAGCTGGGCGGCAACCTTCGCTCGATCGATTCCACGGTGAACGATTGGCCGAAGATTCGGACCAAATCGATGATCGTCGGGGGCAGGGAGGACGGTCCGACCTTTGCGGACGATGCGCGCCGCGCGGCGGAAGCTCTTCCGAACGCCGAGCTCGTGCTGATTCCCGGCGTCGGGCACAATCCGCACGAGGAAACGCCAGAGATCGTAAACCGCGAGTTGATCCGATTTCTTGCGTCGGATCCGAACAGCCCGTCAACCGAAGCCAGGTAGGACGACGCAATCGAGCTTGGCCGTTCGGGGACCGCCGTGCGATAGCACCCATCTACAATAATCTACAATCTGAAATCCCAGCGAGCCGTCTGCCCTCAGGCGGGACCTTACCGCGGCTCGTTGACTTGTCCGGGCGGCGGGTCAGCGCAACAACACGAGGCGATTCTGACTTGGTCGCGTGCGCCGTGGCCGTTCGCAGGAGAGAGGGGCTCACGCGCCGGGCAAGACTCTTGGTCGAGCGTAGGAGCCGCAGACGTTCAACGATGTGACGATTCAACTCGATCAATTCGTCTTCCGACAGCTTAGTGAGGTCAAGGAGCATTGGTCACGACTCCCAATCTTCCAGTCGCAGTGCCGAGATCCGTCCGAACTCGCGAGTGTTGTGCGTGACCAGCGTCAGGTCATGTCGAAGGGCGATGGCCCCAATCTGGAGATCGTGCGGCCCGATCCTCGCTCCCTTCCGCTCGAGTGCACGACGGATCTCTGCGCATTTTGCCGCGGACGCGTCATCGAACGGCAGCGACGAGAACGGCGCCAGAAACACGTCCAGTTTGGCGTGTTCACGACGTGGATCGGAACTCGATTCAGCGCCGTGGCGCCATTCGTACACGACCACCGAACAGAGAACGATGTCGGTCACTCTTGTCGATTGCCAGCGGGCGATTAGACGCGGCTTCTTCTGACGAAGCAGCGAAATGCAGGTGTTGGTGTCCGGAAGATAGATCATTCGAGCGGAAGCCGCTCTTCGAATTCGCCTTGCGACCCGCGGCGGAGCTCGGGCATCGAACCCGCGACGCGGTCAAAGAAGCCCTCCGGCCAACCGTTCTCGTCAACGCGAGATCCGGCTGGTACTGGCGTGACGGTCATGACAACGGCAACGTCAACGTCTGGAACTTCGACGTCGACGCTCAAATTCAACCGGCCGTCCTTTGTCGTGTGCGCCCGTGTTTCGATTGTCTTGCTTGGCATTTTCACAATGTACTCGAATTGGCGGGATCGATCCAGCGAGCGACCGCTGATCTGAGAAAGGCCGTTTAGTCATCTCATGACATCCCGGATTCGCGCCGCCTTCTCTCGTCCGACGCCGCGTACGCTCATCAACGCCTCTTCATCTGCCGTCACGACCCGTTCAACGCAGCCGAATTCGAGCAACAGCCGATGCGCCAGTGCTGGACCCACACCTGGAAGGCCCTGCAGCATGTAGAGCTTGCGCGAAGCCAGACGCTTCGGCTTCCGGTCATACCGCTTGAGCACACCATGGTCCGAAGTGCCGAGTTGATCTGCAAGAAAGCGCAGGATTCTAAGCGAGTCTTCCGGATCGCGCGCGCAGAGCACGGGAAGCCGCCACATGCCAGCCAACGACACCATCGCACCCTTGAGTGCCTGTGGATGGACGTCAGGCATGCGCGCCGGCCGCGGTCCTGCGCTGCGTCCGCTAACGCGCTTCGTTCCGCTGGAAGACGAAGAGTACGAGGAGGAAGGTTAAAAGGCGCCTCGCGGCGCCCTTCGTGTTTTAGGCATCTCTAAGCGCCGACGTGATCGGTATCCGTGCTGCGCGGAGCGCGGGCAACACGCCGCCCGCGACACCCATCAGGACCGCGAGCGGCGGATTTCCGGGCGTCGTGACCGGCACGCGCGACCGAAGCTTCGGATCGGCACTCGGCCAGGCGTTCACCAACGACTATCCGGCGTGGAGCCTCGGCGTGACCGTGAGCTATCCGTTGGGACAAAGCTACGAGGCGGCGAATGTGGCGCGCGCCGAAGTTGAGCGCCAGCAGACCTCGCAGCGGATGGCGAGCCTTCGGCTTCAGGCTGCCGAAGCCGTCCGACGGGCGGCGCGACAAGCGCGAAGCACGGCCGAGCGTGTCGATGCCGCGCGCGCCGGCGCCACCTTCGCCGAGCAGCGCTTCCAGGCCGAACAGCGGCGCTTCGAGGTGGGACGGTCCACGACGTTTCTCGTGACGCAGGCCCAGTGCGACTTGCTGCAGGCGCAGGTGAACCTGCTCCAGACTATCAGTCGTCGCTCGTCAATTTCGAGGCGGTGCAGTATGCGCCGGCGCTCTCCGACGGTGATACCGTCGGCGTCAGAGGCGCCAACATCATCCTGCTGCCGACGCCCACTCCGCGCGGCGTGTTTCGTCCAGGAGCCAGCGGGGGATTCTGAACAACGGGAGTTGTAGACGAAGATCGACGCGTGGCCGAGAGCATCCAACAGGCGATCGTGCGGGAAGTATCCGCGTGGCCTGGTGTGACCAGCGGGCCGCACCGATTTGGCGGGATTGAGCTTCGGTTCGGGCGGCGCGAGCTGGGACATATTCACGGCAACCGCCTGGCCGATTTTCCGTTTCCGCTGCTCGTTCGTGAGCGGATCGTCGCCGAGGGCAAGGCCGAGCCGCATCACATGTTCCCCGAGTCTGGGTGGGTCAGCTTCTTCATCCGAGACGAGTCGGACATCGCCAAAGTCGTCGCGCTGTTTCGTTTGAACTACGAGCGGCCGTGGGTCGGGGCCGCTTCCAGCTCACAGTGGCAGCGGCTCGACCGTTGACGGTGAATCATCTGCTGCGGGCTTGACATATTCCTGTATAGGAATATGATTACTTCATGCCGCGCGCCGCAACGACCTCCGACACCTTCAACGCCATCGCCGAGCCCCGTCGTCGGGACATCCTCGACTATCTCGCACCCAGCGAGCATCCCGTCGGCGACATCGTCGTGGCCCTCGGTCTGGCGCAACCGTCGGTCTCCAAACACCTTCGCGTACTGCTCCATGTCGGTTTGGTGGACGTGCGCCGCGACGGCCGTCAGGTGTTCTATCGCACCAACGCAGAAGGGCTCAAACCGCTCCACGAGTGGACGAGCCGGTTCGAGCGCTACTGGCGCTCTCAGCTCAGGCGAATCAAAGATCGCGCCGAGCGCAACTAAGAAAAGAGGCCATCATGATCGAAGTCGCTTCAGTCATCGAGAATCTGTCGCTCAACATCACGGAAGAGATCCACGTGCGCTCGTCTCTTGCGACGACCTTCGCGGCGCTCCTCGAGGAGATGGGGCCGTCGAACGAAGGACAATTCGGCACGCCCATGCCGATGGTGCTCGAGGCGTGGCCGGGTGGACGCTGGTTCCGCGATCTCGGCAACAACAACGGGCACTTGTGGGGTCACGTGCAGGCCATCAAGCAGCCGACGCTGCTTGAGATCGCGGGGCCGCTCATGATGTCGTTCGCCGTGTCGTCGAACCTGCAATATCGGCTGAAGGAGGTCGACGGCGGCACGTTGATCACCCTCAGTCACACCGCGCTCGGCCTGTTTCCCGACGGGTATCGTGACGCGATCGGGCAGGGCTGGCCGCTGCTGTTTGCGCGCGTTCGGCGACGGGTCGAAGGGGCGTAGGGAAAGGGCACAGGGCAAAAGGGCATAGGGCATAGGGCATAGGGCATAGGGAGGGTGAACGATGGCACTCATCGACGGAATGTTGCAGGAGCTCGAACAGGAAACGAAGACGACGCGGCGCCTGCTGGAGCGCGTCCCGGACAATCGGCTGGCCTGGAAGCCGCACGAAAAAGCGAGGACGCTGGGAGAGCTCGCCATGCATGTGGCGATGGTTCCAGGCGGGGTCGCTCAGCTCATAGCGTCGCCGTCTCCCGCTCAGGCTCCGGAGTTTACCGATCCGACTCTGAAGAGCGCCGCAGAGCTCATTCCAGCGCTCGATCAAAGCATCGCGACGGCCGCCAAGACGCTCGCCGGCATGGACGACGCGGCGTTTATGGCGACGTGGCGGCTCATGCGGGGCGATCGGGAACTGGTCGCGGTTCCGCGTGGCGCGATGTTGCGGTCGGTGATGCTGAACCACTGGTATCACCACCGTGGCCAACTGACGGCGTATCTGCGCGAGCTTGACGTTCCGATCCCTTCGATTTATGGCCCGAGCGCGGATGAGAATCCCTTCGGGTGACTCGGTGAGATGTAAGGACGTGAGGATGTGAGGATGTAAGGATGTGACGCGCCCACGAGGGGCATAACGGGGAAGACCGGTGTAAATCCGGCGCGGTCCCGCGAAGGCGTGTCGGTTGGGGTCCGCTGGGCAAGGCCGGCTGCCGTCCGTGTCGATTTGGCCCCCTGTCGTTCGACGTATAGGCAGGAGGAGAGAAACGATGAGAGTCATGGTGATTGTCCCGGGGAGCAGGGAATCGGAAGCAGGCGTCCTGCCCGACACGAAGATCCTGGCCAAGATGGGCGCGTTCAACGAGGAACTGGTCAAGGCCGGCGTGCTGTTGGCCGGTGAAGGCCTGCAGCCCACGTCCAAAGGCAAGCGCGTCAAGTTCTCGGGCAGCACGCCCACCGTCATCGACGGCCCGTTCACCGAATCGAAGGAGCTCGTGGCGGGCTTTTGGTTGTGGCAGGTGAAGTCGATGGACGAGGCGATCGCCTGGATCACGCGCGCGCCGTTCGGCGGCGGCGTGGAAATCGAGATCCGCCGCGTCTTCGAAACCGAGGACTTCGGCGACGCGATGACGCCGGAGATGCGCGAACCGGAAAACCGCATGCGCGCCCAATCGGTGGCGGCGGCGAAGGAGTAGGGCGACGTGAAACGAAACACCGGACTCTGGATCGTGCAGGGCCTGCTCGCCGCCCTGTTTCTGGTGGCAGGCGTCCCAAAGCTGGTGATGTCGGCGGCCCAGATGACGGCGCCGGGTCCGATTCAAGTGCCGGTGGCTCTCATCCGTTTCGTCGGCGTCTGCGAAATCCTGGGTGCGATCGGCATGATTCTCCCGGGCCTCACCCGCATCTGCCCCGGACTGACGCCGCTCGGCGCCGGCGGTCTCGTCATCATCATGATCGGCGCCACGGTCATCAACATCGCGAACGGCATGGCCCCATTCGCGATGCCCACGGCGGTGCTCGGCCTGATGGCCGCATATGTCGTCTGGGGACGATGGTGGTCAGCCAGAACGTAAACCGAAGAAACGTCAGACCAAAAGGAACCCATCATGCGCTTCTTGTGTCTCTATAAACCCGGACAGGAATCGACCGGCGCTCCCACGCAGCAGGAAATGGACGCGATGGGCGCGTTAATCGGCGAGATGTCGCAAGCCGGCGTGTTCATTCAGACCGAAGGATGCCAGCCGAGCGCGAAAGGTGCGCGCGTCCGCATCAACGGCGGTCAGTTCACCGTCGTCGACGGCCCCTTTGCGGAGGCGAAGGAGCTTGTCGGCGGAATGGCCGTGATTCAGGTGCAGTCGAAGGCGGAAGCCATCGAGTGGACCAAGCGTTTTCTCGCTGTCGTTGGACGCGGCGAGAGCGAGATCCGGCAGCTCCACGAGATGCCGGCGCCTGAATAGCGAGCGCCGTTCGACTATGCTTTGGGCGTGGCACCGACCGACGCCCACCGCGCCATCGACGCGGTCTGGCGCATTGAAGCACCCAGGCTGATCGGGGCGCTGGCGCGGATCGTGCGCGACGTCGGCGTCGCCGAAGATCTCGCGCAGGACGCCCTCGTCGCGGCGCTTCAGCAGTGGCCACACGAGGGCATCCCGCGCAATCCAGGCGCGTGGCTGATGGCCGCGGCCAAGCATCGCGCGATCGATGTCTTCCGGCGGAGCAAGCGCCTCGACGAGAAGCACGCCGAGATTGGGCGCGGCCTCGCGGCGGAGCAGAACCGGATTCCCGATTTCGACTCCGGATTAGACGATGACATGGGCGACGACCTGCTGCGCCTGGTCTTCATTTCCTGCCATCCGGTGCTGTCCACCGAAGCGCGCGTCGCGCTCACGCTGCGGCTGCTCGGCGGCCTCACCACCGATGAAATCGCTCGGGCATTTCTGGTGCCTGAGCCGACCATCGCGCAGCGCATCGTCCGCGCCAAGCGGACGCTGACGAAGGAGCGCGTGGCGTTTGACGTGCCCCGTGGCGCCGATCTGGAGGCGCGGCTGTCGTCGGTGCTCGGCGTGATCTACCTGGTGTTCAACGAGGGCTACACGGCGACGGCCGGTGACGATTGGATGCGTCCGTCGTTGTGCGAGGACGCGTCGCGCCTCGGGCGCATTCTCGCGGAGCTGACGCCGAACGAAGCGGACGTTCATGGTCTCGTGGCGCTGATGGAGATTCAGGCGTCGCGCCTGCGCGCGCGCGTCGACGAGTCGGGCCGGCCGATCCTGCTGCCCGACCAGAACCGCGCGCTCTGGGATCGGCTGCTCATCAGGCGCGGGCTCGAAGGAATCGAGCGCGCCGAACGGCTGGGCGTCGCCCGCGGCCCGTATCTTCTGCAGGCATCGATTGCCGCCTGCCATGCGCGAGCCCTCGAAGCTGGCCAGACTGACTGGACGCGCATCCTCTCGTTGTACGACGAGCTCGCACGAGTGTCGCCGTCGCCGGTGATCGCGCTCAATCGCGCGGTCGCCGTCGGGATGGCATCGGGGCCGCAGGCCGGGCTCGGCGCGCTCGATGTCCTGCGCGATAATCAGGCACTGCGAACCTACCACCTGCTGCCGAGCGTCCGCGGCGACCTGCTCGTCAAGCTCGGACGGCTCGATGAGGCGCGAGGCGAATTCGAACGGGCCGCTTCGCTCACGCGCAACGCCCGCGAGCGCGAGCTGCTGCTCGAGCGCGGACGGCGGCAGTCATAGAGTGAGGTCGATCCTTCAGAACTTTATTCGGGCCGAGGATTGAAGCTGTCGGGGCCGCGAGGGCCGACACCGGTTGGCCGAACGGCGGCGAGCCCACCGTGCCGACGAAGCTTCCATCGTTCACATGGGGTCCGCGCTGCCTGCTTGGTCCCTCCGACTTTCACGTCTCGGGACGCACGCAGATCCAACGAGGATTAGGCATCTCTAAGCGCCGACGTGATCGGCATCCGTGCTGCGCGGAACGCGGGCAACACGCCGCCCGCGACACCCATCAGGACCGCGAGCCCCATTCCCACCACGACCGATGTTCCGCTGATCCGGAAGGCGAATGCGACCTCAGAGAAGTTCGTGCCCCCGGCCGCCGAGGTCACGCCGTTGGCCGGCAGGGCGATCAGGCAACCCAGCGCGCCGCCGACGCTGGCCAGGAACGTCGATTCGAGGACGAACGCCGTCAGGATGCTGACCTTCGAGAATCCGAGCGCACGCAGCGTGCCGATTTCACGGGTGCGTGCAGCGACGAGTGCGTACATCGTGTTCATGGCGCCGAACACCGCACCGATGCCCATGACGATGGCCACGAACACCGCCAGTCCGAGGAGCTGCCCTGAGACGACGCCAGACTGATCCTCGTAGTACTTGCGCTCCTGTACCGCCTGCACCTGCATGCGCGGGTTGTGCTCCAGCTCGGAATTGAGGGCGCCGATCATGGACGGGTCACGCATGCGCAGCGTGACGGAGTGATAGCCGCCGCGGTTGAACGCGGGGCCGATGACGTCCACGTCGCCCCAGATCTCGCTCTCGAAGCCGCTTGCGTTGGCGTCGAAGCCGCCGACGATCGTCCAGTCGCGGCGCTGCAGCTTGAACGACCGGCCGATCTCCATGCCCTCCATACGCTCGAAGATCTTCCGGCCGACGATGACTTCGTACAGGCCGGGCTGAAAGTTCCGGCCGTCGGTGACCGAAATGCCGGTCCGCACGGTGAACGCCATCTGGCTGACACCCCGCACGGTCACGTTGACGTCGGCGCCGTCCTTGCGGCGCATATTCGCGACGACGATAAGCTCGGGAGAGGACAGGGCGCGACCATTGGCGTCCTTCATGACGAGAGGATCGTCGCCCAGCACCCGCGCGCTGTCGCGCGTGATGGCTGAGCTCAGTTCGGAGTTCGAGCCACGCTGCGTCACGATGGCGTTGATCGGTGAGCCGGTCGCGCTGAGCGCCACGCGGAACCCGTTCGCCATCGCCATGAGGACGATCAGCACCCCGATGACCACCGCAATCCCCGCGACCGCGAGGATCGTCAGCTTTCGACGAATGTAGAGACTGCGCACGTTGTACGAAAGTGGCACTGCCATTCGTCACATCCTTGCGACCAACGACCAACGACCAACTAGGCCGGCCTCAACATGTCGGTGATCCGCGCGCGGTAGGCGCCGAAGGCCGGCACGAACCCGGCGGCGGTGCCAACGCCCACGGTGATGCTGAAGGTGATCGCGATCACGACGGGTGACACCGACAGACCGGAGAAGTTGCCGAGGATGAACCCCATGAACGGGAGCTGCGTCATGTAGCGGACGGCGCCCTGCGCCAGTCCGATGCCCACGAGTCCGCCGATGACGCCGAGCGCCAGCCCCTCCACGACGACCAGCGTCATCACGAGACCGCCGCTGAAGCCAAGCGTCTTCAGCACGGCGATTTCCGTGCGGCGCTCGCGGACGGCCATGCTCATCGTATTGGAGGTGACGAGCAGGATCGTGAAGGCGACCGCCACGCCGACGGTGTTGAGCAGGCCCGAGAGGTTTCCAATCAGATTGACGAATCCTGCGAGGAACGCGCCTTCTGTTTCGGTCTTCGTCTGGACGTCGCTGTTCTCGAAGTTGGCGTCGATCGCGCGCATGACCGCTGCCGCCTGCGACGGATTCGCGATTTGGATGTTGTACGTGCCGGCGCCTGCATACGAGCCTGCGCTGTCCTTGACCGTTTCGTACAGATACTTGAAATGGAAGAACGCCAGCCCGAGGTTCACGCGCGACGCCCGGGCGGGCTCCGCCGTGTAGATGGCCCGCACGTTGAACTTCATCGGCCCGTGGACACGATAGAGCGGTTGGATGCTCTCCATCTGGATCTGATCCCCGATCTTGAAACCGTACTTGGCGGCCACATCGCTGCCCATGACGAGGCCCTGCATGTCGTGCAAGTACTCCTGGTACTGATCCGGGGGGATCCGGTACTCCGGATACATCCGGAAGTAATCCTCGGATTCCACCGCGAAATTGGGGAAGTAGTCCTTGAGATCGCGGTAGATGCCGCCGAAGAAGGTCCAGATGGCAACGTTCCGCACGCCCGGGATCGCCTGGATGCGCGGCTTGTAGGACAGCGGCAACCTGAAATTGACGCTGACCGCGTGCCTGGTGATGATGCGCGATGGATCGGCATCTGCGGTGGTCTGGCGCATCGCGTCGAGCACGGTTTGCAGGACACAAATCAGGAAGATGCAGAGCACGAGGCCTGCCAGCGTGCTCGCGGCTCGAATCCAGTTCCGCTTCAGATGCTTCAGGACATACGGCAAGTACTTCATCGTTGAAGTACTCCTTTGTCGAGGTGGCGCTCGACGTGGGCCCGCGCAGCCGCGCGTGGATCGTGCGTGACCATCACGATCGTTTTCTTGAATTCATGATTGAGCGTTTCCATCAGATTGAGGATGTCCTCGGCGCTCTTGGCGTCGAGATCGCCGGTCGGCTCGTCTGCGACGAGCACATCCGGGTCGGTCACAATCGCGCGCGCGATCGCGACGCGCTGTTCCTGACCGCCGGAGAGCTGTCGCGGGTAATGCGTCGCTCGGTCCGCCAGGCCGACGACGCCCAGCGCGGTGAGCGCGCGCTCACGCCGCTGCTCCTTCGAGAGATTCGTCAGCAGCAGCGGCAGCTCCACGTTCTCAACCGCCGTGAGCACCGGGATCAGGTTGTAGAACTGGAAGATGAACCCCACGTGGCGGCTGCGCCACTTCGCGAGCGCGCCTTCGGACAGCGAGGTCACATCGGTGCCGCCGACCGTCACGGTGCCGGACGTCGGCCTGTCGATGCCCGCAATGCAATTGAGCAGCGTCGCCTTACCCGACCCTGACGGCCCCATGAGCGCGACGAACTCGCCGTCGGGCACCTGGAGGTGCATCCCGTCGAGGACGACGATGTCCTGACTGTCGCGCGTGTAGACCTTTCGCAGGTTCTGGACGTCAACACTGGCCATGGTGGCTACCGCCTCACTGTTACTTTGTTGCCGTCGCTCAAGCCGGGCGGTGGATTGACGATCAGCGTTTCGGTGCCGCCAATCCCGCTGGTCACGACCACCTGACCCTGGCGTGTCGCTCCGGTCGACACAATGAGCAACCTTGCCCTGCCGTCCACGACCTCGAACACCCTGGGCCCGCCGTCTCGAATGATCACGGCCTGCGAAGGGACCAGGATCTGCGGCTGTGAAGGCGCCGCGCTCGTCGCGCCGGGCGAAGGAGTTGCCTCGAGAAATGTCGCCTTGGCGCTCATCTCCGGTTTTAGGTTCGGGTCGCGGTCGAGGATCGTCACCTTGACGGTGACCGTCGCTTTCGTGCGGTCCGCGGTCGGGATGATCTGCCGCAGCTGTGCCTTGTATTTCTTCTCGGGGAACGCTTCGACGGTGACTTCCGCAGGCTGTGATGGAGACAGCTTCGCGACATTCGCTTCGGCGACGTCCACCTCTACCTCGAGGGTGTCGAGATCCGCGAGCGCGACGATCGCGCCGGAGGACGTGGACAGGTTCACGCCAGGGGGAATGGACGCGACGCTCTCGCCGACTTCCGCCATCTTCTTGACGACGACGCCAGTGAATGGCGCGCGAATGACCGTGTTGGCGAGCTGCGCCTCGGCGAAGCCCTGCTCGGCGAGCGCCTGAGTGCGCGCGGCCTCCATGCGCGTGACGTCGGCGTCCGCCTGGCCGACGGCGGCGTCGAGCACTCGTACCCGTGCGCGACTCGCGTCGAGCGTATCGGTCGCGAGGATCTCTGCCTTCGACAGCCGCTCGTTGACGCCGAGCTGCCGCCGCGCCTCGGCAAGATCCGCCTCAGCGCGTCGAATCGCGGCGCGCCCGCTCGCGATCTGCGCCTCGGCCTGCTGCACCTGCGCCTGTGCGCGCCGAACCTGCGCGTCGTAATCCTGGCTCTCGAGACGCGCGATGACCTCGCCCTTGCGCACGCGCGCGCCTTCTTCGACGCGCAGATCGGCGAGCCGCCCCTGGATTTTCGCGGAGACGACCGCTTTGCGACGGGCCACGACATATCCGGATGCGGTCAGCAGCGGCGTTCCCGACGGCGCGCCTCCCGATCGCTCGACGCCCGGCGTCGTCGTCTCGACCTCCGTCGCGGCAAAGACGCCACGGCCCCACCAGAAGGTCGTGCCGGCGGCGACCATCGACACAACCAGGGCGACGACGATCCACGCCCCCCGTCGGGAGCGCGGCGGTTGGTCGTCGAGGCGAAGCGAGGCGAGGTCCTTCGTGAGATCCTCGATGTCACCTTTGGGGGGTGTCATTCGTCAGGGGTATGACGGACCAGGAGGCGGGAACGTAACATGGACCAGCAAAGCTGGTTGACCCAGCGGTTCGAAGACAACCGGCCGCGGATGCGCGGAGTGGCGTTCCGCATGCTCGGCTCGTTGAGCGAGGCCGAGGACGCGGTGCAGGAGGCATGGCTGCGCCTCAACCGCATCGACGCGGCCACCGTCGACAACCTGGGCGGCTGGTTGACGACCGTCGTCTCGCGCGTGTGTCTGGACGTGCTGCGCTCGCGGAAGTCACGGCGCGAAGAGCCGATTGGTGCCCACGTCACCGAGTCGAGCGTCGTGCGTGGCGAAGGCGCAGATCCCGAAGGAGAAGCGGTGCTCGCGGACTCGGTCGGCGTGGCGCTGCTTGTCGTGCTCAACACGCTTACGCCCGCCGAACGCCTTGCGTTCGTCCTGCATGATCTGTTCGCTATGCCGTTCGACGAAATCGGTTCCATCGTGGGACGGTCGCCGGCCGCGGCAAAGCAGCTCGCGAGCCGCGCGCGCCGGCGCGTGCGTGGCGCGCCACCGCCATCGGACGTCGGACGGACGCGTCAGCGCGAAGTGGTGGAGGCGTTTATGAGGGCCGCGCGCGCCAGCGACCTCGAGGGCCTCCTCGCCGTGCTCGATCCGGACGCTGTCATTCGCATCGATGGCGCGGCACGCATCGCAGGGGGAGCAGCGGACGCCGCCGACACGCCGCGCGAGCTCAGGGGCGCCTCGACGTGGGCGAAACAGTTGCTTGCGCTCTCGCGAGGGCAGCGATTCGGAGAGACGGCGCTCATCAATGGATCGGTCGGATTGCTCCTCGCGCCTCGCGGCAAGTTGTCCCGGGTACTCATATTCACCTTCACGAACGCGAAGGTCACCCGGCTCGAGGTCATTGGAGACCCTGCTCGCCTTCGCGAGCTCGATATCGCCGTGCTCTAACTCAAAGGCGGCTCGCGGCGGAACAATCGGAGGAGCGTGTGATAAACGAGACACCTCGCATCTTCAGCGTGCATGGCGTGCGCTATCAGGTGACGGATGTCGCGCGGGCGGCGGCCTTTTACACGGACCATCTCGGCTTCAGGCTGGAACACCAGCAACTTCCCGCGTTTGCGAGTGTGTCGCTCGGAGATTTCATGCTGCTGCTCAGTGGGCCAGGAGCATCGGGATCTCGTCCAATGCCCGGCGGCGAATCCCAGCAGCCGGGCGGATGGAATCGAGTGGTCCTGCGCGTGGCGGATCTCCCGGCGCAGATCGACGCGCTGAAGAACGCGGGGGTGAAGTTTCGCAATCAGATGGAGGCTGGTCCCGTCGGCCGGCA
>Ga0209343_10003791_pt1 | contig 18887 bp, 24 predicted proteins | sample RifCSPlowO2_02_FD_184026 | JGI IMG/M metagenome (GOLD analysis project Ga0209343, IMG submission 184026) | Groundwater microbial communities from Rifle, Colorado - Rifle CSP2_plank lowO2_0.2 (SPAdes) (version 2) | ecosystem: Environmental > Aquatic > Deep subsurface > Groundwater | place... | reverse complement strand
TTCACTTTTGTATATCTCGGGAATCAGAGATTCCTGAGAAGTTAGAAAGCTTTGCTTTCCAACTTACAAAAGTGATTAATTTGTTCGAAAATTAATCACTTTTAGTATAAATAAACAAAGAAAAATTACTCAGCTTTCTTTTCCTTTACATCATCAACGCGTGGGAGTGCTCTTCTTATAGTAATTTGCAAGACACCAGCTTCAAATTCTTTCTTGGCAATTTCCAGCGGATTGAATCTTAATTTTGCCAAGTCATCATTGCTGAGAGTTACTAAAAAAGGCGCGCCCATTGAAAGCTGCAATGCTCTTGCGCCAATTATTCTTGCTTTCTCATATTTGTTATAATTTAATCTTTTAATGTTTTCTTCTTTACCTTGTGCCATAATATCACCATCAAATCACTTGTTTAAAAATTATTTTAAGTTATTATTATTATTATTATCTTAATCTACAATTTCTCAATCTACAATTTACTTCTCAGCTCTTTTGATATCTTTGTTGCAATATCAAGCATATTAGCAATATCATCTAATGTCAAAGGGAAATCTCCGCCTTTCTGCAGTGCGCAGATAGTATTGTCTTCAGTCGTAGTTATTGTAAGGCGGGCATCTATATTCTGCTCTTCCTCTTTTGAAGGATCAACAAAGAAATGCTTGCCCATTTTGTAGACAGTTACTGCAACTGGCTGCTTTTTCATTGGCAGTTTTGTATTTGTATGGGTTTTGTAGTTTATCTCGTCATTTTCGTATTCTGGAAATTTTGCCACTTTTAATGCTGCCATTGCACCCAATGCAGATGCATCAAGCAGATTTCCGTCGTCATTAAGTGTGCAGACATCAATAGAGACTATCCACACTTTCTCTCCTTTCTTGATGCATAGCTTTTTCAAGTCTATCATCTTGCTTTCTCTTATGCCCCTATCAACAACTCTTGCCTGTTCAATAGCTTCTATACCTGGCGGACCAGATTCAAAATCAGGATTTGCCATCGGCAAGAACTCAGTATTTACCATAATAACACCATGATCAGGAGTATCTGGAAATGGCTTGTCAACCATTAGTTTCACGCCGACAATAACTTCAGTGTCACCGATTTTCACTCTTACTGAACCTTCTGCGTTCTTTGAAACATTGTATTCAATAACAACGTTTCTGAAATCTAAAAGGCCCCTATTGTCAAATCTTATATTCTTTTCAAATGAACTGATCAAATGTGATTTTAAATCATCTGCCATATTTTCCACCCGTTAATTTGTTTCACTATCTCTTATTTATTATTTATTATTTATCTTTTATTTGTTATTATTCTTCATTTCCATTTGTGTCAGAACCATACAGTTTATATTTTTCTGACAGCGCCTTTTTTTGTATCTCATAAAGCTTAGGAACAACTTTCTTGCTCAATGATAATGCTTTTATTAAATCATCTTTGGATATTTCTCCGTCCATTTGCAGCAATGTAAATTCACCTGTCGAAGGTATAATTGCTAATGGAATATCTGAAACTGGACCATCTTCATAAGCTTCCTCGTCATAATCCAAATCTACTGCAACTTTGTCATCCACTTTTCCTACAGAAACTGCAACAACCAAATCTTTCATGGTGATTCCAGCATCTGCCAAGGCCATTGAAGCTGCGCAAATACCTGCGCATCTTGAGCCTGCATCTGTTTCAATAAGCTCAATAAACACGTCGACAACTGCGTTAGGAAATTCTTTTAAATCAACAACTGGCAATAATGCTTTTTCAGTTACAAGTGAAATTTCTTTTGAACGCCTGCTTGGCCCCGGTCTTACACGCTCACCTGTGCCGGAAAATGGCATCATATTATAATTGCATCTCAATATGCCTGTACTTGGATTCTGAAGAAATTTAGGATATAAATTTCTTGGGCCATAAACTGCTGCATAAGCAGCTGTATTTCCAATCTTAAAATAAGCAGAGCCGTCTGCATTTTTAATGACTCCTGTCTTTGCTTCAATCTTTCTCAGCTCGTCAAAACCACGATTATTTGTTCTTTTAGAGTAACCCATTTTATTCACCTGTAAATTATTTATTTTATTTATTCGCCTTATTTATTTGCCTATCCCTATTTTAATTTGTTAATTATTAAATTATTAATTATTATCCACATTTTGATTATCAACATTCTGTGAATGTTCATATTCTTTATGTTCAGGCTCACCAACTTCTCCTGTGAAACCCAAATATTCTTTAACCTTGTCAGTAAGACCTTTAATGTGGCTGTTTGCTTCGATCATTCTTATAGCACTAACTGCAGTTACTTCATCTTTTGGTTCGCCAGACAGCCATATCAAGCCATTTTGGCCGACAACAATATTGCAGTTTGTTGCTTTTTTTATCATTGTAACCATGCTGCCCTGTTTTCCAATTATTCTGGGAACTTTTTGAGAATTAACTTTTATCATTCTGCCGCCTCTTAGTCTTTTAAGCCCCAATCCTTTTGTTGTCAAATCAACTAATTTCTGGCTTGTGACATTTGTGATTTTCGCAACAACATAATCACCTATATCAAAATAAGATGTTAAATCAGCGCCTCTTGCAATATAATCAGATGTAGCATCTTTAACAGACAACATTGCTGAATATGCTGAATTTGTTTCAAATCTCCAGCCGCTGAACGTAACGTCTATAACCTTACAGATTATAACATCATTTCTTTTTGGCGCATATCTTCCCGATAAAGGAATTAATTTCAATGCCCTGCCATCAATGTTAATAAGACCTACTTTTTCAGCAAGTATCTTATCACCCAATCTATATGTTCCTGCGCCAGGAAGATAATCCATTCCTTCTGCCAATGTTTCGCCAGGAACTACAATTGTTTTGTCTTGTATAATTAATTTTCCCATTTTTTTACACCCAGTTAATTTGATTTTTTGTTTCTATTTTTTTGTTTTGTTTTCTGACTTGTTTATTCTGTCTTGTTTGTTTTTATTGTTTTGATAAAATCAATATTTGGTTAAGTATTATCTTGTGCTATTTTGTTTTAATACTTTCATTTCTGCATTGCCGTGAGTTACGCTGTTTATCTTGTCAAATAAATCGTTCTGCAATCCTGCTGGTATCTCAACAACACACATCCATGAGCCATCTGTCAGCCATTCATTCTTCAATATTTTACCAAAGCTGGATACTGCGTTAAATACTTTGGAATGCGTATTGCCTGCAATGTTTGCAGGAATTTTAACACCAATTTCGCTGGTTGCAAAATAAATCGGCAGGATTGGCTTTAATTTTTTAATAATTTCATCAATCTGCTTTTCTTCGTTTTTGTTCTCGTCAATCCTTATTTTCGCTTCTTCAAATGCAAGCTCTAATCTTTGCAAAGGATGAGGCAGATTTGTTCTTGGATCAACGCCGTTTCTGTGCAGATAATTCAATATTCGCTTTGTTTTCTGCTCTTTTAGCTTTGCCCTGTGCTCAGCTGTTAATTGGATTTCTCCTTCTTTGATTATTATTTTTGCAATATCTAAAGCATCACTTGTTCCAAAAAGCGATTTAAGTGAAGATTCTTGGGCAACAAAACCTTTTTTTGAGTCTGAAAATATTTTAGTGTCAGCCAAAACATCCTTCATGTCAACAGGTTTTCCTTCTTTGAAAGCGACTGCATTGTCGCAGTCAACAAGTATCTCAAAATTATGGCCCTGTTTTTTCAGCCTTGCAATAATTGCCTTATCGACATTCACCATTTTTATCACATCTTTAGTTTGAGCGAAGCCATTCTTCTTATGAATTAACTGTTTAACATTAGACGTTTGACGTATGACGTAAACGTATGATGTTCACTGAACACTGTTTTACGTCTTACGTCTAACGTCAAACGTCTTACTAATTAAATAAATAGTGAGACGGTGGACTGCGTCCCACAAACGTGTTGTGGACGGAAAAAAAACATTAATTGACTAACAAATATACTAAAAGTGATTAATTTTCGAACAAATTAATCACTTTTGTAAGTTGGAAAGCAAAGCTTTCTAACTTCTCAGGAATCTCTGATTCCCGAGATATACAAAAGTGCAAAATAATGTTCGATTATTTTGCACTTTTAGTATACAATAAATATCACTTTTCTAATTATTGTATCTCTTACTTTTGTTCCTTACCCTGTTTTTTCTTTTTGACTTCGTTCAATATTTGGGATAATGTTTCCTTTGAAACTTTTACAAACTTTTTCTCATTTGTTTTTATGTAAACACAATCCAATCTTTCAACATTGAAATTCTGATCAACAACCTTGCTCAATGCCCTGATTCCAAGATTCAATGCATCTTCAATTGTAATGTCTTTATTATATTCCTTGTGAAGTATTTCCTCAATTTCTGTCTCGCCTTCACCGATTACTGTTGCATGATACTGGAAAAATATTCCTGTTGGATCTGTTTCAAATAACTTTGGCTCGCCATTATCAATGCCTGCAATTAAGATTGAAACACCAAATGGTCTTAAACCGCCGCTTTGTGTGCATATCTGTTTTAGATTACAGATGTCTTTTACAATAGCAATAATATCTATTGGACTGTCAAATGTTACTTTGTATTGCTGCGCTTTTACCTGCGCCCTTTCAATCAAAATTCTTGCATCACTTATAATGCCTGACGCTGTTGCTGCAATGTGATCATCAACAGCAAAAACTTTTTCAACAGATTCTGGAACAACTAATGAGTCAACTATCCTTTTATCTGTAATCAGTACAACACCATCTTTGCATACTATGCCAAGAGCTGTTGAGCCTTGCTTGACTGTTTTTTTTGCATATTCAACCTGTAACAATCTGCCATCTGGACTGAACATAGTAATGGCTCGATCATATCCCATCATTTGATGTGTCATTGGCTGCATTTTTTATCACCTTTTTATTATATTTTAAATTGTACTTTAAATCTTAAGTTAAATTCCTGTTTAAATCTTAACTTTGTTAATCATACCTGAACATTTAAGACTTTTGACAATGACTGGTTGTTTATTAATTTTGTTGATTAATGCAAATGAGGCTTTTAAATGGTCAACATACTTATTATTGATCTTGATAATGCCTGATCTTGTTTTTGTATTATAAGAGTTATCAACAAATATGATTCCTGCTTTTGATACACCTAAAGTACCCACATAATTAGTAAAAGAGGTGTTTATAGCTTCTTTTGCTGATTTGTAGTCAATTTCAGTCTCCGAAGTAACATCAAAAGAGATATATCTCTTATTTTCTCTTAATGTTGGCAAAATTGGCTTTATTTTTGTGTTAGTGACTTTAATAAACCATCACCTAAAATCCACTGTATTTAGTGGAGAAAAACGCCTAAAGTTTATGTCTTCGTTCTTCTCTCTTCAATATGCTAAAAAGTAGGAATTATTTATAAAGGTTATTGTTTTTTTTTGAGTTGTTGCGCCGAAAACCTTTCATGTTCCTTGAAAAGTTTCCGTGAAAATTTGCATACTTTAAATATTGATTTCAGATTCCACAGTTTTTTGTGGAGTGTTTTCGGAAAAGTTACGGAAATTTTGACAGAAGGTATATTAAGGAGTTCTACCTCAATAAATTATAAAAAATTAGATGCCACACCAATCAAGAACAAAAGATTTATATAGTTAATAATTATTTACAATTAGTTAATAAAAAATAACTAATAAATTATTTGGAGATTATACAACCCTTTGGTAAAATGTGGCATGTTTAAACAATAAGAGGTATGAACATGCAGGAAACATTAAAAATTATCTTGATGAATTTATTAAGCAAAAGATATATTGGTGGAAAACATACTCCTGAAGATAAATTGATAATTCATAAAACAAAATGGTTAAAAACAGTGGAAAGAAAAGAGTTTGAAAGAGAGTATAAAGAGCTTATTAATCAAGAAATAATATTAAGATTGAAGAAAAGAACAGGAAAAGGAGGAGACTGGCATATTAGTATAAACCCAAGAAAGCTTAGAGATGTTTATGATTTAGTTTATGAAGGTGAATAAATGGTACAAGGGATATTTTGTGAAGTATATGGAAATACGATACATAACCAAGTAATTGAATATCTGCTAGAAAACCAATTTATAGATTTTGCAGTTGGTGATATGGCTAAAGAATTAGACATTTCTAGACCAAAGGCATACCAGATTATTGAAGAATTCGAGAAAAAAGAATATGTGAAAAAGTCAAGAATTATTGGAAGAACACAATTGTACAAAATTAACAAAGAAAGTGACAGAATAAACTTGTTTTTAAAGAATTTTAAAGAATGTTTAAGATTGGTTGTTGAAGAGAATGAATGTAAAAAACAAAATAAACAAATAGGTTGCTATAAAGCAGTTAGTATGGCGACGAAGAAGACGAAATAATAGTTTATTGGTTAGTTCTCGAGATTCATCCCACAATTACCTTCTTCACTTCTTCCATCTTTTCTTCGAGCAATTGTTTAGTATTTGCCTCAACATTTAGCCTTAATACCGGTTCTGTATTTGAAGGCCTGACATTGAACCACCAATCATCAAACTCAACAGTAATTCCATCCAGCCAATGAATGTTTTTTGCGCCTTTTTTGGTTTGCTTGTAAATTTGTTCAAGCTCTTTCATTTTACCAATCTTATCATGAACTTCAAAGTTAAGCTCTCCTGTTTGAAAATATTTTCTCAACGGCTTTATAATTTCAGAGAAAGGCTTATTCTGTTCTGAGAGGATGTTTAACACCTGAAGCATTGTAAGTGTTGTGTTCTCTGTGTAAGATGTTTCTTCATAATAATAATGGCCAGAATATTCACTGGAAAAAATCATCTTTTCTTTTCTCATTGTTTCTTTTATTAAAGCATGGCCTACCCTTGTTACAATAGTTTTTGCGCCATTCTTATCCCATACTTCTTTGACAATCTTAGATGACCTGATATCAGAACCTAACCTTGCTTTAGGGGTCTTCTTCAGAATTTCCAAACCGATTAAAGCGCCTATAAAATCTGCTGTAATAATTTGATGTTTCTCGTCAACAAACATTATTCTGTCTGCGTCGCCGTCAATTGCAATTCCTAAATCAGCCTTATGAGTTTTTACTGCATTTTGAAGATCAATCATGTTTTCTGGCTTTAATGGGTTTGCCTCGTGATTAGGAAAACTCATATCTATTTTCCAGAATAAAGGTATTACTTTTAGTTGAGGCAGATGCTTGAAAAACTCAGGCAGGACATAACCACCCATACCATTTGCTGTGTCAACAACAATTTTCATTGGCTTAATATTTCCTTTATGTTTTAAACAGAAATCAAGAAATTCTTTAGAATAATCATGTTTAGTAATCATGCCTTTTTTTGCAGCAGACTTGAATTTATTTTTTACAATTAAAGTTTCAATATCTTTTATCCCTGTATCACCGCTTATGGGCACAGTGCCATTTCTGCAAAGTTTGAAACCATTGTATTCTGCTGGGTTATGCGAAGCAGTTACCATAATTCCCGCAGAATAATTGCGTGTTGCAAAATAGAATAAAGGTGTTGAGCACAAACCAATATTAATAACATTTGCGCCTTGTTCTGTTATGCTTTTAACCAATGCTTGGTAAAGCTTTGGAGAACTTTTTCTTGCGTCTTGGCCAACACAAACTTCTTTACAATTAAGAAATGTAACAAAAGCGCGTCCAAATTTGTAAGCAATATCTTCATCTAATTCACTGGGAACTTTTCCACGAATATCGTATGCTTTGAAGATTGACATGATGTACCCCTTTTTCTAAATTCTTTTAATTATTTATCCCATTCCATGATTTTCTTGCTTTTTCATATCTTTCAAAATTGCCTGTATCAAACCATTGCCCTGCAAAATGATATCCATACAACTTTCCTTCCTTGGCTAATTTTGGAAAAACATCTTTTTCTATTGACGCTGGTTCATTACCTTGAGGAACATAATTTATGACATCTGGCTCAAGAATATACAAACCAGAATTAATTAAGTTAGACGGCGCTTCTTCTTTTTTCGGCTTTTCAATGAATTCCAAGATTTTATTGCCCTGAAGCTTTGCAACACCATATGCACTAGGATCTTCAACTGTTGTTAATGCGATTGTTGCAGAGGCTTGGTTTTCTTTATGGAACAAATACATTTCATCCAAATCAATATCCTTTAATTCGTCTGCATTGCACATAACAAATGTTTCTGTGAGATATTTCTTTGCCAGTCTTAATGGACCTGCTGTTCCTTGTGGAGTATCTTCTTCGATATAAATAATATCTAAGCCATACTTTTTGCCGTCGCCAAAATGCTCTTTTATTTTATCTCCAAGATAACCAATTGATAAAATTACTTTAGTAATGCCAAATTTTTTGAAAAGGTCAAATGTGTATTCTATAACTGGCTTGCCTTGTATTGGCAATAATGGTTTAGGGATTTCATCAGTAATTGGCTTGAGCCTTGTTCCCCTACCGCCTGCAAGAATGAAACCTAACTTTGGCGCTGATTCGCCCATTGCTTTCATGCAAAATAATTCTATGGCATGGCTTCTGTTTTTTATTTTAAAACCATCTACTTTCTTGTCTATTTTAGCGAGAAGGTTTGTGTCTAATGTTAATGTTACCCGTTCTTTCATATTATTTTAGACAAAAATGGAAGTAATATATAAAGTTTATCAGAAGTATGACAAAGTATGATGATACACAAAATTTATATAATCTTTAACTTGCCTAAACTTAAAATGATGCAATACAATAGATCAGGATTACCACGTGAAATTAAACCAAAGCCAGTATACAAAACATTGAATTATATAATTTTGGCAGTAATAATTCTGCTTGTATTATGGTGGATATTTCGCGGTTAATATTTTGCTTAGTATTACTATTATTAGTTGTATTAAGGTCGGTATTAATTGTATTAAAGCCAAAGGCTAGTATTAGTTGTATTAAGGTCGGTATTAATTGTATTAAAACCAAAGGTTAGTATTAGTTGTGTTAAGGTGGAAATAAATGGAGAGAATAACAGCAGTTGATCTGAGAACTTTTCTTAGTAATAACAATGTTGAGCATAATTTAAGGAGACTAATTCATCAGATTGCTATAACCTGCAAATATATTTCTTCAAAAATTAATGAAGCTAACAGAAAATATGCTGTTTCAAAAAATGTTTCGGGAGAACAGCAGCTTGAATTAGACAAGGCAGCTGACCAAATATTCATCAAGAGAATGGAATGCTGCGCTTATGTTAAACAATTGGCAAGTGAAGAGCAAGACGAGATTGTTTCGGTTTTGCTGCCAGAGCAAAGCAATAATGCAGAATATTCTATAACTGTTGATCCTCTCGACGGAAGTTCTTTGATTGATGTTAATTTAGCAGTTGGCTCAATAATTGGAATACATAAGGGTGAACTTTGTCTGAAGAATGAACATAATTTAATTGCTGCAATGTATGTTTTATATGGTCCATTGACTACGCTTATATTAAGTACAGGAAATGGCACGCATGAATTTGTACTTAACCCCGAAGGAGAGTTTGTTTTAGCCTGCGAAAATATAAAGATGAAAGAAAAAGGGAATATTTATTCTATCGGCGGCGTAAAAAAAGAATGGACAGAGAAACATAAAAGATATATTGAACATTTAGAAGATGAAGGCTACAAATTAAGATATTCAGGCGGATTAGTTCCTGATGTTAATCAAATTTTACTGAAAAATGGCGGGTTATTTACATATCCTGCGCTTATTAATGCTAAAAATGGTAAATTAAGATTATTGTTTGAGTTACAGCCATTATCATTCATTATTGAACAAGCAGGCGGTGCTGCAATAGACGGCAAAAACAGGATTTTAGATATTAAACCTGAAACATTACATCAAAGAAGCCCAATTTATATTGGCAGTAAACATGAAGTTAATTTAGCAAAAGATTATTTGATGTGAATGGTTAAGAGTATATTAAATCAAAAAAGAATTAAAAATTATAAAAAAAAGAAAACAAAGAAGGTGAAATTATGAAACCAATGCATGGAGCATACTTGTTTAAGGCATTGAAGGATAAAGGATGTATAATCATGGCGTGCAATACAAGAATCGCGCCAGGAACAATGAAAGGCCTTTTCAGAGCAGCAAAAGATAGTGATAGTGCATTAATTCTAGAGCTTGCTAAATCCGAATGCGACGTCAATGGCGGTTATACAGGATTGACGCCTAAAAAATTGTCTGAGCTTGCATGCAAATATGCTGCAGAGGTTGGATTTGAAGAATGGGCACTGCACGCTGATCATACTGCTGTAAAAAAAGGCACGCCTGAAGAATTGGAAGAAGTAAAAAAACTGTTAAGTGTGTGCATTGATGCTGGATATACAAGCTTTGCAATGGATGCTTCTCATTTATTCAATTTTCAGGGCAAAAATGTCGAGGAGGAACTTGCAGATAATATAAGATGCACAACAGAATGCGCCAATCATATCAAAAAAGAATATACTAAAAAATATGGCGCAAAAGAAGGCAAAGAATTTGGATTAGAAGTAGAAGTAGGCGAGATTGGCAGAAAAAATACTGGTGGAATGATATTAACTAAACCAGAAGAGGCAGCAGCGTATATAAAAGCGCTCAACAAAAATAATGTTTTTCCTCAGGTATTAGCGATTGCAAATGGCTCAACGCACGGCAATATTTATGACAAGGAAGGAAAGCCGATTGAACAGGTAACAATAGATATTCCTCAAACAAAAAAAGTTGCAAAGGCATTACGAAAAATTGAAAGCTATGTAAGAATTGCACAGCATGGTATAACAGGAACACCTTTAAAGTTTATTAAAGAATTATTTCCGCACGGAGATATTATAAAAGGAAATGTTGGAACATTCTGGCAAAATTTGTTCTGGGAAGTGATTGAAAAAGAAAAGCCTGAACTCTATCAAGATGCTTATAATTGGGTTATGAAAACTTACAAGGATGAAGCAGTAAAAAAAGGTATGAAATCAGATGTTGAAATTTGGGGAACATACGGCAAATTTGCAACAAAACAATTTTTTGAGAGGATTTACGATCTTGACAAGAACACAATTAAAAAGATTGAAAACAAAACCTGTGAGGAAGCTCTGAAATTTTTCGATGCTTTCAAAGCAAAAGGCAGCGCAAAGATTGTAAGAGAGTATGTGGAAAGCATTGGTGTTTAAATTTAACCTATTAATAAATATAAATAACAATGATACTAATAATAAATAATAATGAGGCGATGAAATAATGAAAATTTTTATTGACACTGCAGATGTAAAGGAAATAAAAAGATTAAACAGTATAGGAATTATAGACGGCATTACAACCAATCCCAGCTTAATAGCAAAAGAAGGCAGAAATTTCGAGCAGGTTGTAAAAGAAATAACATCTATTGTCAACGGGCCAATAAGCGCTGAAGCAATTAGCTTAGATGCAGAAGGAATGATAACTGAAGCAAAAAAACTTTCAAAGATACACAAAAATATTGTTGTAAAAATTCCAATGACCAGCGAAGGCATTAAGGCTGTAAGAGTATTGGAGAAAGAGGGTATAAAATGTAATGTTACTCTTGTTTTTTCTGTCACACAAGCTTTGCTTGCCGCAAAAGCAGGCGCTAGTTTTGTAAGCCCATTTGTCGGGAGAATAGACGACATTGGTAAGAAAGGAATGGATGTTGTCAAAGATATTATTGAAACTTACAAGAATTATGATTTCAAAACTGAAATAATTGTTGCAAGTGTAAGAAATCTTGAGCATGTAAAAGAAGCAGGATTGCTCGGAGCAGATATTGCAACAATACCACCTCAAATAATTGATGAGATGTTCAAACACGAATTAACTGACAAAGGCATAAAGAAATTCCTTGAAGATTGGGATAAAGTGAAGAGTAAATAAGGTGCTAGATGTTGGGTGCTAAGTTTTAAGGGGGTGCTGGGTGCTAGTTACGATGAATTATCGCCGTTAGCACCTATCACCCAGCACCTAAGAAAAAGGTGATAACGATGTACAGAGTAGGAATTATAGGATATGGAACTGTTGGAAAAAGAGTTACTGACGCTGTTTTAAGGCAACCGGATATGGAGCTTGTTGGCATAAGCGCACACAGTTACAATTACAGAATTGATGTTGCGAACCAGAAAGGCATTCCTATTTATGCAATGAATGATATCACAGAACTTAGTGGAAATGGTATTCAGGTAAAAGGGAGCATAAAAAATCTTCTAAGTAATATTGATGTTGTTGTTGACTGCACACCTAAAAAGATTGGCAAAGCCAACAAAGAAAATTATTATGTAAATTACCCTAACTTAAAAGCAATTTACCAAGGCGGAGAAAAAGCAGAGATTGGAAAAAGTTTTGTCGCACAGTGCAATTACAATGAAAGCATTGGACAAAAACATGTAAGGGTTGTAAGCTGCAATACAACAGGGTTAGCAAGAACATTGCATACTATTGATACACATTGGCCGATCCAAAGAGTAAGGGCAACATTGATAAGACGAGGAACTGATCCTGCAGATTCTGACAGAGGACCAATCAATGCAATTGTGCCTTCTCTTGAATTGCCTTCTCATCATGGGCCAGATGTAAGGACTGTTCTTCCAAACATAGAAGTTTTCACAACAGCAGTTGTTGTTCCAACTACTTTGATGCATATGCATAATTTGAGTGTTGACCTTAAAGAGGTTGGAGAAGATACAAAAGGAAAAATGCCTACTGCAGATGATGTTATTGAAGTCTTTAAGAAAGCGCCAAGGATAAGGGTTGTAAAAAGCTCGTCAGGAATAATTTCCACAGCAGAAATAATGGAATATGCAAAAGATTTAGGAAATCATAGAGGCGACATGATGGATATTTGTGTCTGGGAAAAAGGTTTAGGAATACACGGAAAAGAATTATTTTATGCACAGGCAGTTCACCAAGAAAGCAATATTGTTCCAGAGAACATTGATGCAATAAGGGCTGCAATGGGATTTGAGGATGGTGAAGAGAGTATAAGAATAACTAATAGAACCCTTGGATTGAAAGAAAGGGGATAAATGGTTTAGTATACTAAAAGTGCAAAATAATCGAACATTATTTTGCACTTTTGTATATACTAAAAGTGATTAATTTGTTCGAAAATTAATCACTTTTAGTATATTTCTTTAGTTCCTGGGCGAAGCCACACGTCTCATGATGATATTTAGTTTATTTGTTATTATATTAAATTTGAAATGTTTATATAACGCTTAAAAAAGCGTAAAAAACTTTTCATGAGACTGTGGACTTCGTCCCACAAACGAGTTAGGAGCTTAGAACTTATTGTGATCGGAAAAAACCGTTGAGAAATAGAGAATATCAATTAAACAAATAGTTATGTGTTAGTTATGTTTTTGTTTTAGTATTTCTCCTCTTAAATCATATTTAGTTACTTTAAATATTTTTACTTTGACGACGTCGCCAATCTTAAGCTTTCCATCCTTGTTCTCGACAACAACTGGCTTGTATGCAAAATTTCTCCCCACAACTGATTCTGTTTCTTCTTTGCCAATCTCATCAATTAAGATTTCACCCTGCCATTTCAGCCAAGATTTGTTATGTTCATAGCCAATAAAATCAAACACTTGGCTAAGTTTTCTGGACCTGTCTTTTATTAAACTGCCTGGCAATTGCGGCAGTGATGCTGCAACTGTCTTTGGTCTTGCGCAGTATTTTGAGCGGTTTAACACGTCGGGCTTGATTTCTTTGATTAATTTTATTGAATCCTCAAACTGCTCCTCTGTCTCGCTGGGATAACCAACAATGATATCTGTTGCTAATGTAATGTTAGGTATTGAGTTTCTTAATTTAGTAATTATTTCTTTGAATTCCTCGATGGTGTATTTTCTGTTCATATCTTTTAGAATGAAATTGTTGCCTGATTGAACAGGGATATGAATGAACTGAAACATTTTTTCGTTTTGAAAAATAGGGATTAACTGAGTTATATATGATTTAATATGATCAGGATTCCCCATGCCTAAACGTATCTTAAAATTTCCTTTTAATTCAATAAGCTCCTTAAGCAAATCAATTATTGTAACTCCTTCATTTTTACTAGCATATTTGCCAGCGTCTTTATCTTTACCAACATATTTACCGGCGTCTTTACCTGTGTCGTTACATATATCATTGTCAACAATATCTTTGCCATAAACAGCTGTATCCTGCGCAGTTAACCATATTTCTTTAACACCTTCTTTTATTGCCTGTTTAGCTTGACAGATGATTGCATCTTTTTCATAGCTGATTAACTCAAACCTTGCTGCCTTTGTTTTGCAATAAGTGCAGTTGCCTAAACATCCTTGGCAGATAGGTATAATTTCTATAATGTGGTTTTTTCTTATCTTCGGCAGATTTAATCTTGGATTAATTTCTTTTGCAATTAACTTGACAATGTTGCCAGACAAAGTTTCTTCAACAATTTCATGGATATGAGTTAACTGTGTTGTACCGATTAAACTATACTCGCTTAATTTTTCAGGGTCTGTCTGGGCAATACATCCTGCGATAACAACCAGCTTATTCTTTTCTTTTAATTTGCTTAATAAATTCCAGAAATGCGCTTCTGTGGCATGTTTGACTGTGCAGGAATTGACGATTACTAAATCAGCTTCATCTATTGAGTTAACTATCTTAAACTTGTGCTTTTCCAATAAGCCAGACATTACTTCAGAGTCTGAAATGTTTAATGAACATCCAAAGGTTAGGATGCAAATTCGTGTCATTTTAGAAAGAAGATTATATGGGTTTTTAAAGGTTAGTGTTAATTTTCAGAGATATTGTATTGAGGATATGTAAAAGATGTACACATTAATTAAGTTATATTTTATTAATTTTTTCGAGAAGGGTTAGAAGTTCAGTTACATTTTCAACAACATAATCTGCCCCTGCTTCTTTCAATGTTTGTTTAGGAAAAGTATTTGTTATCCCCATACATTTCATTCCTGCTTTTTTTGCTGCTATAACACCATTAACTGCATCTTCAATTACAACACATTCTTTAGGAGAACTGTTTAATTTTTTTGCAGAAAGAAGATAGATTTGCGGGTTTGGTTTTGAATGTACAACATCATTTGCTGTGGTAAATGAATCAAAATAAGCAGATATGCCAAACAGAGATAAATTTCTTTTCATAATATGGTGACTTGCAGAGGTCGCGATACCTATTTTAAACCCGCTTTTTCTTAATTCTTTTAGCGTAGGTTTAACTCCTGAAAAAAGAGCCATCTTAGAAAAGTTAACTAACTCTTCTTTTCTCTTTGCATCTTGCTCTGGGTTTATTTTAAGGTTATGTTTTTTCTTGAACATTTGAAGGATTTCAACAGTTTTCATACCTGCAAAAGAAAGATATATCTTTTTATTAAACCCTTTAAACCCTTTTTCTTCTAAGAGCTTTTTCCATGCAGTATAATGCAGTTTCATGGTGTCAACAAGCACACCATCCATGTCAAAGATAATTGTGGTTATCATAAGATTTCCTTGTAATGAGGAGATATATAAAACTTTATAAATTATTATTAATTCTCTTGTTAAAAACTTGTTGAAGATGGCTTATTTATTGTTTTATAAGTTAAGTCACTAAACCAAGTTATAATGAAAAAAAAGTTAAGTTTAAACTATTAAGGAGTTGAATTTAATGGCAAAAAAAAATGAGAATAATACAGATAATAAAAGTGCAAACAATAAAATTGTTGAAGCTGGCTCAAAAGTCAGCGTTGAATATACGGGCACATTTGATAATGACGAAAAATTTGACAGTTCTGAAGGCAGAGAACCTTTGAAATTTGAGGTTGATGCCAAACAAGTTATAAAAGGGTTTAATGATGCAATCAAAGGTATGAAGCTTAATGAAGAAAAGACAATCAGAATTGAGCCAAAAGAGGGTTATGGCATTTCTAATCCTGCTCTTGTCAGAGATGTTCCTAAAAATAAGCTGCCTGAAAATCTTGAACCTAAGGTCGGAATGGTTTTAAGCCTGCAATCTCCTGAAGGAAAAACATTTGGCGCAAGAATCTGCGAAGTAAACAATGATACGTTCAAGATTGACCTTAATCATCCTTTAGCTGGGAAAGCTTTAAATTTTAAGATAAAAGTAGTAGCGATTGAATGATTGAATAAGCACAAATTAGGAAAGTAGCATTATCCTTAAAAGAGCTTATACACATACGATTAGCAAAAAAATAAATATAAGTAATACTATTCATTCAGATTGGTGAAAAAGATGGCTGAAAAAGAACAAATAAAGACTAATACACTACTAGCACCCTGCTGTGAGAAATGTCTCAAATGGAACCAATTTCAGGAGAAATGCTGGGTATTTTGGCATGAAAAGAAAGAGTGCTCTCAGAAGGTTGAAAATCAAGATGAATGGGATTATGAAAAATTATTGTTAAGATAGATTACTGAAATAGATTAATAAGGCAGTTTTTGTTTTATGTTATTTTTATTTTTGCAATGATAAAAAATATTACTAAGAATAAAATAATAGCGGAAGAATATGTTCTTTGCGATTCTTTCTTCTCAAAATTAAGAGGATTAATGTTTTCTAGACAGAAATCTCTTGTTTTTATATTTGATAAAGAGCAATATATTAATCTGCACATGTGGTTTGTATTTTTCCCTATTGATGTTGTGTTATTAAACAAAGATAAGAAAGTTGTTGAGATAAAGGAAAAGTTTAAGCCGTTTACGTTGTTTAATTCGAATAATAAAGCAACTTATGTTCTAGAACTGCATAACGGCGCTGTTAAAGATTGCAAAATAGAGGTTAATGATATACTAAAAGTCCTTGAGGTTCGAACAAACCTCAAGGACTTTTGTATATACTAAATGAAATTAGTTTTCGAACAAACTAATTCCATTTAGTATATAATCTCATTTAATTCTTCTTATTCTTAGAAAATGCTGCAAAAAAAGAAGTTGTGTCTGGTTTTTTGTTTTTAAGTAGTTTTATGCTAGTCTCAATGATTGTGGATAGTATAAGAAATGTTAAGAGATATAGCATCCATTCATACGGCTTGTAAAGCACAAATAAAGTAATTACTACAAAAATCATGAAAAAAGAGAATTTAGCAGACCACAAATGAAGGCCTGTCTTTTTGGTTGAGAGGATATATTGTATATACAAACTAATCAAAAATGTCAAGTAAATTAATACAAATAAGTACCAATTCTTGATTAAAAATTCTGGCAGCAGCCAATACAGCCAAAACACTAATGACAATAGGATAACATCATCAGCAATGCTGTCTAATCTTGCGCCAAATAATGACGTTTGGTTTAATCTTCTGGCAAAATAGCCGTCCAATATATCTGTTAATCCAGCGGTTAGGAACAGAATAACAAAAATGTATTTTTGCTGTGTATAAGCAAAATAAAACAAAAAAGGAACTAAAATAATTCTTGAAAATGTTATAAGATTAGGTATCTTCTTCAGATTATTAAAAAATGACAGAATTTTAGTCTTATTCATTGTGAATTATATTTATTGTGAAAAATGAACTTGAAAATTAGTTTGGATATACTATAATAATATCTGGATTGTTTAAGTCAATGGTTTCATTCATTTGAAGCTGTTCTTCTTGCGTATTTATTTTTTCTATTGCTGCGCCATGCAGTTCTTTGTTTAGGTTTATATCATTTGGTGAGTTTAGTACTCCGCCAAATAGAAAAATCAATGCAATAAACGCAGCCATGAAATAAAAGGTTATTTTCATAATGTCTTCACAAGAATACTTATTAGAAATGTTATTTATTAAGTTTTTGGTTTGTCCGATTAACTCTGGCCAACACTTGGTTTGTTCTTAACAGATTGGGATAACCATTTAAATTTCCTATTTTATACAACTTAATTATTTTCTCACGACCATTTGGTTGTTTAAGTAATCTATCTATAAACGCATATGCCTTTTCAAATTGTGCGTTAATAAATTTAGTATGAATCTTTTTCCATTTAGTAGGATTGTTTCTGACAAAATGCGCCCATTTTTCAAGACTTTGCATGTGTAATGCTCTCGTCATATAACACCAAACCCATTTCTTACCTATTTAATCTCTTTATTTTTGATTAGCTCAATCTCAATTTTTTAATCATATATTTTATCTTGTTAATTTCTTTTTCATTAATTAATTCAGGGTATACTATCCTTAAATACCTTGCATCTTCCAAATCTTTATCAGATTTTAGTAGTTCTTCTTTGAAAGAAATGTTCATATTAATTGAGCTAAACCAAATGTCCAGCCCTGTTAAAGGTAATTTGATTCTTGTCTTCAACTGATATGTGTCTAATTCATCTTTTGCAAATTTAATCTCCATTTCGGGCAAGGGTTTATCTTTTAACACATATCTAACAGAAGAATTATCTTTAAGGTAATCATCATATATTGATTCAGGATTATCTGTTTGTGTGCAAACAAATTCATTTTTAATTAAATCTTTATGAATTTTTAAGAACAGTTCTTTGTCTATTTTAGGAATAATCATATCAATATCTTCTGTTCCTCTTGCTCTTCCAGAAGATATTGCTACAAAACCAGACACTATAATATAAGTCGTGTATTTTTCAATAATATTGCAAAATTTATTGCAAAACTTGTCCAAAATATTCCTTTCTTTTACTGAACGCTTCATGTAATTTAAGAAGCACAACTATTATATAAAAATTGTCAAAAAGAATGGGGTCGCTGGGACTTTCATTATTGAATTTCCTTTTGAACAAAAATTCAACATATTTTGAACCCAGAACCACAAGCTCCCGAAGCTTGAATGCTAAGCCAAGTTACACTACGACCCCATAATTATAGTTGAAAGTGGTATTGAACGGAGTGAAATACCACAGATGGTATTTTCCGAGGTTTTTGCTTGCCAAAAAGCTCGCCGAGTTACACTACGACCCCAATGAGTATGAGTTA
>Ga0209343_10003790_pt1 | contig 18889 bp, 30 predicted proteins | sample RifCSPlowO2_02_FD_184026 | JGI IMG/M metagenome (GOLD analysis project Ga0209343, IMG submission 184026) | Groundwater microbial communities from Rifle, Colorado - Rifle CSP2_plank lowO2_0.2 (SPAdes) (version 2) | ecosystem: Environmental > Aquatic > Deep subsurface > Groundwater | place... | reverse complement strand
CACAAATCTCCAAAAAGGCTGTAATATGTTTCCCCAGGGTTTTTGGTAGATAATAAATAAAAATTTCATAAACACAAATCTCCAAAAAGGCTGTAATATTTTTTCCGTTAACGTTTTCAGAAGTAAACGTAAGACGCATCAAAGATGCGTCAGGGTTTTCGCTCCTGAAAAACCAAGACGAGCTAAAGACTTGATGCAGCTTTGCTGCATCTTTCGGTTTCTCGTCGTTAGACTTTTGGTAGTTTTAAATTTCAGTTCTCCAAAAAGGGTTACTGCAAAAAGGCTCATGCGGGGAACGAGATTTGTTCAAACCGTGTTATGTTTTTTGATTAATTCTTTCATAAGCTTCAGTTCTTTTTCTTTCAGGAAAAAGAAAGGATTATTGAACTCGCGCAGCAACTAATGCACAGGATCTTAAGTCCTGCCCCTTTGACCAGACTTGGGTATCCCCGCATGATTTATATATGTAAAGTTTATATCATAAGTTTTTAAAAAACAATAAGAACGAAATAATGTTCTTGAGTGTGAACTACTCACCACTAAAGTGGTGAGCGTCTGGCTGGTCAAGCCAGGAAAGTCGGTCACTCACGACCCCTGAATATTCAGATTTACCGGATATTCCTTCTCCAGAGCATCTATGTGCAATGTTAATTGCTGCATTGAGATCTGCATTGTATTTTCCGCATCTGCAAATGAAGAGTCCTTGAGTAGGTCGCTCTCCTTTTGAACCGCATTTGTAGCAGGTTGCTGATGTTCCTTTTTCATTGATAGTTTTTACTTCAGCACCTGATTCTTCAGCCTTGTATTTTATGAATGACTGAAACTGAAAAAACGGCCATGAATGCAATCTTCTTTTGAGAGCACGACTTCCTTTGAAAGAAGAACGTATGTTTTTCAGATTACCTATCACCACACTGACCTCATATCCCTGATCAATAAGTTTTTGTATATCTTTTTGTATCTGTGATGATATTGTATGATTGAGGTAACTGGCTGCGTGTTTTTCGCGACTGCCAATCCGCCTCAATTCTTTTGTTCTTCCGTGTTTCTGAAGCCATTTTCTTGCATTACTGAATTTGTATCGCATACTTCTTGCATTCGGAAAAAAATGGATATCGCTATGAGTGATTGGATAACCTTAACGCAACGACACGCAGGTCGCAAGTCTCTTCTCACCCAAATCAATTCCATAGAATGCCCTGGGTTTGCCAGGATTTTTCTTTTCAATTTTAATCCTGACTATGATATGAATCCAGCACTCGTTATTCTTTTTGAGAAGCTCTGCTTTCACAATTGGCAGCTCTCCATTAAGTATTTGTGGCAGATGTTTTGCTGGATAACGATATTGCCGGACTACATGAAGTGGTACATACTTTTTGCCATGATTTGTTGTAATACCAACAAACCATCTGAAGAAACCATCCCGCTTCTTCAATGAAAATGTCCGCCTGTCCAGAACAACAGGAACCTGCGAAATTTCAGGACTCCTGCCCTGCTTCCTTTTATGAGACTTATAAATTTCCAATGCCTTGTCACGTGCAGTCTGTTTCATAGCAGAAGGAAGATTGCAAACTTTTTGCAATGAATAATCAGAATTTTCAGAGTAAATCATATGATTGAGTAGTTCTCTGTTTTCAATATCATGGCCTTTAGTAATAGAAAAACAATGGTTAACTCCCTTTGAAAATTCTTCCGAAAGTTCGTCAAAAGCTTCAGATTTTCCAGAACGGGGCTGGAATATCCTGAACTTAAGGGTTTTAAAAACGAACGTCATGTAATTATTATACACTTCGTAGGATTTGTGTTCTTCTATATTTTTATATATACTTTACTTTCAGCTGCTGCTTACTCCGCTCTGTATCACCCGAATAAATTCGGGTGTGTTATCGCGGGCAGCAGCTATAAATTATGTAATTATCCACATTACTGTTTCAATTTCTCAGATCATTCCAAAGTTTTAACACCCGGAAAAATATAGCCTATATCTGATTCTAAAAAATCTCTTTCATGAGAATCATATTCTCTCATATCATCTTTTCCCTATAGATCCTTCCCAGCAACTTTTAGAAACAATTCAGCCTTTTCCTGTATTCTGTCAAGGCCACGATTAATCAGCGTCTTGTTATCAAGTCCGCAAACACTTTCAATTGTAAATATATAACTTGACGGATTTGCACTGACTTTAATGCCATCCTGGGATATTTCAACACATCGCATGCAGAGATTGCATGCATCCTTATTAACAATCTTCAGGCCAGAGTCATAGACTTTTTTCGGGCATGAATCAGCTGTTGCTTTTTTGTTTTTTACTTTATCTGCATCAACTTTTATGACAGGAGCCATTCTATATCCAACTACAGCTGCCTGCCATTTGCTATGATTAGTACCGAAACCAAGTATAGCAGTAGCTTCTAATTTTAAGCTTTGTTTTTCATCCAAGTAAGTAATTGGTATTTCAGGATCAGCAGGAGTAACGAGTTCATCAATTGTTTTGAGATCTCCTGCTTTTACAACACATGGCCCTTTTTTATCAATAACCAAAACAACTTCGCAATTGCTGCATCCTTTGCCATCGCATGAGCATTCTTCTCTCAGGTTATATGTATTCGGAAATTTCAATGGTATCATAGCAATTCTATGCGCCAATGCCTCATCAAAAAACGCACTGTTATTTTTTTCCATGTCAATAAAATCCACAGCCATAACAGGTATATCCGACATAATAGTTCTTCTAATCACATTAGCAAAAGCAGGCTCAATGCCTTCAATTTTGAGCACTAATTTCCCGTTTTTTTCATCCAAAATTTTAACGTCCATATACAAGACACCTCAAACGAAAGACGCACTTTTATAGATTTCATAGGTGCGTCATGGTTTTTCTTTTTCTATTATCTTCCTTTCTTTTAATCTTTATATTCTATGTATGAGAAAAGCCTGTACGGAAAAGAGAAACTTCAGTTTTTCATATTCAAACCAAATATTTTCTATACCCTTCGCCCTCTTCGTCCGCCTTTTGCCCTGATGTTATCATGGGCAATAGGTGTTACATCTTCAATTGTCCCTATTTTCATTCCGCTTCGCGCCAACGCACGAATTGCTGGCTGTGCTCCCTGTCCAGGAACCCTGCTTTTGTTTGCACCAGGAGCCCTAATGCGGATATGAAGATGTGATATGCCTGCCAATCTTGCTTTTTCAGCTGCAATACGGGCAGCTTTCATAGCTGAAAATGATTTTCCCTTATCCATATCTTTGGATGATGTAATTCCGCCTGAGCATACTGATAATGTCTCAGAACCTGTTATATCAGTAATATGTACAATAGTATTATTCGTACTTGAATATATATGTGCTATTCCCCACTTATCCATCTTATCTATCTCCATTTCAGTATTCTTCTTATTTGTAATTAATTTTCTTTACCCAGATTCGAAACGTAAGACGCACCTATGAAAATTTTCCAGGTGCGTCATGGTTTTCGGAGGCAAAGAAAATCTTCATTTCCGAAATCAACTCCTTCTTTCTCTTCCTCGTCCTCAACTACCTTTCTTTTCAGTTTTACTTCGCTTCTTTTAAACTTTTAACGCTGATTGCATGCTCAAGTTCTTTAGGTACCATAAATCCCGGCTTATTAATTTTAATACCGTTAATTGTTACATGTTTATGAACAATTTTTTGGCGCGCGTATAGTGATGTTGATGCAAAACCTTTTTTATGCACAATTGTCTGAAGCCTTCTGTTTAAAATATCTTCAACTTTTAAATCCAGTATTTTTTCAATTCCTTCGTTTTCATTTATTAAGCCGAGCTTTATTAATTTTCCCAGGAGATATTTTTCTTTGTCTTCATCGTGTTGTGCCTGAAGTTCTCTAGCTCTTCGCCTGAAGCTCCTCAACATACTTTCAGCTTTCCAAATCTCTCGTTTTCTTCTCAGGCCAAATTCGCCTATGATTTTTTTATCTCTTTTGATTCGCTCCACTGAAAACATTTTTTTTGGAGTTTCATACTTCCTTTTTAATCTTCTTGGATGACCCATATGCTAACCTTTCTTTTTATTTATGAAATTGTAGAAAAAAGAAAGCTTAAGTTCACCAAAGAAAAATATATCGGCAGATTCTCTGCATATTATTTCAAAACTACCTGATATTATTTTTCTTTCCTTAAGTCTTTCCAATTTTCCCCTTACTTTTACCATTTTCCTGATGGTTTCTCTTTACCATTTTCCCGCTGTTTTTAATTTTCTTTTTCTATTGTCTGGCTCTTTTCGCTGGTTGCTGCTTCCTCCTACTTACACCAACACTTTTGTTTACACGAAATGTGCTTCTTGTTCGTTGCCCACGTACAGGCTGGCCAAGTTCATGCCGTATTCCTTTGTATGCACGTAATTTTTTAAGTAGATTAATATCTTCCCTTTTTCTAAGCTCGATGTCAGTTCCTATAAGATGTTTGTCTTTATTATCAATAACATCTTTGCATCTATTCAACATCCATGGAATTTTTACCGGGTTTCTTATTACATTTTCCAGAATTTTCAGTTCTTCATCTGAAAGCGAACCAAGTTTTCGGCTACTATCAATTTTTGCCTGCTTGAATACAAGATTTGCAAACATAAATGAAATGCCTTTAACTCTTCTGAGGCTGTTTTTAACACTTAGATTGCCATTTATATCAGTAGCCATGAGTCTTACTATTCCCCTTATTTGCTTTTGATCGTCCATAATTCTCACTTTTTACTAGTACCGCAATGGTTTTATACTTTATGGTTTGGCTCAAAAGTTTTGATTCTATTGTAAAATTATAAATATAATGTCTCTGAGTATATATTAGTGATTTAATGAGAGTTTCAGAAGTTATGACTAAAAAGCCCGTAATTCTGAAAAAGACAGATTCTATTCAGAAGGCTATGGAATTGTTTGCAAAGAAAAAAATAAGCGGCTGTCCTGTTGTTCATCGTTGCAGGGTTGTTGGGATATTTACACAATTTGATGTAATAAACACTATTGCTGTCCGATGCAACATGAAAGTTGAGAATATTCACAGTATTTTGTTTTCAGTTTTAAGAAGCAATGATTTTGAAAAAGTTCTTCATAAATTTAGAAATCTTTCAAGATCAAAAATAGAAGATTATATGCAACGTTCAGTTGTTACAATAAATCAGAATCATGATATCTATAAAGCTGCACGAATTATGAACGCAGAAAATATAAACAGAATTCCTGTTGTCGACAGCATGGGGAGGTTAACTGGAATAATCTCTCGGCAGGATATCATTGACGCGCTTTCTAGGAAATAAGGTTCGCAATAAATTACATAGATTTCCCGTTCTCTTTCCATTCTATTTCCATTTCATCAGCTAATTTTTCAGCTGCATTCAGCTTGCTGTGAAATTCTTTGTCACCGGATTTTGGTTTGCCCTTGAATTCCATCATATAGACAGGTGCTGAAATATAAGAAACAGTTATGCCGCTGTCTTCTACGATTTTTAATAGTCTTTTAATATCGTTTAATCCATCTTCTTTATAGCATTTAAGGTTAATAAATTTCTTGAACACGATTTCTTTCTGGCCTATATTTTTCTTTGCTATCTCTGATATCAACTTAACCCATTTTTCAGGAACACCCCTTTCAATAAGCAACTTTTCATTGTCAATTGAGGTTTTGAAACCTTTAAACAATGAACCAAATTTTTCCTGAAGAGTAAACCCGGCTTCTTTATATGACTGCTCTAAATTTTTATTGAGAGCTTTTCCAGCAAGTTCCAGTAATTTTTCAGCTCTCATATCCATTCGAAATTCTTTTATCTTGTCTTTTTCCTGTTCTCTGCTGACACGTTTTATGGATGCGTTCAGTTTATTTTCGTCGATAGAAATTATTTTTATAACAACACTCTGATTCTCTTTTACATACTTTTTAATGTCTTTGACCCATCCGGATGCTATTTCAGAAATATGAATAAATGCCTCTTGATCATATTCATCAAGCTTAACAGTAACAGAATGCGGATAAATTTTCTCTACATGAGCAACCGCAAGTTCACCAGCAACAGGCATATCTCTTTTTTTAACCATACACACACCCTTTCTTTTTCTTTGAAATTTCTCCAAAAAGAAAGCCTGTACGGAAAGAAAAACACGACACTTTTGGTATGGATAATTGCATAGTTTATACAACATATGAATGCAATTATCATATCATGAATTGCCATATTTTATGCGACATAAGTTACGCAATTCACAATATATTTAAATTTCCTTATTTACACATAACTTTCTTCTTGTATTATCTCTTTTTTTGGTCTTCAATGTATTATTTATTTCCTTTCAAAATCTTTCCGAGAGAAAAGATAATTATAGTTGTTCAATAACATTTGCGGTTATGATTGCTTTGCCGCCTCGTGGCATAGCTAAGGTTTCGCCACATACAAGACAATTTACAGAACTGGAGGCCCTTCTAAAAATAACCTGTTCATTGTTACATTTATTGCACTTCACTTTTGAAAATTTTTTTTCCATTTAATCACAAGATAAATCTACTTTAAACCTTTAAAAAGATTAGTAGAATCAATTACGTAGAGGTGTTATTATGGCTGATGAAACTGGACATATACTTGAAATCGTTGAGATTGCCAGAGAAACCGGTAAAATAAGAAAGGGAATAAATGAAACAACAAAATCTATTGAAAGAGGAGAGGCAAAATTAGTAATTTATGCCAATGATGTTGATCCAAAAGAAATTACAATGCACCTCAAACCTTTGTGTAATGAAAAAAATATACCATGTGTCGTTGTTTCCAGTAAAAATGAACTTGGCCGGGCTGCTGGTATTGATGTATCAACAGCTTCTGTATCTATAGCAGATCTTGGTGAAGCCAAGGAAAAACTGGATAAAATTTCTAAAAAGAAGGCATGACATGAAAAAGGTATACTGGAAAGAGATGATATTATAAATTGCACAACTTATAGTAGGTTCACATAATGAAGAGGCTAAAAAAAATATATTTCGTAACCACAATTATTTTTCTTTGCTTCCGATGAAATCCGAGCAAAGAAAAAATTCATAGAAAGGTGTCTTTGATGGGTCAGAAACATGTTATTGAGCAAAGAGGAAAAACAGATTTTGGTGAACAGAAAGGAAGAATATCATCCAGATCCACAGCATCAACTCCAGCTGAGGTAATTGAAATACTCGGAAGAAGTGGTGTAAAGGGTATTATCAAAGCCAGATGTCGTGTGGTTTCAGGAAGAGACACCGGAAGAATCCTGATGCGAAATATTGTCGGACCTATTAAAATAGGCGATATAATACTGCTTCGTGAAACTGAAATGGAAAGCAGTGAAGGATTTGGGAGACGATAGAAATAAACAATTGTGTGAAATGAGAAAGTTCAAATAAATATGCAACGAAGTTGCCATGGTGTTTTTTCTTTTGGTAACTTACATTTTCTTTGTTTCGAGAGCAAAGCTCTTGAAACTCCGAAACAAGAACTCGCATGACATTGCTTCGCAACGTCTTTTCGTCTTCTTGTCGTAGGATTTTAAAAAAGAAAAGGCAGAAGGTTAGAGATATGTCTGAATGTTCATTTTGTTCAAAAGAAATTGGAAAAGGAAAAGGAAAACTTGTAGTTCAGAAAACAGGCAAAGCAAACTGGTTCTGTTCCTCGAAATGCGAAATAAATATGTTTAAGCTAAATCGTGATCCGAGGAATTTTAAGTGGGCTTCAAAGAAAGTCATAAAATAAAATATTTTTCAGAAACAAAAAAATTGACAAAATGTCAGAAATCGAAGGCATTATAGAAATGCTCTGACAAGTTATAGTATTATATTTATTAATTATAGTGGATAGTTATGGTTACAAAACTCAAAAGATGTTATGTATGCAAAAAGTATACAATGAAAAGTGAATGCTGCGGCAGTGTAACTAAAAGCGCTCATCCGCCGAAGTTTACATTGCTGGAGAAACTTAAGCAGGCCCGATGAAACAAGCATAAATACAGTTTCTGACAATAATAAGTAGACGCGATTCAAATTTATTCACAGCAAAAAAGGGGTGAGATTCATCGAAACCACGATCAAAATTCTAAAAAAAGTTAATCTGAAAAATCCGATAGCTATTGAAGGGCTTCCGGGTGTTGGAAATGTCGGCAGAATTGCTGCTGGTTATCTGGTTTCAGAATTGAAAATGGAGAAGTTTGCTGAGCTTTATTCACCATACTTGTTGCCATTGGTGATTCTTCATGATACAGCTGAAGTTCAGATGCTTCGTTGTGATTTTTATTACTACAAAAATAAAGGCAATGATATTATTGTTATCACTGGCGATAGCCAGAGTGTCTCTCCTGAAGGTCATTATATAATTTGTGAAAAAATTCTGGAGTTTGTGAAAAAACTTGGTGCAAACCAGATAATAACTCTCGGTGGTTATGCGAACCCAAGTCCAGGTGAGGTACCAAGAGTTATTGGTGCTGTAAACAAAAAAGCTCTTGTTAAAAAATATGAAAAATTCGGGATTAATTTTGGAAATGATCATCCCGTAGGTACAATTGTAGGAGCATCCGGCTTATTAGCAGGAATGGCTGAATTTTATGGCATGGATGCTGTTGTTCTGATGGGTGAAACACTGGGATTACCTATGATAATTGATCCAAAAGCAGCTGACAGTATGCTGAAGATTTTGAAAAAAATGTTAAATATAGATCTAAATTTATCTAAATTGGAAAAGAACATTAAAGAAATTGAAAAACAACTGAATAAAACCGAATTTATGCACCAGCGTATGATTCCGAAGCAGCCGCCAAAACCTGCTTCAGGTGATGAATCTGATTATTATATCGGATGAAACCAATCTTGCATTTTTCAGAAGCCTTTTAAAGTTTATATTTGAATATATCAAAAGACCTTCAACAATATACATGGGTCTTTTGAATATATAAATAGAGGTGCATCATAAATGCCTAAACCAACAGGTCCAACCAATAATAGTACAAAAAAACTTATAACTGAACTAAAAAAAACAAAAAACAAACTTTATTTGGATGTGGCAAGGCATCTTGCAATGCCATCCAGAAAAAAGAAAGCAATTTCACTTGCAAAAATATCAAGAATAAAAGGGCCTGTTATTGTAACTTCAAAAGTTATTGGCAATGAAACACATAAAGCAGTTGAAATTTACGCATTTTCATACTCATATGGATCGCGAAAAGCAATTTCAAAAGCTGATGGAAAAGCTTACACATTAATGGAAATGATTGAAAATAAAAAGACAGGAACACTGGTGTGTTAAAAAGATTGAAGCTAAAAAAGGAAGAGGGTAAAACGAAAGACGCAAAACCATGATGAAAAAGAAAGGTTATGTGTAAATAAGAAAATTTAAAATAATATGCAACGAAGTTGCCGTGATGTTTTTTCTTTTGGCAACTTACATTTTCTTTTTTACAAAAAAGAAAAGGCAGAAAGAAAGGTTAGAGGTATGTTGGTAATTGATGCTAAAAATGCTGTGTTGGGAAGAATGGCTGTTTTTGCCGCCAAGAAACTTATGGCTGGTGAAATTATAAGCATAATAAATGCAGAGCAATGTATAATCACAGGAAATCCTGATACTATTAAACAGTATTATTTAAGCAAGCGAAAAAAAGGCTCAGCTCATCACGGACCTTATTTTCCGAAAGCTCCTCATATGATTGTACGACGAACAGTGCGTGGCATGCTTCCATATAAAAAGACTAAAGGAAAGAATGCTTTAAGAAATCTGAAAGTTTACATTGGGATTCCTGATGCTATCAAAGATCAACCAGAAAATATAGCTTCAAGGCCAATAAGATCAACTTATATCAAGCTAGAAGAAATTTCAAGATTCCTTGGATGGAGACCATACTAAGGAAAACTCCATAGAAAAAGAAAAATAATATGCAACTGAAAAGTTGCCTATTAAGAGATGAGTAGAACGATAGAGAAGAGATATCTCTTCTCTGCATAAAGAAAGGTTAGAGTATGATTGAAAGAAAAATAAAGCCAAAAACAGAAAAAAGAAAGGCAGTTACAGATGGAAAAGCACCTTCTAAACCTGTTGCTAAAGGCCGGAGTGTTGTAATAATTGTCGGAAAGAGAAAAAAGGCAGTTGCCAGAGCTGTTGCGCAGAAAGGCCATGGTATAATTAGAATAAACAATATTCTTATTAAAAACATACAGCCATCTTACAGAAGGATGAGAATAATGGAACCTATATTATTAGCTGGTAAGACAGCAGAAGGCATCGATATTGATATAAATGTAAGAGGTGGCGGAATCTGGGGACAGGCTGATGCATCCAGGACAGCTATTGCAAATGCCATTTTAAATATTTCAAATGATAAAAAGCTTCATGAAGATTATATTCAATATGACCGTTCACTGCTGATATCTGATGCAAGAAGAACAGAACCTCACAAGCCTTCACGATCCAGTGCAGGGCCACGGAGAACAAAACAACAGAGCAAGAGATAGTATATATATTCCGTAAACGCTTTTCATAGACAGAGATGAAAAATAAAAGGTACAAATCTTGAAAAGGGTTTGGAGAACAAAACAGCAGAGCAAACGATAAATTTTATAGAAAAAGAAAAGGTAGAAGGTTAGAATATGATGACGCCAGTTCGATGCATGAGCTGTGGAAAGCCTGTTGCTGGTTTAGTTGAAAAATTCCAGCAAAGAACTAAGGCTGGAGAAAATTCCAATAAGGTTTTGAATGAACTTGGTGTAACGCGCTATTGCTGCCGTGCAACAATAATGACTTCACAAGAGACAATAAAAAATGTTGCGAAGTTCAGAGTATAGATAGGATTTAATTTACAGACAACGGGAACTGTTGATGAATTTGTATTTCGTACATCATGTTCCTGAATTTATCGATATTTTTTTCTGATGAACATCCTTTCAAGATTGTCAAATATTCACCTAAATGTGGATCGTCAGCTCTTATTGCAGCAGGATCTTCAGTATTTAGAATTCCACTGACTAGAACATAATCAGTACTTGTTTGCCTGACTTCATAAATGCAGCCATCTTGATCGTGCAATTCTCTATATAATCTTATATAATCTGCATGTTTAGGCACTATGACGATTCTTCTTGGCCCTAAATATGTTGTCCTTTCACCAAAAGGTATATACGCTTCCATATCTCTTTCCTGTATCAGACGTTGAACTTCATATGCATCATCCTCTGTTGAATTTTCCTTTAAAATAATTGCTATAGCCATATCAAACACCTCCATATAAGATAACTAACAGTAATCATTCAAAATCACCACCAAAAATTAAGAGTTTAGAAAGTGATGACTAAATCAATACCCAAAAAACAGAGTAAAAGTACTGTTAGTCATAATGCATTTATTTCAATGCAAAAGAATTTAAAAGCACTTTTTTTCTTTTTTTGTTCTTTTGAAAGATTTTAATACTTTCTGTCTGCTAAATTATATTGGGATGCTATATGGCAAAATGTGGCTCTTGTACAGCATATCACAGTATAGACAGAAGTACTCGTAGCACTGCTGCTGGATATTTGAGTGCAGCATTAGAGACAGCTTATAAGCATGCAGGAAATAGACTTGCATATGAAAGCCATGTCAGGAAACCAGGAAACGCGGAAACCAAAATAAAAGGCAGTCATGTAAAAAGAGATTTAAGAGATGCTGATACTGGATATGATCATGTGGAAAGAACTTCTGACAGAACAGGTAAAACTTCTATGTATCATGCATTACCCAATGAGTATAGAAAAAGACTGAATAGAAGAGAACTAAAATTCAACAGTAGTGCATATAAAATAAGAGATCAGGTAGAAGCTTCTTTTGATGCTGTCAAAAAAACATATTCTGAAAATTTAGGGTGGGCTCCTTCATTAGATGATCCGATAACTATATTTCAAGGTGAAATACAACAACCTAAGTATCGTATCTATGACAGAAAACATAAACGCATAAGAACTATAGAAGTTCCTTCTGTGCTTGGTTTTTACAATCCTGAAGAAAATTATATAGTGATTGACAGTGGATTAAACCCGGAAAACAGAGAAAGGCACGAATACTTCAGACGTTTTGGAATAGAACAATCAATCGGTGCTGTGGCAGCACATGAAACAATTCATGGTCTGCAGAAAAGAATATTCGGTGATATGTCATATTTAACGCCTTTACAAAGGAATTATGTTGAAGGACAGGCAACAGAAGAAACTGAAAAGGCAGGATATTCAATGAAAGGATCATATATACAACAAAAAAGAAACTATAGAAAATTAAAAGATGAAAGAGGCGTTAAAGTGTTGACTCAACTACCATCCAACGAAGAACTCAGAAAACTGCAAAGAGCAGCATGACAAATTTTCGTGAAATAAGGTAATGAAATGAAAATCAGTTCAGAGACATCAAAAATATTATCAAAAGAACATAAAAATATTTTAAAGGTAGCTGATGCTTTAGAATTTGAAATCGGACGATTAAAGGATAAACAAATTGATACAATCTTTTTCAAAAATGTTATTGATTTCATTAGAAATTATGCGGACAAATTCCATCATGCAAAGGAAGAGGATATCTTATTCAAAGAATTTAATAAATGCGCAGAAGAAGGGTGCATGCATTGCAATCCAGTAGAACAGATGCTTTTTGAACATGACAAAGGAAGGAAAAATGTCAAGGTAATGGAATCGGGTTTGAATGAAAAAAATAAGAATAAACTGATTGAAGGAGCAACGGGTTATATCCAATTAATCAGGGAACATGTATTCAAGGAAGATAATATCTTGTACCCGATGGCTGATGAATCATTGAGTAAAGAAGTTGAGAAAAAGATGATTAAAAAATTTGAGAAAATAAATGCCAATAAGAAAAAAGAAATTGAAAGATTTGAAAAATTCGCAGAAGAATTGGAAAAAACCAAAAGAAGAAAAATTTAAAAGCACTGGTCTTGAAAAAGGCTGTAAGGCTTATTTTTCCAGACAGCACTTCAGGACTTCTTTCATGGTTTTAGCTGCGCGGCCTTTCCACTTACTGACTTTTTTTTCAAGATCTTCAAGTAACATAAAAACACCAAAAAATTTTATCCCATGGTATTTGATTTTGTTTTTTCTTCAATGGTTTGCAGCATCCAGAATAATCCATACATGTCAAACGCATCTTCTATAATTTTTTGTGCTTCATCAGTATCATTGTCAGTATATTTTGTTGCAGTTTCCATGAGTCGCATTGTTGTTGCAAGCAGATGCTTGCTTATGCACCACAATTCACCTTCTGTATTTGTAAGCAGCTTTTTCATTAATCTTATGCGTTTCTTTCGCACAGCAGATTGAACAATCAGATATTCTTTTTTTCTGGTTTTCATTGCAGTAAAAGCAAGATGTTCTTCTATATTTATAAGATTCATTACAGCAATGCTCATATCCTGTTTGTCTGATATGTCACTCTCAACAGCTTTGCCATCCAGATTTTTGGACTTTTCTAATGATCTGCGTTTTTTCATAATACTTCACATCCTAAAAAATCCATCCTGATGCATAAAATCCTATATTCAGAAAAACCAAAAATATTGCCATTAAAATAATTCCCTGTGCTGGTAGATGATTTTTATTAGAATTATATTTTCTCAGCATATTATGCGTGCCAAATGCAGCAATTGTTGCTATGCTACCAGCTGTAACACCTATCAATAATTTATCAATGCCAAAAAGCTTGTAATAATCAGGTGAGCTTATGCTGAAAAGCGCAAAGCTTGCTATTGTTGATACAAAAACAGCTGCAGTAATAATAGATGTCTGATATGAAAAATATTTTTTTCCTTTGTTTCTTTTTAACAGATAATTGTTAAGCCATAATGCCGTTGAAATTGTAAATGCACCTATGAGCGAGCCTACAATAAGGTCATCTATACCATAGATTCTAGTAACGCTTACAGCAACGCCTGCAGCAGCTGTGCACAATGGACAGTGAGCAAATACTGGAGGAACTATGAATAAGACAAGCACTCCAATTACAAGAAATGCAAAAATTTTATTCGTCATATAAAACCTCATTTTTAAAATCATCTTATATACTTTGAATCTATTGTCTGCTTTATCTGCTCTTTGGCAATCCCGCTTTGGATCATAGACTTTACCTCAAGCGTATCTTGTATACACATGTCACATTGTGATGCATGTTGTTCAAATCCACCATCTTCTGTCATAAAACAGTCTCTCAAACCTCGTTTATGTACACGGCCATTATGAACGTTTTCCATGCAGCCGCAATGGCAATTGACACCATCTAATGCATCCGGATTTTTAAATGCAAATTCATAAGCCTGCTTTACAGTTGGATTGGATGTTGCATAATAAGGCAGATTAACAGCATTTCCAGTCTTGCTGCTGGATATAGCAACTACTGATATGATCGCCATAGCTATAACGCCTATCAAAACAAATGTTGCTTTTTTTGACATATCTCTAACCTTTCTTTTTATTTGTCAAATTTTCCAAAAATCTGACGACAGCCGAAGGCTGTCTTGGAGTTTCAGGAACTTTGTTCCTGAAAGATTACTCGATGTGAAACCGAAAGATGCAGCGAAGCTGCATCATGCGTTCAGCACATCTCGTGTTTTTCGAAAGTTTTGCTTTCGAAAAAAAGCTTAAGTTCACCAAAGAAAAAAACTAACGCATTCTCATTTCACACAATTATCTTTTTTTATTTTTTCCATTTTAATTTGTCTCAGTACTAGCACCCGCCAACCATTGTTGGTGCACTTTGTGCTGCTGGAGCTGAATTGTAATTCTGCGTATTGCCTGCAGGACTGATTTTTGAAACGGTTATTTTACCGCTGATATCTGATATCTGAACTGCCTGAGCTACTGTTACAAGAGCTATTACAGCCAGCAAAATTACCAATATTACTGTTTCTTTTCTCATTCTCAACACCTCCTATTTCGTTTTTCTTTTTTGGCAACTTACATTTTTTCTTTAACGACTTGACGCATCGAAGATGCGTCTTTAGTTTGAAAAAAAAATGCAGCTAACAGCCGCCGACCATTTTTCCGCTAGTACTGCCTGACTCAATTCCCCTATATTTATTAGATGCCATATTGATGTAGTTCAACTCTATTCCTTTGCTTTTCAATATTTCTGCTTTTTGAGCTATCTGTGTCGGGAAGAATAATGTCTTCCATTTTCCAAGCTCTTCAAGTATCTGGTCATCTGTATATTCATTCGGATGCTTCGTGATAAGGTATTTGGCAAGCCCTCTCATTGAATAGGAATGAGCACAGCCACATGCAGGTTTCCCGTCGCTGAAAATAATTGAATCAGCACCGCAACAATATTCACAGGATATCTGTGATACGATTTTAATGTATCGTTGCAGGTCAGCACCCTCTAATTTTATCTGTTCGTCATATGATGACAATTTTCTGATGGTCACATCAGCGAGCTGCGGATTGTTTGGACTGACATCATCATAGCTTAATCCAATTTCATCGCCGTATATTGCTGGTTTTCCTCTTGGAACTACATCAATGCTGTTACCTGATGATATTGATGATACTGCTGGACTTGTTGCACGATCTGTTATTTTTGCACTAAGCCCGGAAATTGCAAACTGATTATATACTAACAGTGAAAGCACAATAATTATCAGTGCATAAACCATTGGATTGTGCGATTTCTCTGTTGTATGAGCCTTTTCTGGTATGTTAGCAGTAGCTGCTATTTCGTGTTCAGTCGTAGCTTCTTTCTTCTTATGTGATTCTCGCGCCATTTTCATATCCTCCTTGAATTAATATCCTGATAATGATTTGATTGTTGTACTAGTGGTTATATAGTTGTAGTTGTGATATTTTTGTAAGGCACATTCAGTATTCCGATATTTCTGAATACATACCACCCATCCTTTTCTATTGTCCCTACCTGACCCCAGACCTGATTGAGATTCTCATAGGCATCTGCCTGAGGTGAAATTAAAAAGGTTGGCACAGCCGTGACATTATATTTATCCAGGATCATTCTGCCTTCCACTGAGTTTATATCATATGTTGTTTCATTCACTAAAACAATGCCAAATCCATTTTGAAGTATCTGCCTGCTGATGCTAATGTTATAACACTCTGTACAGGTTCTATCAAATATATTTATCATGGCAACTCTGCCGACAATTTCTTTATCTGCAAGATTAATATATACCGGCACTGGAGCTGTAATCAATATAACATCACTGACCCGTGTACCTGCTGATTCCAGTTCATTTTTTATATTCGACTTACTTGTTTCGCCGCTGATGATAAGAGCTGGCGCCTTGTCGATATTGTATTTATTGATCAGAGCCAAGCTTTCAAGCGAATTAATATCCACTATTTTTTCATTTGTAATTTTTACATTCAAATCTTTCAGACCAGTAACAAATAACTCTATGTCAAAACAATCCTTGCATTCAGATGAAACTAATTTTATTATTTCCAAATTAGCTGGCCTTGCTTCCTCTTCTGAAAGCCTTATTCTGTCTGTCAACACCTTTTCAGAATTGCTGATAAACAACAATCCTGCAAATGATGCAATAAACGCAATTGCGATCAGACTCATGCTTAGGTATCCTAAAGTTTTTTCATGCTTCATACTGAATTATATCACGAAACAGTATATATTAGAATGTATGAAACCAGTTACACACCTTTTTTTCTTTTGAAACAGAAAACCTGTACTAAAAGAAAAGAATTTTGGAATTTACGCTACACTTATTTACACCAGAAAACGACTCTGCCATAAATCCTAAAACAACTGAGCCATTTTAGGCTGCAAATAAAAATGTGCTCTATACCATATTTACAGTAAACCAAATATTGTCAATCTCCACGTTTTGGCACCAAGACATTACTCATGCCTCTTCTCTTGCGCTCTAGCAGGCCACGACCTTCAAGCTTGTCAATGATTCGGCTGACTTTGACTTTATTCATTTGAAGCTTTTCAACCAGTTCGCTTTGGAATATCGCATTGGCTTCAACAACTACCTCATAAACTGTTTTTTCATCGCCATTCAGGGAATCTATTGTTTTCCTGAATTTATCGATATTTTCTGTATTTATCCTATCAGACAGCCTTGAAACGGATATTAAATATAGGCCAAAAATCAGGATTATTGCAGAAAATGAATATCCGACAATTCCCTGTTCAGGAAAACCAGAATAAGGACATATTGCCTCAGGTAAATTGCATGACAAATGAATTACTGCATTTACTTTCATTAAATGCAGGGTAAGCCATGAAACATATAGAAATAAGACTATAGCTATCAATACAATGACTATTCCTATATATTTTGTGTTGGTTAATGGCTTCATAAGCATTCCTTATGTTATAATTCATATAGACTATGCAATTATATATAACTGATTTTTATATATTACGACATATTATTTTTATGCTTTTCGAGAAATATTCACCCAAATTCATCGAAGATATGATTGGAAATTCATCGGCTTTTCAAAAACTGAAAAAAAACTTGAATACTGCGGGAACATTTACAATCTTATGCGGACCCACAGGTTCTGGTAAATCCAGTGCTGTCAGACTGATTGCACAGGAACTAAAAGCTGAAATTACAGAACACAATCCGTCAGAACAGTCAGATCAGATGAAGTTTTTAGAGAAGTCGTCAATTCAAACCAGTTTATTCTATCAGAAAAAAATAATTCTCATAGAAGATGGCGATTCTATAAATTCTCTCAGGGGATTACCAAACATTGTTGACATATGCAATTATCCCGTGGTTTTGACGTGTACAGATATTTACAGCAACAAAATTCGGAATCTTAAAAGCGATGTTATAAAACTTCAAAAGCCTAGATGGGACAGCGTTGCAAAATTTCTTTTAAGAGTATGTGAAAAAGAGAAAATACCTTATGAAAACGCAGCTGTCACTCAGATCGCAAGAATGTGCAATGGTGACATTCGGGCTGCTTTGATGGATCTGGAGATACTCTCTGATAATATTACGCTACAAACTGTATCAACTTTGGGAAACAGAACGATTCAAAATAATATTTTTGAAACATTGAGAACCTTATTCGGAACAAAAAATTTCAGTAATGCAAGTTTGTCAATAGATTCCTGTGATAAAAGCATAGATGAAGTACTGCATTGGTTCTCTTCCAATATTCCGTACAAAGATAATGAACTGGTCCAGGCTTATGACCATATTTCAAAGGCAGACATCTTTTCCTCGCGGATAATCAGAAATCAGTCATGGTCGCTTCAAAAGCATGTAAAGAATCATCTTATTGCAGCTTCGGTTTCTGGTATTGAAACAGGTTTTATGAGACACAGACATCCGTAATTTTAGTGCAACGATGCCGAAGGTAGAGATTCTGGCTTGTGAAGACATCCACCGAAAACTTTATAGTTCTGACCATGTTGCACATTACATAAAACAGCTTTACTGACGTTCTATCCAGTCAAAACTATCAAAATGTCTGTCTGCCGAATATATTTTATTGATGTTATTTTGCTGCATAAGAACTATTGCTATACAATCATTCAGACCTATCAAATGTTTTTTATTGATATCAGAAGCCATTATGAGCGCACTCTTGTTAACTTCCAGTATTTCGATGTTTTCATTTAAAATCAGATAAGTCATGGCTTTCTGAGCATCTCCTTTGCCTGCTATTGACTCCAATACATTTGAAATTTCTGATATATGAACAACAGACGTTGCCACTTTCTCACCACTGTCAATTTTTTTTAGTATTTTCCTTGAAGTCTCTTTCAATTGTTTTTCCGAATCTTTCAATTTCCTTTTGGTAGATAAGAACGCATAAAGGAAAATATTGGAATCTATGAAAAACATCATTTAGTCCTCCTGAAAATATCTTTTTTAAATTCATGCCAGTCAGTCATATCAGGC
>Ga0209343_10003784_pt1 | contig 18896 bp, 20 predicted proteins | sample RifCSPlowO2_02_FD_184026 | JGI IMG/M metagenome (GOLD analysis project Ga0209343, IMG submission 184026) | Groundwater microbial communities from Rifle, Colorado - Rifle CSP2_plank lowO2_0.2 (SPAdes) (version 2) | ecosystem: Environmental > Aquatic > Deep subsurface > Groundwater | place... | reverse complement strand
GAACGGCTGTCGGAACTGTCCTCCCGGTTCAGCGACAACCTGCTCGATGCGACCAACGCCTTTGCCCACTATGTCACGGTCGAGTCCGAACTGGCCGGCATTCCTGAAGACGTGCAGCAGGCTGCGCGGGAAGCAGCGCAGGCGGATTCCAAACCCGGTTGGAAATTCACGCTGCACGCACCGTCCTACCTGCCGGTGATGCAGTACGCCGACAACCGCGCCTTGCGCGAGCTCATGTATCACGCCTATGTCACGCGCGCTGCCGAATTCGGCAAAGGTGAATGGGACAACACCCCGCTCATCGCCGAGATCGTCAAACTCAGGCAGGAACTCGCGCGGCTGCTCGGCTTCAACAACTATACCGAGTATTCGCTGGAACCGAAAATGGCGGAATCGCCGCAGCAAGTGCTCGAGTTCCTCGACCAGCTTGCTACACGCGCCAAGCCCTACGCTGAGCGCGATCTGATGGAGGTCACCGAATTCGCGCGCAGCGAACTCAAGCTCGACCGGCTGGCAGCATGGGACCTCGCCTACGCGTCCGAGAAACTGCGCGTGGCGCGCTACGCATTCTCCGACCAGGAAGTGAAGCAGTATTTCCCGGAAACGATCGTGCTGCCCGGCATGTTCCGGCTGGTCGAAACGCTTTATGGGCTGACGATCGCGCCGGCGGAAGCGCCAAAATGGCACCCGGACGTGCGCTTTTTCGCGATCCATGACCGCGAGAACGCGCTGGTTGGACAATTCTACGTCGACCTCTACGCGCGCCCGTCGAAGCGCGGCGGGGCGTGGATGGATGAAGCGATCACGCGTCGGCGCACAGCGGGACGATTGCAGACCCCGGTCGCCTACTTGAACTGCAACTTCTCGGCGCCGGTCGGCGGCAAGCCGGCGCTGTTCACGCACGACGAGGTGATCACGCTGTTCCACGAATTCGGCCATGGCCTGCATCATCTGCTCACCCGCGTCGACTATCTCGGGGTATCGGGCATCAACGGCGTCGAATGGGACGCCGTGGAACTGCCCAGCCAGTTCATGGAGAACTTTTGCTGGGAATGGGAAGTGCTCGCCCCCATGACGCGGCATGTGGAAACCGGCGCGCCGATCCTGCGGCCGCTGTTCGACAAGATGCTCGGGGCGAAAAACTTCCAGAGCGGACTGCAGACTGTGCGCCAACTCGAGTTTTCATTGTTCGATCTGCACCTGCATTACGACTTCGATCCGAACGGCGCCAAGACCGCGCTCCAGTTGCTGGACGAGGTGCGCTCGCGCGTCGCGGTCATCTTCCCGCCGCCCTACAACCGGTTCCCGAATAATTTCTCGCACATCTTCGCGGGCGGCTACGCGGCGGGCTATTACAGCTACAAATGGGCGGAGGTGCTGTCGGCGGACGCCTACGGGCTGTTTGAGGAGAACGGCGTGCTCGATCCCGCCACCGGCCATCGATTCTGGAACGAAATTCTGGGGGTCGGCGGCAGCCGACCGGCGCTCGAATCGTTCATCGCATTCCGCGGCCGCGAACCGCAAATCGATGCGCTGATGCGCCACAACGGGATGACGGAGCCGACGTGATGGGTGCGATTGCGGCGGTTCTAGCGAGGTGCTACATTGTGGCGCATAAACCTCCTGCGGGGGTGTGCTTATGAAGCGAATTGTGATGTTGGGCATGTTATTGTTAGCGACGACGGCGACGCTGTTCGCGGCGCAGTTCTACCGCTGGGTCGATGAAAAAGGCAATGTGGAATGGCGCGACACGCCGCCGCCGCCGAACGCGAAGAAAGTCGAGCAGCGTAACATCCGTGTGAATACGATCCAGACCAGCGAGTTGCCATACAGCGTGCAGCAGGCGGTGAAAAACTTTCCGGTTACGCTGTGGTTGACCGACTGCGGAGACCTCTGCGACAAGGCGCGCGCCCATCTCAACCGGCGCGGCATGCCGTACACGGAAAGAAACGGACAGTCGGAGATTGAGGCCTTCAAGAAAGCTTCCGGCGACGGTATGGAAGTGCCGCTGCTCTTCGTGGGCAACAAGCGGCTCAAGGGCTACCTCGAGAGCGACTGGGATGCCGCGCTTGACACGGCGGGTTATCCGAAAACGGCCGTGGCGCCGTTGAAACCCCAACCAAAAGCGGCGGCATCGCCCCAGCCGGCGGCGGCAACCGACCTGCCAGTCAGGCTTTACACAAACTCCCAGTGCGGGCCGCAGTGCGCCCAAGCGAAGGAGCTGCTGGGCAGCCGGGGAATCAAGTTCCAGGAGATCGCGGTAGAGGATCCCGCCAGAATCGAGGAAGTGAAGAAAGTTTCGGGAGATACGATACTGCCGGTGCTGGTCGTCGGCAGCCTCTTTCTGAGGGGGTTCGACTCGCTGGGCTACAATCAGCTGCTTGATCTGGCAGGCTTTCGACGGGATCAGCAGGCTTCACCACAATAATTCCGCACGTTCCGTCCCCACGCTCGCAAGATGAAGCTGGCGACGTGGAACTTTTAGTCCATTCCAACGGCATCCAAGCGAATCCAAGCGCGTCCCGAGCGCCGGACATCCTGCTGTTTTCTCGCTGAAAAGTAGTCCAACGGCGTTGCGGGCCATCCAGCCGCAGCCTATACTCGCCGTGTCCATGGTCGTGTCCATGGTCTAAAAGTTCCGCTTCAAACCCTTCATCGAATGACGAGTGCGCAAGCATGGGTAACCGCGCCGAGTACTCGGAGCAGCGACGCGCAATGCTCCAACAATGGGCCGACATGGTGGACGCTTGGACGAAGGGGGAAAAGGTCATCGTTGGCAAGTTCGGGAAGGCCGCATAGGTTTACCGTCGCCGGTGCGGATCACCGGGATCGCCAAGAAGGGCGACGTAGTGCCGATGAGGGAGAAGCGGAAAGGTTGACTATGGAACTCGATAAATTGGTCGGCGCAAGCTGCGTGCTCAGCGAGTTGAGCGTGGCACTCGCTTCGATGCCCGATGAAGCGGAGAAATCAGCGATCGCCGCAATCTCCATCACCATCGCCAACCTCTACTTGATCGAACTCGCCAAACACCTGGGTGCCGGCATGGAGCCATACGACGCGATGGTCGCCACAGCGAGAGGCGACATGGGGATTCCAGAATCGAAGGCAACCTTGCTGCGCGTACTGACGGAAAGGCCTACCAAGGATTAGCACGACCGGCCCGGCGGATCCGGGAATGACGGCAGGGCTGGTGCGCTAGAAGCAGTTTCCGCCTGACCATGTCAGCCTAACGTCGTGCCGCGTCTAGCCCAACGGGGCGAAAACCGGGTCCCCTTGCCCGGCTAGTGTAGCTGCCTAATGCAAGGGTGAGAGTGAAAGGGGTTCCATGCCGCGATTCCTTGGCCGAGCGCTTTCGTCGGCTTCGGATATCGGCCAGATCTCACCCCGGCCCACCAAGTCGATTTCTTGACGGGAATCAGCGGCGGGATTGCCGGTCGCGGTCGCTTCAGCCCTTTGCCTCGCTCCCGGTTCGCTTTCGCTTGCTGTTCGGTAACGGCCTCTTGGCCGATAATTTGCGACAGGCGAAGAAAGCCAATTTCAGGAAGTTGGTGCATTTCGGATTGCTCCTGGTCGATGGTGGCCATCGCAATCTAGGAGGGTTCGAAATGCCTTACGAGGCTCGCAGTAGGGCTGGGTTTTTTCCGGAAAGGTTCAGGCGGGATTTCGTTCCGCTATTTCTTGCGCGGCTAGTGCCGCCAGCGTTTCAAGGTGCTTCAAAGTCAGAAGTTCACGGGCAAGTTTCGCCGTGGTCTTTCTCACCACCTCCTCGCCGCCTTCACCCGGCAAAAAGATCGCGTCCGCCATGACGCGATTCGATATCCTGGTTCCCGTCTCCTGTCCCCAAATTCGCAAGTCCAAGTAGGGCAACACGCCGAAGCGATTCCAGTCCGCAAAATCCGGCTTCCGCCAGTTTTTTGTGACGATACTTTTTCGCCGCAATGTGCTTCGCAGGTCATTCAACAGCCGCTCGAATTGCGCTGCTACCCTCGACGTGCCATGGCGAGGCGAATAAAGAACGTATCTGACTTGCCGCAATGGTTCAGGCTCGAGAAGTATCGATCCGCAAATTCTCTCAAATTCGCTGGCTGGTACCCGATAGGACCATTGAACGGGACAGTGTGCATTGCCGAGGGTTTTGCCACCGCTATGAGCATCCATGAGGCAACAGGGCATGCGGTAGCTGTTGCATTTGACGCGGCAAACCTAGAGCCAGTAGCAAAGTCGTTGCGAAAGAAATTTCCTGATGTTGGGCTAATCCTGTGCGCCGACGACGACGACAAGACCGTTGGCAATCCCGGCTTAACGAAGGCAGCTGAAGCCGCGCGAGCTGTCGGCGGACTGGTAGCCGTGCCGGACTTCGGCGCGGATCACCCCGAGGGTGCGACGGATTTTAATGATCTGCACCAGATATGCGGCGCGGAGGCCGTAAAACGCGCCATAGCGAACGCGCAAGCGCCGGGTAAGGGCGAGGCTTTACCGGGTGGACAGACCGCGCCAACGACTGAATCGGACGGCTGGCCGGAACCGTTGCCGCTTGTCGCTACACTGATGCCGGAGCCCTACCCGTTGGACGCGCTGCCGGACATCATCCGCGCGGCTGTGCAGGAAGTGCAAGGATTCACGAAAGCGCCCATGCCGATGGTGGCATCGTCCGCGCTGGCAGCGCTGTCGCTGGCGACCCAGGCGCACGCGGACATAACGCGAGCGGACAAACTGAGCGGGCCTGTCGGATTGTTCCTGCTGACCATCGCGGACAGTGGCGAGCGCAAATCAACCACTGACGGATTCTTTACGCCGGCGATCCGGGAATATCAGGAACAGCAAGCCGAGATGGCAAGCCCGGCGGTAAAGGATTTCCGCGCGAAGCTGGACGCATGGGACGCCAAGCGCGGCGGCATCAAAGAGAGAATCCGCCAGCTTGCGAGAAAGGGAGAAACGACCACCAAGCAAGAGGCCGCGCTGCGCGAGCTTGAGGATGAAAAGCCGGAAGCGCCAAGAGTGCCGAAGCTGCTGCGCGGCGACGATACCCCGGAGAATCTAGCCTGGGTGCTGTCGCGTGAGTGGCCTTCTTCCGGCGTGTTATCGAGCGAGGCGGGTATAGTGCTTGGCGCGCATGGCATGGGCAAAGAATCAATCATGCGCAACCTGGGCTTGCTGAATATCCTTTGGGATGGTGGAACGCTGTCTATCGGGCGGCGCACGTCGGAATCCTTCGCCGTGCGCGGTGCGCGGCTGACAGTTGCACTACAAGTGCAAGAGGCGACCTTGCGAAGCTTCTTCGATCGATCCGGTGGACTAGCGCGGGGCACCGGCTTTCTTTCCCGCTTCCTGGTGGCGTGGCCGGAATCGACGCAAGGCTTTCGACCCTTCACCGAAGCACCTGTGAACTGGCCGCACCTGGCCGCATTCAATCGGCGCATTGCCGCGATTCTGGATCAGGCCGCACCGATCAATGAGGATGGTTCACTGACCCCACCCATGCTGTCGCTGGCATCGGACGCTAAAGCCGCATGGGTGACATTTCATGACGCAATAGAGGGCGAGCTTTCGACCGGCGGCGAACTTTACGACGTGCGCGACGTGGCGAGTAACGCGGCCGACAACGTAGCGCGCCTAGCAGCACTGTTGTACGTCTTTAGCAACATTAGCAGCATTAGCATTAGCAACCCCATATCCGCCGAGAACGTGGAAGCGGCAAGCCGGATCGTGGCATGGCATTTAAACGAGTCGCGCAGATTCTTCGGTGAGCTGGCACTGCCGGACGAACTCGCAAACGCGGCGCGGCTGGATAGCTGGTTATTGGACTACTGCCGACGCGAGCGGACGCACATGGTTCCAATAGCCAAGCTGCAGCAATGCGGGCCGGGTGGGCTGCGGAAGCGTAAGGTAATCGAGGACACCATGCGCGAGCTTGAGGAGCTGGGCCGGGCGCGGCTGGTGCGCGAAGGCCGCCGGAAGGAAATCCGCGTTAATCCGGCGCTGCTGGATTGGGAGGCGCGATGACGCTCAAGGCGCTAATGCAAAAGGGCGGATTAAGCAACGTTGCTAATGCTAATCCTGCTAAAGCTGCTAATCATGTGGCTGATGAAGCTGGAACATTAGCAAGATTAGCAACATTAGCATTACCAGGTCATAAACCAGCGGCGAACTATAACGCCGACATGCTGCCCGATCCTACGGCAGCGGCGCGCCAGCAACGAGGTGAACTCACCCGGTTGATGCATGAATACGCCAGTCACAACGGATTCAGTCAGGTGGACTACGAGGAAGCAATCGGCGTAGCGCTCAAGAACGTAGAAGGCTGGTTGATCTATCTGCGGACGCAACCAGAATGCAAGACGGTTCAATAGAGGGTATGCGTGACTCAGGACCAGCAACATCAAGGCAGGGTTATCATCGGCGATCCCGAACACGTCGCCGCTACTAGCGCTCTATTCGACGATCCGCCCCCTGCACCCCCCTCACGCAAGCCCGAAACACCACGGACAGGGGCAAATCCGCGTCCGAGCCTGCAGGGCGAGCCTACGCCCAGCACTCGCGACACCACAGAACGCGCTGTCACACCGTCCAGTGACCCCACGAAACCCCCAGGAAAACCCCGTGGCATCCAACTTACGCCGGCCCACACCAAATTCGTCAACGCCTACCTGCAAACCCCTGATAAACCGGGACAAGCGTACCTCCGCGTCTACCTCAATGCGAGCCCACGGAGGGCATCTGAGCGGGCATATCGGCTATTGAAACGGCCAGACATCCGCGCCGAGATCCAGCGCCGCCAGAAAATTAGCGAAACAAAACATGCAATTTCGCGCGCCGCCGTCGAGCAACGCCTGTATGACATCTTCACGTTCGACCTGCGGAGGTTCTACTACCCGGCCACGGACGAGAGCGGGCAGCCGCATCCGAAGGCTGGCCAGCCGAAGGAACCCCACGAGTTGGACGACGAGGCCGCGCGCGTCATCGAGAGCTACAAGCACGTGGAGACGAAGGAGGGACGCCGTCGCGAGTTCAAGATCGGGTCGAGGAAGGACATGGCGGAGCTGTTGGGGCGAATGCGCGGGTGGGTCAAGCAGGACAGCTCACCGCCTATCACCGCCAACTTTCATTTCGACTTTGGCCCGAAGCCCGTCGAGGGCGAGGTGTTCGAGACTGTCCCGTTGCACCTGTCCGGCCTCAAGGATGCGTCCACGCCCTCTGTGCGCCCGCTGGAGGGCACGGAGCAGCCCGAGGAAGGCGTGGACCTGCCGCCGGGTTATCGTGGCGTCAGGCCGGGGCGCGCTGCCGAACTCGCCGAGGTGTTCGCCCCGCGCAAGGATGAGAAACCGCGATGAGCGCGAATGGTGCGGGCGTCGCCAGCGCCTTGGGCGCCAAGGATGCCGTCCCATTGCATGAGATCCACCCACGATCGGCGAAACCGATTCAACCCTTGGGCTTGTTCTCATGTTCTTTCGATGGCCGCTGTCGACCCGCAGATGCCTGGTCGTACTGAACGGCAGCTTTCCCGAACCGCGACAGGCCTGTATCGGGGAACGTGGCCGACCGGAGCCGACCCGGAGCGGCCCCACAGCCCGGCGTAGATCGGGCGTCCGCTTACGCCAGCAGCAGACATTCGGCACCACGGACTATCGACCGTGAATTGAATCAGGAAGACTTTGATTTCTCCCCGACCGTCTGCGCCAGCCGCGCAAACGCCTCGCACAGGGCTTGAATGAATGACCTTCACCGTAGTCGCACTTTGTTCGGCCGCCCCTATCGGTATTAGCGCATTAACTTTTTCGTCGCTGGCAAAACTGGACGTGGAATACACATCCAGCGCCGTGTCTCTGTCTATCCTGGCCGGCGTGGTCTATATTCCGATCCTGACGTATGTTTTTCATCCCTGAACTCTGCCCAATCAATCGATCCGGATATTGGCGCTTTTGATCACGTTGGCCCAAACCGCCGCTTCCGCTTTGATACGCGCGGCGAACTGCTTCGGATCTTTGGTCTCGATCTCGAGCCCCACCCGCTGGATCGCTTGGCGCACATCCGGCATTTCCAGAATCTTCAAGGTCGCCACGTAGATCGTTTTTACGATGCGCTCAGGCGTGCGTGCGGGGACGAGCAAACCGTGCCATGAAGTGACATCGTATCCAGGAAAACCCGATTCCGCTATGGTAGGAACCCCAGGCGCCACGGCGGAGCGCGCTGACCCGGTCACTCCCAAGGCTTTGATGCGTCCGGTCTTAACATGCGGTAGCAACGAAGGCAGGCTGCCGAATAACGCCTGCACCTCATTGCCTCCCACAACGGCCGCTGAAGCCGGCCCACCGCCCTTGTAGGGCACGTGTACCATGTTGATTCCCGCGCGCGCCATGAAGAGCTCTGCAGCAAGATGATGCGGGCTCCCAACCCCAACGGATGCGTAATTCAGTTTGCCCGGCTGGGCTTTCGCGAGATCGACGAATTCCTTCACACTGTTCGCCTTTAGCGATGAATGCGTCACGAACAGGTACGGCGCAAACGTCATCACAATCACCGGCTGGAGATCTTTTTCGACGTTAAAAGATAATTTGTACAGCGTTGGACTAACTGTGAGGGCGGTACTTAGAGCCAGCAGCACCGTTTGCCCGTCAGGAGTGGCGTTGGCGACGATCCCAACTGCAGCATTACCGGCCGCACCGGGGCGGTTGTCCACTACCCACGGGTGGCCAAGTGCTTCGTGAAGCTTCGGAGCGATGATGCGGCCGAGCGTGTCCGACGTGCCTCCGGGCGGAAATCCCAGAACCAAACGAACCGGCCGTCCCGGATAGGCGGGTGCGGCCGCTGCGAGCGCCGTGCCAAAAGAGTTGAATGCAGTGATCGCAATCAGGAAAGCGGTTGCTTTGGACAAGCTTGAGTGCACACTCATGAATCCTCCTCCGTCATTTGTTGCGGCAAAGGCATCGAGCCAATACATATTATACTGATTACGTTTGGCAAGGAATTGTAACGGGGAAAGCAGTTTCGGGATGTTGCATGCCGCGCTCATCCTCGGATGACCTGCTATACTTTCAATTTGCCCACGGAGTACTCATTCAGCTTGGTTATGAAAGCGACTTCAAATTGAAATGCAACATGTTTGAGGATCGTCGATCAGTGGAAACGACATGAGGGGGAACGACATGACGACAGGGCTAACCATCAGGATTGTGGATCCCGCGGCCGAGATCGAACCCGAGGGCTATGTACTTGCCCCACGGCTACGGTCGCTGGATGGAATGCGGATTGCGATCATCGACAACACCAAGCACATGGCCAACACGTTCCTCGATGCCACGAGGAGCCTCCTGGAGCAGCGATACCGAGTCGGCGGGTTCGAGTACTACCGGAAGTCCAGCGCCTCGGTACCGACGCCTCCGGAAGTGATCGAGCGGCTGGCCGGGTCATGCAACGCGCTCATTCACGGCGTGGCTGACTGAGGGTCCTGCATTTCGTGGGGTCTCCACGATAGTGTAGAGTTCGAGAAGCGAGGACGGCCAGCCGTGACGGTGATAACCGAGGTGTTCAAGACCGCCGCGGTGATCAGGGCGAAGATGCTCGGGATGCCGGAGCACCCCACGGTCATCGTAGAGCATCCCATGGCGAGCAAGACTGAGGCTGAGGTGTTGGCCATGGCTGAGCAATACGTGGCCCTGGTTGCCAGCGGATTGGTGCTCAAGCCATGAGCACCCAGATAAGCGGGGAAGCCAGGCGGCACCAGATTCCTGGCGATTACGCCGCCGCCGATCGGTTTATCGAGAAGCGCGGGTGGACGGACGGCCTCCCGGTGATACCCCCGACGGAGGAACTCGTAGCGGCGATGCTGGCGGCAACGCGGCGTCGGCCCGAGGAGATTCTGGGTCTGATGCAGCCGCTGAAGGGTGTGGTCACCGTGGAGAAGGTAGCGGCCAATGCCGTGATGGCCGGGTGCTATCCGGAGTATTTCCCGGTGGTCCTGGCGAGCGTCAAGGCGGTGCTGCAAGAGCAGTTCCACGTGGGCTCCACATCGTGCACGACGGGAGGCGCGGCGCCGGTGATCATCGTGAGCGGGCCGATCGCTGCCAAGCTTGAGATCAACAGCGGTACCGGGTGTTTTGGCGGCGGTTTCAGGGCAAACGCGACGATCGGCCGAGCGCTTCGGTTGACGATGCGCAACCTGGGTGGAGCGAAACCGGGTGGCGTGGAAAAGTCGACACAAGCGTGGCCGGGTAAGATCACGTTCTGCTTCGCGGAGAACGAGGGCCGCTCACCCTGGGAACCACTACGTGTAGAGTCCGGCTACCCTCTCGAAGCGAGTACCGTGACCGTGACGGCCGTTCGTTGCCTCTACCCCGTATGCGAGGGCACGCAGACTGCGGGAATCGGCATCTTGGAGACGATTGCCAGCGCCATGCGGGTGTTCGGCTCCCCGATCTACAGCCAAGGGCTGCGGAACAAGGTTCCCGTTGTCGTTGTGCTGGGTCCGGAGCACGCCGTCGAGATCGCGCGGGCAGGGTTCTCCAAGCAGGATGTGAAGCGCTACCTTTTTGAGCATGTTCGACTGCCCATGCGCGACCTGCAGGGGCGCATCTATGCCGGAGAAGGTGGCGACTGGCCTGCGTGGATTGACGTTAACGACCCTGATGTGCTGGTCCCGATAGTCGCAGAACCGGAGCGGTTCATCGTGATTGTCGCCGGGGGCGACGGGCGGCACAGCGCTTGGTTGCCATCGTGGAACGTCTGCCAAGGCGCCACGGAATTGATCGACCAAGGCTAACACCAATACTCTTCACTTAAGTATTCGGATTGCCTTTACGAGGTCAACCGGCGGCGGGGGGCGACCCGCTCCTGCAGAATCTCCTCGAACACTCGCTCATGAAACGCTTTGCGCTCCTGAGGGGGGAATAGCGTGGAAGGTAGGCAGTTCGCGTCGCACCACGCGCACGGCATGCAGAAACGATAGTCGGTCGGGATCCTCGTCTGCCTGCAAAGCCGCCTCGTGCATCAGCGCCCGCACCGCGAAGTGGGCCATCAGCAGTCCGTAGAACTCCTGGCGCACCAAGTCAGGGGTCTTGCTACGCAAAACGATCCTGGCCCCACGCAGATGTGTCTTGAGTTCGTCGAGCGCCGTTTCAATCTCCCAGCGCTCGTGGTAGAGCGCGGCCAATTCCTCGGCGGGGGCTTGTTGCGCATCCAGAATGCTGGTGACCAAGCGGTAGACCGGCTCGGCGCCTGCGACCCCGTCCAGACGGTACTCGATCACCCGCACGGTAATCCCGTGGCGGTGGCGGCGTCGATCTTTTTCGGAGGCATAGACATGGCTCAGATAGGAACCATCGGCCAGCCGTTTCTCACAGGGCAGGCGCAGATTCTTCTTGACTCTCCAGAGCAGCTGCGCCCCGGTGGCGAGCCCCTGCTGCCACATCTGAAAGCCGAAGAACCCGCGGTCGGCCAGGCACAACATCCCCTTGCACAATGCTCCCAGAACGGGTTTGGCCAAGGTGTTCTCGCCGGTGGCATAGGCACCCATGCGCGTGCCAAACAACACGTGCGCGCCGCTTTCCACCAGACTCACGAAACGCAACTGGGGGAAAGCACTGCTGCCGCGGCTTGCTCCGGGCCGCCCAAAGGCTTTTTCATTGGCCTTCTCGTCAGCCACATTCAAAGTGCTGCCGTCCAGGCTCACCAAGCGCCAGGTGCGATACCAAGCACCTTTGGTGGCCGTCACGGCAATCGGCTTAACCACTTCGTCATGCAGTTGCCGCAGCTGTTCCCACCCCAGGCGCGTGCGCGCCTGCGAGATCCCCGAGTTGCCGGCCACCTTGAGTGCGACCGACGGATCCATCAGCCACTGCACGCCTTCGAGCAGGCAGCGCAACACTTCGCGGTAGGACGAGTGCATGAACAGCGCCAAGGCGTTGGCGTAGTAGACCACCACATGAGCCGGTAAGTCGCGCTGCCGCAGGCTGGCTTTGCCGCAATTCTCAATTTAAGACCTGCACTCGTAGTGAAGTGATTTACCTCATAGGTTGACGGCTCGCTGGATGACCCGGCGCTGGGCTATCCGGTATCGGGGGCGTCGACTTTTCTGAGCATGAAGCTCAGCAGATGATCCCAACTATCGAAGGGCAAATCATAAAGCAGAGTGCGCACATGCTCGAAGAAGGTCGGGCGCGACGGTAGCGTGCTGCGCACCGCACGGCAGCGCTCATCGAGCCAGTCGAAGCAGGTGTGCATCAGAAAGGCCAGCAGGATCATGGTGGCGAGCAGGTTGGCCAGGTGCTGTTTGCCGTGACCGAAGTTATGCTCGAAATGATAGCCTTTGGTCTTGAGGGTGTTGTTGCCCTCGTTCTCGATTTTCCAGCGGGCGCGACCGGCTTTGACCAATAGCTCGACATTGTGCCCGTCGATGCGATGGGAACTCGCCCAGGCATTGCGGTATTGCACGCTACCGTCTTCGCGGGTGGTGATCAGTTCGCACCAGTTGACCAGGAGGGCATCGTTGCTATCGCGCAGGGGCACCTCGTTGAGGTAGCGATAGGTACCCAGGCAGCGACCGATGTAATTGGAGGCTATCTTGATCTCGCCGTCATGAGTAACGCCGCAGCCATACCCTTTCACAGGTCAGGCAAAGTCAAAATCATAGTGATCCTCGGCCCGGAGCGCACGTCGGCACTGCCTAACGTTCCAAGCGCGGTGGAGGCCGGTATACCCGGGCTTCAGATGGTCCAATGGTTCGGCATCCTCGCCCCTGCTGGCACGCCGAGCGACATTATTACCAAGCTAAACGTTGAGATCAACCGCGCGCTTGCCGCACCGGAGGTGAGGGACCGCTTGACGAGCGGCGGTCTCACCCCGAAGGAAAGCACGGTGGAAGAATTCGCTGCACTCATCCGCAGCGACTATGAGCGATTCGCAAAGGTGTTCAAGCGTTCCGGCGCGAAGCCCGCACCCCAGTTCGCTCTGTCCGGCTTGCGCGACAGAAATTGCAAGAGCACCCCTCATCCTAGCCGCGACCGACTCCTACCCCTTATCTGGAAACGTGAGCAAGGCCGAGAGTTCCGAAACGTCCTGCACTTTGTCCAGCCCCAAGGCCATCTCGGCGATCTGCTCGGCGCGCGCACGCGAAAACGTGCCGGCGTAGTCCATGCTGTCCAGGTACTTCTTCATCACAGCGTCGGTATCCAAACGCTGGTCGGGGTCGCCCCTCGCACTGTGGCAGAGCTTCGTGTAGGTATTGCCGTCCTTCATTTTGATAGTCACAGTGCTATCGAAACTGAAGAGGCCCTCCGGCCATTCCGGGTGCACGGTCACCGTTACCTTCTCGCGCGCTTTGTGCCAGCGCGGATCCCTTGCCTTTTCGTCCGTGAATTGGGCGAGGAATACGTTGTCGTCAAAGAAGCAGGCTACGGTGCAATGCGCCAGGCTGAAACGTGCTTCTTCTGCGTTTTCCGGCTGGGAATATTTCAAAAGGAGCGCGGTCGAGGAGTTGATGGCGTGGTCGATGCTGGCGACGTCGTCCCACGCGATATGGCGCTCGGCGATGAGGTCTAGCATTCCATCGATATGCCGTTGCGTGCAGTAGCAGCAGGAATATTTCTTGATACCCACCTGCATCAGATGATCACATCGGTCCAACGGCAATTCGAATTCAGGGCAGTCTGACCATATATCGCCGAATCCGGACGGCCCTTCAAAGATGGTCGAGCTTCCCGTGTACCCGAGTGCGGCCAGTTCCGCGGCACAGATGCCATTCCTTGCCGTAAAGCCGGCCTCGACAAAGTGAGCGCCGGTCCCCACCTGTCTGGTGATTCCGGCAGCCTGCGAGGCCGCGAGGCTCAGTGCGCATATAGTCTGTTCCACGTTTAGACGAAGCATCTTGGCCGCCGTCGCCGCATTACCGATAGCGGATAAACCGGCGAAGTTTGCCCTTCCCTTGTGCAGGCCGGACTGGAAAGCCAGGCTCAGTTGGGCCGCTACTTCATATCCTGTCGCGAGAGCGACTATCATGTCCGTGCCCGGGAGCTTGAGCTTTTCGCCCATGGCAAAGACCGTGGGCCAGTGGCCACACGAGTACAGACCATCGGGAAAGCTATCGTCTTCCAACTCTGTCGTGTGCGCCGCGTTGCCATTGGCGAGCGCCGCGTAGTCTACGCAAGTACGAAATCCTGCCCCGAACACTCCGGCGTCCGGACGCCCGCCTTTTGCCTTGATATAGTCGGTGACCATGCGGCCGCAATCCATGGTCGATCCGGCGATGTTCATGCCTAAGTGGCTTAAGGCCAGAACCCTACTGTAGGCGACGACCTCGGAGGGGAGGTCTTGGTAGCCGGTCTTGCAGACAAATTCCGCGATCTCCTTGGTCGTCTTCGCACCCATATTATTTCTCCCACTACAGTAGACCGGATTCAAATAACCGGCATAAAACTCGTCTGGAACGCACCTTGGGCTGAGGTGCTCGGCAAGGGCGTCAGGCTCGCTAACCTTGAAATTTGCAACTAGCGCAATTCCAAGATCTCGGGATAGACAAAAGCCAACCTAGCTCGGCAAATCGCCTTTCGCCGGCATGCTGCTGCCCGGGTCGGACCGCGGTCTAACGAGCCGATTCAGGCTGGACCGGCCAATTCCGCCATCGATCAGAATGTTCTCTCCCGTAATGAAGCTAGCCTCGGGACCCAAAAGAAATGCTGTCAGAGCAGCCACCTCTTCCGGCTTACCAGGCCTTCCGAGCGGAATTACTTCTCGACGTATCCTCACGACATCGGGATCTGCATAATAAAATGCTGTCATCGGCGTGACGATCGGACCTGGCGAAACGACGTTTACGCGTATCCCATCCTTGGCCCATTCCATTGCGAGGGTCTGGAACAAAATGATAAGCGCGGCTTTCGCAGGCGCGTAAGCGCCGTAGCCCGCGTGCGGGAACGAGCCTGTGATCGAGCCGGTCGCCACCATCGCACCCCGTGAGGCTTTCAAATGGGGATATGCAGCTTTAGCCAGCAGAAAAGCGGCGCGGGTATGTATTGCGAATAGCACATCCCAGTCTTCAACCGAATATTGAGCCAACAGACCGGGGCGCGCAAAACCAGCGTTAGAGACGAGAGCATCCAGACCGCCGCAGAACCCGACGGCCTCAGTCACTATCCTCTCAGGGACGGCCTTGTCAGAGAGGTCGCCAAATAGCGTAGTCGTTTCGGCGCCGATATCCTTCATCTCCGCCACCAAGTCCTTCAAGCGCGGATTCTTGCCGGTAGCGCACATGGCGATTTTCGCTGGTTCGCCACGCGCAAGCGCATCCTTTGCGAGCTTAATGCAAATTGCGCCACCGATGCCGCCGTGACTTGCGCCAGTTACCAGTGCACGCATATACGCTACTCCTTTAGTCTTACGAAAAAATGCCATTCATCCCCACCGCAAGCAGTGGGGCATTCTGGCATTTTTTCGTAAAATTAGCAGTTTGAAGGATAGAAAATCCAAAGAGCCTTCCGGGAGTATCGCTGACGCTGGGTGCTGTAGTCAATCCCCGATTTCGCGTCAGCGTGCAGCACGATTTGCAGAAAAGCCTCCCGAATCGCCTGCCAAGCACGGCCTGCGACCCAGAGAGACCCAGAGCGTGGCGGTCAAATGAATGTGGCGGATGCGCCGGGCTGGATCACGAAGGGAATATCGCCGTAGGATGCCACGCGCTGGCGCTGATGTAACGGTTGGCGGGCGGTCAACCACGCACGAGTCAGTCGCGCAGGTGTGGATGACCGCTGTCCGGCCTGGAGCCGACGCTCAGAGGTGGGGAATTTATGCGTCGTCAGTGACCCCTCTTGGCCGGGAGCGGCGATTGCCCATACTCGCTGAAAGCGGACCTTAAAAAAAGCGGGATTTTGCGACCGACCGGTTACGGGCTTAGCTGGAATTCACACTATCGGCCAGACCAGTCAACTCCACGAAATCAATGACGACTGCATCCCCTTGGCATCGCCGCTCGCGCAATATTTTGCATTCAGTCGCCCTCTTGTCGTTCGGACATGACATAGTTCTTCTGACCTTACTATGCCCAATAGATCTTTAATGGAAATCGATTCGCAAGCGCCAAATACCGGCGGCGAACCTGCTCCGCCGACATGTTGAGCAAATTAGCGGCGCGGCGTACACGCGCTTCCGGAATGGCCTTTTGCGGGTCCCAGAAAGGTGAATAGCCGTCAAGATCGTGAGAAAGCAGCTTGCGATCTGTTTCGTCTTCACATGCTAATGCGAAAGCCTCAAGCGCAAGGATTCGCGTATGCCGACGCGCTGCGTTGGCTGCGTGATCACGATTTCTTAGACACCGGCGTGCTGCGCTGCCTGCCGCTCGACCACGCGAAGTTCGGCGAAGGCTCGATGTTCGCACCGGTATTCGACGCCGCGAAACGCGCGCTCGTCTCCGAGCCGCTTCTGCCGCGCGCCGGCGGCGGCCACGCGGCCGCCGTAAGGGCTAGGCTGGCGCGCACGCAGGAGCTGCGCGAGCTGTTCGACGCGAAGCAGTTGGCCGTGTTGTTCGGCGGCGACGGGGACCTGGCGTGGCTCAGTGGCGACATCTCGCAGGACCGCACCCCCGAGCTGCGGCAGTACCTAATGCGCGAGCTCGATATCGTCGAAGTCACGCCCGAGGTGATCCTGCCGAAACTCGACGCCGCGTTTCTGGAGGCTCAGTCCGACGAGTGGGTTCGTAGGCTGTACGAGTTCCTGAGCGGCCAGCCGGCGTTGCGGCCGCGGGCGGCGACCTTGGCATTGATCCGGCTTGTTGATGGCAAGCACGTCCGAACGCACGCAAATGGCCAACCGCAGGCCTTCCTGCCCGGGGCTATCGAGACAGGGTTTCCCACCGTTCGCGCGGCTGTGTGCAGCACCGAGGCCGCGCGGGTTTTTTTGCGCGCACTCGGGCTGACCGAACCGGACCTAGTGGATGACGTCGTCTGGAACGTACTGCCGAAGTACCGCAAGGAAGACGTCAAAATCGGCGACACGACCTACGAGGCTGATATCCACCGCATCCTTGCCGCGTTCGCCACTGATTCAAAGGGGCAGCGCGAGAGACTGCTTGCGGCGCTGCGCGAGACTGCGTTCGTTATGACAGTAAACGCGGCTGACGGGTCCAAGCAGGTATCGAAGCCGAGTGGGCTGTACCTCGCCACCGAACGCCTCAAGGAACTATTTGAGGGAGTTGCGGGCGTGCTCCTCGTGGATGACGCTTACCCATGCCTTCGCGGCGAAGACGTTCGCGAATTGCTCGAGGCTTGCGGGATGACCCGGTACCTGCAACCGGTCGCAGTCGGGTCTGCCTTCACGTCGGAGCAACTCCGTGAAATGCGTACCGCGGCGGGCTGCGAAAGCAAAACTTCCGCCGAGCCGATTGAGGACCAGACGCTGCATGGTCTCGACAGCCTGCTCAAGTTGCTTCCCGCGCTCGATGTGGACGCAAGGGCCAAGAAAGCCACATTGTTGTCTTCGTGCCGCCATCTGGATTAACGATCAAGACCCCCGGCATTATTCGCCTAGATCGACTGGTCTGGAGCCATCTCGCGTTTGTGACCGATCGAGAGAACTTGTTCGTAACAGATCAAGTTCTCGGTATCTGCTGGAACCAACTCCAAGTCCTTCGTGGCCTTCCGCCTAGCAACGAGTACCTCGAGATGCGGGAGCTCATGATGATGAGCCTTCCGGACGAGTGCAAAATGCCCGGCGGGGCTTAGCCTATCTTTAACATGATTCGCCCCAAAAACCCAGGTGGCCGGACGTAAGTGCCGGATTCCTTTGCACGTGGTTCGGCAAATCGTGTTGTAGTGCCATAATATTTTGCAGTGGTGCAGCCGCGCCCGGATTTGCGGCCTATGCTCTGGCGAGCATGTACATACGGCGCGTGTCCACCCGCAGCAACTCGACCGGGGAGTCCTACTTCACTCACCGCTTGGTGCGCACCGAACTCGTCGCGGACAGAGTGCGCCAAGTCACGCTGCTGAATCTGGGCCGGCACTTTGCGGTAGCCCAAGAGGACTGGCCTTCGCTGTGCCCGCGCATCGAGGAGAACCTCACTTGGATCAAGGCTCAGGGCTATTGGGTATTTCGGCCCATCGTGACCGGCCGTTTCGGCAATGTGACCGGGCATTTCGGGAACGTGACCGGCGATTCCGGCGGAACGTGACCGCCGGTTGCGAGGCCCGAATGTGGGCGTCGGCGGGTGGGTCGGTGTTGCGTAAAGATCAAACTCAAGCGCTGTACTCTCGGCAATTTTTCCCCGGGAGACACAGTGGCGAACCGAAGAGTGACTTTACGCATGATCAAGGACGTGATTCGACTGAAATGGGAGGGCAAGCTCTCCCACGAGCAAATCGCCGCCGCACTGGCGGTATCCAAGGGTGCAGTGACGAAGTACGTCGGGCTGGCCGCGGCCGCCAGCCTGGACTGGGAGACGGTGCGCGAGTGGGATGAGCGCCAGCTGCTTGCCTGCCTGCTGCCGCGCTCGCCGAGCGTAACGCCCTATGTGGAGCCGGTCTGGGGCCACATCCACCAGGAGCTAAACCGCAAGGGCGTAACGCTGCTGTTGTTGTGGGAGGAGTCACCAGCAGTTTCAAGACCCGTGAGGGCCGTACTCTCAACGTGCGCAAAGCCTCCCTGCCCGAACCCGAACTCGCCCCGCTCTACGCAGCACTGGCTCTGGACCCCAACCCCGGAGGAACAAAAAAGCTCATCGTTTAAGCCCCACGACGCGAATGTAGTGCCACTCGGAGAATTCAGGCGGCGTAAACTATCGATGGAGCACGATGAGTTTCGACCGACGTTAAAAATGGGCTAGTACTATAACTAATTAATTACGAAACATAATGGCGACGCAGCTTTCGATCCGCATCCTGGCGAGTAAACGTCCACTCGATGCCGCGTCGTTCGG
>Ga0209343_10003783_pt1 | contig 18896 bp, 26 predicted proteins | sample RifCSPlowO2_02_FD_184026 | JGI IMG/M metagenome (GOLD analysis project Ga0209343, IMG submission 184026) | Groundwater microbial communities from Rifle, Colorado - Rifle CSP2_plank lowO2_0.2 (SPAdes) (version 2) | ecosystem: Environmental > Aquatic > Deep subsurface > Groundwater | place... | reverse complement strand
CAGGCAACGGAATAAAGCTTTAGTGTGGCAATACATTTTTATACCCACAGACCAAGCCAACAAATCGATGAGCGAAGCTCAGCTCCGCCGTTGCCGTGGAGTGCAGCGACACGGCAACGCCCTAAATCAGCTGCCCGAGCGGAGCGAGGGTCAGCTGGATTGATTTGTTAAATTATTTTTAAACTCTTTATAATATACTTTACTATCTTCTTCTTTTCCAAGTGCAATATTAACTATCAGGTGCAACATAATAGATGGACCGCTTAAAATACCGTTCTCCTCTATACTTTTATCATCAAAATCCGCATTGATAGGTATTTCAAAATTTATTATCCACCATTTTTCTACTTTATCTAATAAAGCGGTCATTAATTTGAAATGTTTAATGTATTCATATTCTTTATCTTCGCTAATATATTTCACTAATTCATGTGCAAGAGTATTTCTGAAATCCTTTATTTTATTAAAATTATCAATATCATCTTCAGTGATTGCTTTGTTTTCTTTTAACCAGTCTAAGGAAGCATAAAGGACATTCTTTTTCCTTGAGAGAACTTCTTTCTTGTATTCTTCATCTATAATATATCCATTTTCATCAAACCCGTTCAAAAAAAATGATTCAATTCTTTCTATAATACTGTTTTTTAACATTTCAAAAGCAGAAAGATATATGGATGCTGATAAAAGATTTGCTTTCAAACTTTCAGGGTTGAGTAGCCTGTCCCATGATAAATCGTAGTGTTTATTCATTTATTTAACGGCGGAGCTGAGCGACTGCGCCGAAGGTGGACAAGCCTTTTAGGCTTGGACACCGAGGAGCAATTCGCTCCAGCGATTTGTTGGCGTGTCGCGAATCAGCGCTCAGGCAACGGAATAAAGCTTTAGTGTGGCAATACATTTTTATACCCACAGACCAAGCCAACAAATCGATGAGCGAAGCTCAGCTCCGCCGTTGCCGTGGAGCGCAGCGACACGGCAACATTTAATAGACGAATTTCCTAATTACCTATATTTCTTGCTAATATCCATTTTGTTTTTTATACCACCAGCAATATTTATTGTCAACTTGTATACTGAGTATCTTATTATTGAATAATCTTCGTAATATAATTATAATAACACTAACTATGAATTGCGTATAATATGGAAAATTTGACATTGAGGGTTTTTTTATGCGTAATCAACTATTACCTGAATTCCAAAAATTTTTAATAAAGAAAAAGGAATTAACAAGATGACCCTAAAACCTAAAGATAGAATAATTTTCCCTCTGGATTTTCCGGATATTAATTCTGCCAGAAAATATATTGAGATTTTAAAAGACCATATAGGCATGTTTAAGGTAGGATTGGAACTATTTGTAAGGGAAGGTCCTGCTATATTGAAGGTTATATCAAAAGAGGGAAAGGCTAAAATCTTTTTGGATTTAAAATTTCACGATATTCCCGAAACAGTTAAAGGAGCTGTAGAATCAGCAAATGCACTTGGTGCAGAATTTATTACAGTCCACTGTGATGAGGGGAAAAGGCTTTTGGGGGCTGTGGTAGAAGAAGCGAGGCTAAAGCCTCGCACTGCAGAGGGAACCAAGGTGCTGGCTGTTACTGTATTGACGAGTTTATCAAGGGAAAGCTTAAAGGAAATGGGGATGAGGGAAGAATTTCAGGACCCGATGGAACTTGTCCTGCACAGGGCAAGGATTGCAAAATCTGCCGGTTGTGCAGGTATAGTATGTTCGGGACTTGAGGCTGGATATATAAAAAAAGAATTGGGGAAAGATTTTATAGTCGTAACCCCGGGAATAAGACCTTCATGGTCAATAGTTAAAAACGATGACCAACAGAGGATTACCACACCTTTTGAAGCCATAAAGGCAGGTGCTGACTATATTGTTGTAGGCAGACCCATAAGAACAGCAAAAAACCCGGCGGATGCCGCAAAAAGGATTGCAGAAGAAATTGCCATAGCACTAAGAGAATGATATTGCCATTCCTTTGCCTGGAATATGACAAAAGTTTCTATACGGAAAAAGATAGGGCAGATGTTTATGATAGGTTTTCACGGGACTGCCCTGTCTGAGGAATTAAAAGAAATTATAACAAACTATGGCATTGGCGGGGTTATTATCTTCTCAAGGAATATAGAGTCCCCTGAGCAGATTAAAGATTTAATTAATTCCATACAGAAATTATCCATTCAAAAAAATCAAATACCCCTCTTTGTTTCTATTGACCAGGAAGGAGGAAGGGTATTCAGGCTCAAGCCGCCTTTCAGACAATACCCTTTTTACGGCAAACTGGGGAGAGCGGGTTCGGAAGAGTTGGTAATGTCAAATGCCCTTGCGATGGCAGAGGAGCTTATTGAAATAGGTGTAAATATGAACATGGCTCCTGTGCTTGATGTAAATACAAATCCTCAAAATCCGATAATCGGAAACAGGTCTTTTTCTTCGGACCCTGATATGGTATCCCGTCTCGGCACTTGTGTCATAAAGACATTTAAGGAGAAGGGTATAATTGCAGTTGGCAAACATTTTCCCGGACACGGTGATACTTTGTCGGATTCTCATCTTGAACTACCTGTTGTAAATCACAATATTGAAAGGTTAGAGGATATAGAGTTAAAACCATTTATCCATGCCTTTAAAAATGGTTTAAGGGCAGTTATGACAGCCCATGTTCTTTATCCTGCTCTGGATGCTGATTATCCTGCAACTCTATCAGAGAGGATAATAAAAAATATCCTGAGGAAGAAATATAGATTTGATGGGGTAGTAATTACTGATGACCTTGAGATGAAGGCAATCTCAAATCGCTATACTGATGAGGATGCTGGAATCTTATCTGTCAGGGCAGGTGGGAATATCCTCCTAATCTGCCACAGCCATGATAAACAGTTGAGGATATTTGATTATTTGCTGAAGGCTGTAGAGAGTGGTGAGATAAAAGAGGAAAGGATTGAAGAATCTTTTAGCAGGATAATGAAATTGAAAAAGGAGGCAATACGGCTTAATCAGGTTGAGATGTAACTTTTATCACAGTCTTAACATTCCCCCTTACATTAAAATCCCCCAATACTTCTATAGAGCGTGGCTTTAATATCTTATTTAAATCATCATATATTTTATTTGTTGCCGCCTCATGGGATATGTATTGATTCCTATAATTATTCAGATACATTTTCAATGACTTCAGTTCTATTATATATTTGTCAGGGATATAATTTATTTTGATAGTGGCAAAATCAGGATACCCTGAACGGGGGCAGAGACATGTAAATTCAGGAAAATTGATTTCAATCTTATAATCCCTATCCCGATAAGGATTATCCCATACTTCTATTTTTGGATTTTTAATCGCCTTTTCACCGTATTTCATAATTTCATTATATAATTAACCTTGAAATTTAGCCAGTCTCTCCTCCATCCTCTTCTTATGGGTTCCACCCCAGAATATCTTCCCGCATTTCTCACACCTGACAAATTTATTATAATTCTGGTGAACATAATCCGGAACCTTCCCTGCTGTTTCTTCCTTTGGTATGGAGGTCAGGGGTGTATTACAATTTATGCAAAAGGTGAATGAATTTTCTTTCAGATTAAGTCCAAAATAAGTTGCCGTATCTTGAAGCTGTCTCTCCACAATATCTGCAGTAAGCAAAAGATATTGAATCCCTTTTTCTTTCAGGAGTTTTTTATTCCTTTCTACTAATATATTATTTCTGGTGAGAATGACCCTCTCCTCCTTTGATGCAATCTCAATTATTCCATCCATCTTTTCTGAATTGTATAATACTGTATTATAACCAGCAATCCTGAGCCATCTGGCAAGCCTGCCCATTGTAAGGTCAACTATAAATTTCATTTTAAAAGGTTTTATTCATTTATCCAGCGGACTCCTGACACCCAGAATATTCTTTGTTGCAACATGGGTATAAATCATTGTTGTCTGGAGATTGGTGTGTCCAAGAAGTTCCTGAATAGTCCTGATGTCGTATCCTTTTTCCAGAAGGTGAGTCGCAAAACTGTGTCTGAGAGTATGCACCGAAGCCTGTTTTGTAATACCCGCTTCTCCAACGGCAGTTTTGAAGGCCTTTTGAAGCGATGCAGGATGCACATGATGCCTCCTCACAATAAGACTGCGGGGATCAACTGAAATGGACTTTGACGGAAAAAACCAGAACCAGCCCCATTCTTTTCCAGCATTGGGATATTTCCTTTCGAGAGCACCCGGAAGTTGAACACCATTGATATTTCCTTTCCTATCCTTATCATAAAGATTCTTTACTTCTTCAATGTGTCTGATAATATCGTCTTTCAGTGAATCAGGCAGCACTGTACGCCTGTCCTTATCGCCTTTCCCCGCTCTTACTATAACAATATTCTGCTCAAGGTCAACATCTTTGATGCGAAGCGTCAGGCATTCCTGAAGGCGCAGTCCGCACCCGTAGATGAGCATAGCCATAAGGCGCTGTATGCCCGCCATTTGGTCAAAAATACTTTTCACTTCCTTTATGGTCAACACCACAGGAAGCCGTCGCCTCTGCCTTGCACACACCGCACTCAGGGTATTTTCAATGTCTTTCTCCAGAACATAACGGAACAGGAAAACAATTGCATTCAATGCCTGATTCTGTGTGGAGGGAGAGATTTTTTTCTCAACAGCGAGATAACTCAAAAAATCCTGAAGATCACTTGCTTCAATATTAGATGGATTCTTTGTCCCAACAAATCCCTTAAAACCGCGGAACCATGTTACATAGGTCTTTTCTGTGCTGTATGCCCTCTGTTTTAGCCTTAAAACCTTTCGCATCTTTTCTTCAATAGTTTTCCATTCCAAATGGCTGGCTGACTGTTCCTGACCAAATGTTTTTGCCTGATGCGAAAGAAAGTAGTTATAAAGCCTTAATGCCATATCTGCCTGTTTCACCTGCCAGTCCTCATACCTTTTTTCCATGTGTGAGAGAAATTGCTGCTTCTGCAATGAGCTGATATGGTTTTCATTGGATATATTAAGAAAGGAGTAACATTCCGAGACCCACTTCAGATAGAAGGGAATGTATTGTGATTTAACCGTATTTTTTTGTAGAAGAAACTCCTCAAACCTATCCAGCATAATAAACCTTTAAATTATATAGATGCGGTATAATTATTTATTAGAGACTGTTACGAAAAAAACTGAAAATTCCATTTTTTTAAAAGTCTAATGTCATTTGAGTATACAGTTTTTTCATCATTCTTTTTGCCTTTAATTTTGTGTTAGATTTCATACCAGCAAATAGAAGAAGGATTTGGCAAGCATCAGATAGATGTCCAATAATCCTTGCTAACTTTAAGCTGTTGACAAAGAATCTGTTCAGATAGAGTTTATTTTTATCGTTTTCAAAACCTCTTTCAACCTGAGGTCGTATTGTTTGTAATAACCTTTGGGAGACCTTTGTATGAAGAGGGATGATTCCAAAATGGTGTTCGGAAGTATAAGGGCTGACATAAAATTCCTGATAGCAGTTTCCATATATCCGGCAAGAGATACAAGCAGGATTATCAAGAGGGGTAGCATAACAGTGCATTTTAGTCTCGGAGTTATAGCCATCCCACGATAATGGGATACCTTCGGGACATTCTGGACGGTTATAATCAGTGTATTCTTCCGGAGGAAGCATATTTTCACGAACCCTTGTTAAGACAGCAGTAGAGAATTGTTTTCTTAACTCCATTTTTTGCTCACTACTGATATAGCCCATGTCACCAACAACTATATCAATATGAAGGAACAATTCATTTTGAGTTTTTTGAATCATCGGCTTTAAGAATCCCCCTTCATAAACATTGGCCGGTTCAATAAAACTGATAAGAGGTATCATAAGATTTCTGCCTTTTATCTTTAGCCAGAGGCGTAAGGTATGTTTTTATATCCAATAAAGTAAGGGCTTTGACCGCTCTTTTTAGTCCTGATGCCTTTGGCAGCTCCTTGTGCAGTATACTCCCTCGGACATTTGCACGGAAATCTATCTCAGTGTCAGGTATATGAGGAGAAATTTTTTCTAAAACAGGGTCTACATCGAACTGTTGTTTTGTGTCTTTATTCATAATATTCCACTCCTTTCAAAGTGGAATATTAACAGATATTTAAGATCAAATCATCTATATTTGACCTTTTATTAGCTCAATCAAAAATTAGTATGTTTATCCTTACATTTCAAGTAGTTATAGATTTTTTCGTAACAGTCTCTATTAAGGATAATTATACCGAATTATCTTATCAATTCCAATGAATTTTATCATAAAAACCCTTGACAAGACACAAATCGCTATATACGATATTGCTGAATACAGAATAAGCATAAAAATAAATGCGTGAAAAATGGAATATACACAATACTTCATCCATACTCGAAAAAGGCCGGATAGGGCGTATATTAAAGATGAATGGATTGAACAGGTCATAAACAATCCTGTTCGCAGTGAAATCCAATCAGACGGAAGAATCAAGAAATGGGCAAAAATCGAAGACGCAGGTAAATATCTTCGTGTCATATTACTTGAAGATGGCAAAACGTTCATAACGCATTTTTTGACAGAAAATTCAGGGAGGAGGTAACATGAATATAAAGTATTTTTCTGATACGGACACTGCTCTGCTAGAGTTTTCGGGCAATAAAATCGAAGAAACGCGGGAACTTTCTGAAAATATCTACATTGATTTGGACTTACAGGGGAATATTGTTAGTATGACTATTGAGCATGCCAAAAAGGTAGCGCACCTGCCCGATATTTCATATCAACAATTTGAGAAACAAAAAATTACCGCATAACCAGTCACTGCACCCGACCAAAAAGCTGGTGCTTTTTGGCGGGTGAGTTTAAGCGTAGCCCAAAATAAAAAGGGAGGAGTTATATTATGCTAAAAATAGAGGAAATAGAAGCTACAATTGAATCCCTTTCAGAAGATGAATATGCTCGTTTGAGAGAGTGGTTTTATGAAAGGGATTGGGAAAAATGGGATAGACAGATTGAAGTAGACTCAGAATCAGGAAAATTGGATTTTCTGCTCAGGGAAGCCCTTGATGAAAAAGCGAAGGGAAATCTCAAGGAACTCTAAATGCATCGAACAACAAATCGCTTCTGGAAGTGCTTTGAGAATCTTCCTATCGCCGTTCAAAAGGTATCAAAGAAAAACTTTGAGTTACTCAAAACGAACCCTTCGCACCCATCACTCCATTTCAAAAAAGTTGGTAAGTTTTGGTCAGTACGAACTGGAATTAATCACAGGGCACTTACAATTGAGGATGGTGAAGACTTTATTTGGGTATGGATTGGAACCCATGATGAATACGAAAGAATGATTAAAGATATGGGCTAACAAATCGCTCAAGCGAACGGCTGACAGCCACCGCTGATTTTGGGCGTTAAAGAGTTCTAAAATGGCAATTTTTAATTGGGCATCCTTCACAGAGAGGTCTCTTTTTACAGTAATTCTTTCCCAGCATTACTATCAGGGCGTGATATTCGTTGAAAAGCATGGCGTCTGATGGAAGGTTTTCCATGAAAATTTCCTGCATCTCATAGTAGGTTATGTCTTCAGGGGTCAAATTTAATCTATTGAATACCCTCTTTGTATATGCATCCACTACAAAAATTGGAACATTACCTGCATAAAGCAAAATAGAATCTGCCGTCTCTGGTCCAATACCATTAACACTTAACAAATGGTTTCTAAGATTGCCAGAGCCGTTGGAAAACATATTAGACACTTCCCCATCATATTCTTCACATAAAAACGAGATAAAATTTTTAAGCCTCTTAGCCTTTATGTTGAAATAGCCTGCTGGAGTAATTAGCTTTGCAAGTTTTTTGGCTGGAAGTTTATTAATTTTATACGGGTTTAAAATTTTTTGTTTCTTTAGATTTACTATTGCCTTCTCCACATTCTGCCATGCAGTATTCTGCGTAAGTATAGCACCGACGCAAACCTCAAAAGGTGTATCCCCCGGCCACCAGTTTTGAGGACCAAAATGATTGTAAAGGGTTTTGTATATACTAATTAATTTATTTCTCATACCCTAATAATGATACTGCAAAAATGCTTTTTGAACGACTTTTTCCGGTGGATATAAACACTTTTCCTTACACCGCATTTTTCTTTTGCTCTATAGTGTAATAATCTCAAAAATATGACAAAAGAAAAATTAACGGAAGTGAGAAAAGTATTTTTGCAGTAAACTTATACTTCTATTTTCATCAAATCCTCTGCAATTACAATCTCTCCATCATAATACTTCCGACATATCCCGACTATATCAACACTCTCACAGGATGGGTAGAAATGGGTTAAGACAAGCCTCTTGCAGTTTGACTCTGCAGCAATTCTACCACATAGAGAAGGAGTAAGGTGCCCGTCAACTTTTTTCTTATCAGGCATGGAACATTCCAGTATCAATATATCAGCATCCCTCCCAAGTTCAACAACATTTTTACAATAATCTGTATCGCCTGAGAAGACTATAGACTTGCTATTTTCAGCTTCAATCCTATACCCAACGCTCTCTTTAATATGGGCAAGTGATTTTGTAGTTACCTTGAAATCTCCAAAATCTACACTTTTATTTAAAATCTCTCTTACCTTAATTTTATAAAGCTCTGGCTCTAACCATTTACCATAAACCTTATTAAGTTTCTTAAAAAAACTCTTAAACCCTTTGCCGCCAGTTATATAAAGCTGTTTCGTTCTTGGTATATCAGCATATTTGCTTGCAAAAAGGAAGGGAACTAAATCCGCCACATGGTCGGGATGGATATGGCTGTAAAAGATATAATCCGCATCCCTGTAAGTAATGCCTGCCTCAAGCATCCTTCTGAGCGTGCCTGAACCACTGTCAAATAATAGAATTTTACCGCCAGCCTTGATGACAAGCCCGGGAGAGCCTCTCTTTAAAGAGGGAACGCATGTCCCTGAGCCAAGAATAATAAGCTCCATAAATACAGTGTCAGAGGGTCAAAGTATCAGAGAGTCAAAGTTTAAAATAATAGACACTATGACACTTTGATACTTTTTAGAATTTTCCGAAAAATCCTTTTCCCTTTCCTTTTACCTCTTCTCCTGAAGCCTCTGCCAGTTCCCTTAGTAACTCCTCCTGTCTCTTTGTCAATTTTGTAGGGGTCTTAACAATTACCTCAACTATTTCATCACCCCTGCCATGCCCTTTGATGTGTGGTATTCCAATACCTTCTAATTTTAAAAACTTTCCTGTCTGTGTCCCCTTTGGTATTGTCAATTTTGTTGTCCCATTGAGGGTTGGAATATCAATTTCTGCACCGAGTGCAGCCTGCGAAAAGGATATGGGAACCTGATATGCAATATCAAACCCATCTCTCTTAAAGAATTCGTGTTCCCCAATATGGAGAACTATATATAGGTCCCCCGACGGACCACCTCTCTTCCCTTCTTCTCCTTCTCCTTTCAATCTGAGGGTTGAGCCAGTATCTACGCCTGCAGGTATTTTCACAGAGAGTCTTTTTTTCTTCTTTACACTACCTGTTCCTCTGCACTCTTTGCAAGGGTCCCTAATTACCCTACCCTCACCATGACACTGATGACAGGTAGTGCTTATGTGAAAAAAGCCCTGAGACCTTGTAATCTGACCACTCCCCCCACAGAGGGGGCAGGTAACAGGCTCTGTTCCGGGCGCTGCCCTTGTACCATTACAGGTAAGGCAGGTTTCATACCTATCCATTTCTATCTCGGTTTCCTTCCCATTCACTGCATCCAAAAATGAGATTTCCATATCATATCGCAGGTCTGCACCTGATTGAGCGTATGTCCGTTCTCTTCTTTTTGCACCAAAACCAAAGAAATCCTCAAATATATCCCCGAAAGAGGTAAATATATCTTCAAATCCTCTGAAACCCGTAAACCCGGTGCCCTTTAATCCTTCATGACCATAGGCATCATAGAGGTTTCTCTTTTCAGGGTCCCTCAAAACTTCATAAGCCTCGGCAGCTTCCTTGAACTTCTCCTCTGCCTCTTTACTTCCAGGATTTCTATCAGGATGATACTGCATGGCAAGTTTACGATATGCCTTTTTTATATCAGATTCAGAGGCACCTTTCTTAATTCCAAGTATTTCATAATAATCCCTTTTCATTTATATATCCTTTCAATCTATAATTTGATTTTTATAGGAAAAAAGAGTGGAAAAATTGGAGAAAAAAACAACAAAATAAATCATTTAGTTTCTGCGTTTATCTGCATCCCTTATATCTAGCGCGCCTGATAGGATTCGAACCTACGACCTACGGATTAGAAGTCCTTTCAGGGCGTCTTTTGGTTTTATCCCATTTTTGTTAATGTTTGTTTTTGTTAGCCAAATGCAAAGATAGGGGATAGCATATTATACGGTGTTATCCCCTATTGTTTGATTCTACTTCACAATTACTTCACAGTCAAGGAAAGGGAGGCAAGACAATGAAAACAGAAAATGGAGATGATAAAAAGAGAGAAGCTCTAAATAAGAAATGTAAGTTATCAACTTCAAAGGATGTTTATGATTTATTGTATAAAAGGGTCAGAAAGCTGGATAGAGAGCATTTCTTTGTAATTCCCCTTAATGCAAAAAACCAAGTTATAGGGATTAATCTTGTTTCTATGGGCAGTTTAACCTCATCAGTAGTTCACCCAAGGGAGGTTTTTAAACCTGCAATCCTTGTTAGTGCTGCAAGCATAATATTAGCCCATAACCACCCTTCAGGTGATCCTATGCCAAGCCGGGAAGATAAGGAAATAACGATACGTCTACAACAGGTGGGCGATATTCTTGGTATAAAGGTGGTTGACCATATCATTTTTGGAGAAGATAAGGCTTACTACAGTTTTCTTGAAAGCAAAGGTATTAATGCTGAAATGCCTCAGAATAACGCTGTTTCTACCATTGCAGCACCTGAGTGCCGTATATCATTACCCCTAATAGAAGGTATGGAGATAAGCACAGCCGAAAGATATATGGAGCTTAGGAATGAGATAGATACTAAGTTGTGCAGAATAATGGATTTAAGTGAAATATTATCAAGGTATGCAGAGAATGATGATGCCCACATAAGCGGGTGTAGTGATGTTATTAAAGAGATAGCAGAGGATATATACGGAAGGCTTGATGGGTTTATAGGCTCAAGCGGTGTTCATTTAATGCTAAAAGAATACAAAGAGAAAGCAGAGAACCCCACGAAAGGCAAATCTTGAATGTGATAAAAATAACATTGCCAGACCCCAGTATCTTAACGGATGCTGGGGTTTTTTATTTTTCCTTGACAATAACGCTATAAGGCATATAATACCTATTAACCATGTCAAAGGCTAAACTTATAATAAAAGAAAAGGTGGAGTTTCAAGATGGGGATATTGCAGAAATGAAGGTATGGGAAGTGCCTAAAACAGAGGATAAGCTGCATGGCTATAAATATTCTTTTGCATATATCAGGCATGGTAAAAGGGTTATCGGTTATGACAATGCAGAGGGCAAGGGAGACCACAGGCACTATGGCAGCGGAGAGGAGGAGATATACGAGTTTAAGGGCATAGATAAACTTTTTGATGATTTTTATAACGATATAAGGAGGGTGAGAGATGAGAGTTAAAAGGGTAAAGATAGGGATAAAGAGATTTGAGGAAGTCCTTGAAGGTGTAAAGGAGACCATGAAAAAGATTGAGAGGGGCGAGAAGGTAAAGGAGCGGAGAGGTTATTATTTTGAAAATCTTGCGGCGTTCAGAAGGGCGTTAACAGAGAAAAGGCTTGAGGTGCTGCATGTGATAAAGAGAGAGAAGCCTTCCTCTGTGTATGAGCTTGCAAAGCTCCTTAAGAGGGATGTAAAGAATGTAACGCAGGACTTGGAGTATCTTAAACAAATAGGGCTTGTGGAGATTAGGAGAACCAAAGAGAAACAGGAACGAAACATACCAGAGGTTAAATACGATAAGATTGATTTACAGATAGCGGTTTAAAATATATTTCAGGGGATAGGCACTGGACCCGATAAGCCCTGTCCCATAAAACCTTCAAGAAATAGGCATATCTGAAAGAATCCATTAAAACCTTAACAAAACAGGCTCTACGGAGAAATCCTGTATCATAACCCCAGTATCTTAACGGATGCTGGGGGTTTTTTATTGACATGAAATTGGTAATACCTCATAATAATACTAAATAAAAAACGGAGGTGATAACATGATAAAGACTTCAATATCCATTCCCGATGATATTTATACAGAGGCAAAAAAGGCTACTGATAATTTTAGTCTATTGGTATCAGATGCACTTAAAGAGTATTTAAGAAAGAAAAATATCAAGAAGGCTATATCTTCTTTTGGCAAATGGCAAAAGAGAGACAAGGACAGCGTCAAGATTGTAAATGAGTTAAGAAAAGAGGAGACGAGGAAGTATGCAAGCCGTGCTGATTGATACTGATATTGCCATTGACTATTTGAGGGGTGAGTCCTTTGCAAAGGACTTAATCCTGCCTCTGTGGAAAAGCAACACAGCATATTTGAGTATCCTAACAGTTTATGAACTCTATGCAGGTATGAGAGAAAGCGAAAGAGAGGACACAGAGAATTTTATCAATGCCTGCAATATAGAGCCTATCACGATTAAAATAGCGGAAAAGGGCGGAGAGACATATAGGCATTACAGAAGACAGGGCATAACTCTAACCTCTAACGATTGCCTTATAAATGCCACAGCGATAATTAAAGGACACAAGATAGCAACAAGGAATAAAGACCATTACCCTGATAAAAAGATACTGTGGAAGTATTAAGGTGATAGTCGCCAAGGGCAGACTCTGAAAGTCCCTGAGTGAATCTATCAGGGGTTAATTTAGGGATGGACACTCTCTCCACCTTTTGTGAAAGAATCAGCCGTTTTTTTAGAAATCCCTCAATTTGTGAAATAATTGACCGCTTTGTAGAAATTCACTTAAAACCTTCAAGAAATAGGCTTCCCGGAGAAATCCTGTCAAATCGTGAAAGAATCAGCAGCTTTTTTAGAAATCCCTCATTTCGTGGATTTCTGAAAATGACTCACAAGAACCGAGGTTTTTGAATTTGACCTGTAGAAACTGCATTTTCTGAAAATGACCTGTAGAATGGAGAGGTAAACACAGGTAAGCGAATGGACACCAGCCCCCGGTATCTTAACGGATGCTGGGGTTTTTTATTTTTCCTTGACAATAACGCTATAAGGCATATAATACCTATTAACCATGTCAAAGGCTAAACTTATAATAAAAGAAAAGGTGGAGTTTCAAGATGGGGATATTGCAGAAATGAAGGTATGGGAAGTGCCTAAAACAGAGGATAAGCTGCATGGCTATAAATATTCTTTTGCATATATCAGGCATGGTAAAAGGGTTATCGGTTATGACAATGCAGAGGGCAAGGGAGACCACAGGCACTATGGCAGCGGAGAGGAGGAGATATACGAGTTTAAGGGCATAGATAAACTTTTTGATGATTTTTATAACGATATAAGGAGGGTGAGAGATGAGAGTTAAAAGGGTAAAGATAGGGATAAAGAGATTTGAGGAAGTCCTTGAAGGTGTAAAGGAGACCATGAAAAAGATTGAGAGGGGCGAGAAGGTAAAGGAGCGGAGAGGTTATTATTTTGAAAATCTTGCGGCGTTCAGAAGGGCGTTAACAGAGAAAAGGCTTGAGGTGCTGCATGTGATAAAGAGAGAGAAGCCTTCCTCTGTGTATGAGCTTGCAAAGCTCCTTAAGAGGGATGTAAAGAATGTAACGCAGGACTTGGAGTATCTTAAACAAATAGGGCTTGTGGAGATTAGGAGAACCAAAGAGAAACAGGAACGAAACATACCAGAGGTTAAATACGATAAGATTGATTTACAGATAGCGGTTTAAAATATATTTCAGGGGATAGGCACTGGACCCGATAAGCCCTGTCCCATAAAACCTTCAAGAAATAGGCATATCTGAAAGAATCCATTAAAACCTTAACAAAACAGGCTCTACGGAGAAATCCTGTATCATAACCCCAGTATCTTAACGGATGCTGGGGGTTTTTTATTGACATGAAATTGGTAATACCTCATAATAATACTAAATAAAAAACGGAGGTGATAACATGATAAAGACTTCAATATCCATTCCCGATGATATTTATACAGAGGCAAAAAAGGCTACTGATAATTTTAGTCTATTGGTATCAGATGCACTTAAAGAGTATTTAAGAAAGAAAAATATCAAGAAGGCTATATCTTCTTTTGGCAAATGGCAAAAGAGAGACAAGGACAGCGTCAAGATTGTAAATGAGTTAAGAAAAGAGGAGACGAGGAAGTATGCAAGCCGTGCTGATTGATACTGATATTGCCATTGACTATTTGAGGGGTGAGTCCTTTGCAAAGGACTTAATCCTGCCTCTGTGGAAAAGCAACACAGCATATTTGAGTATCCTAACAGTTTATGAACTCTATGCAGGTATGAGAGAAAGCGAAAGAGAGGACACAGAGAATTTTATCAATGCCTGCAATATAGAGCCTATCACGATTAAAATAGCGGAAAAGGGCGGAGAGACATATAGGCATTACAGAAGACAGGGCATAACTCTAACCTCTAACGATTGCCTTATAAATGCCACAGCGATAATTAAAGGACACAAGATAGCAACAAGGAATAAAGACCATTACCCTGATAAAAAGATACTGTGGAAGTATTAAGGTGATAGTCGCCAAGGGCAGACTCTGAAAGTCCCTGAGTGAATCTATCAGGGGTTAATTTAGGGATGGACACTCTCTCCACCTTTTGTGAAAGAATCAGCCGTTTTTTTAGAAATCCCTCAATTTGTGAAATAATTGACCGCTTTGTAGAAATTCACTTAAAACCTTCAAGAAATAGGCTTCCCGGAGAAATCCTGTCAAATCGTGAAAGAATCAGCAGCTTTTTTAGAAATCCCTCATTTCGTGGATTTCTGAAAATGACTCACAAGAACCGAGGTTTTTGAATTTGACCTGTAGAAACTGCATTTTCTGAAAATGACCTGTAGAATGGAGAGGTAAACACAGGTAAGCGAATGGACACCAGCCCCCGGTATCTTAACGGATGCTGGGGTTTTTTTATTGACTCTGTATTTCAATTGCATTACAATAAAACATAATCTCATTTAAAAGGAGGGTTTAAATATGGCAAAGACAGCTATGATAAACGCAAGGATAACACCAGAATTAAAAGCAAAGAGTGAAAAAATACTTAAGAGGTTAGGACTCTCTACAACGGAGGCTATCACTATCTTTTTTACTCAAATTAATGAACATAAGGGATTACCTTTTGAAGTAAGGATACCAAACAAGACCACCCTGAAGACCTTTAAGAAGACAGACGAAGGCAAGGAACTTAATAAGTATAAAAGTCCAGATGAGTTTTTTAAGAAGATGAGGGCATAATGTTTCGGTTTATTACTACTAACCGATTTGAGAAGGAATATAAGTTGATGATGAAACGAGGCAAGGATATAAATAAGCTGGATGCTGTTATGCTAAAACTCATACATGGTGAAATATTGGATAGTAAATATAAAGACCATACCCTTAAAGGCAATTTCAAAGACCGTAGTGAATGCCATATTGAACCTGACTGGCTGCTGGTTTATAAGCTGGACAGGAAAGAGCAAAAGATTATTTTTGAAAGGACAGGTAGTCATGCAGATATTTTTGAGTAGTAACTTCAAGGGATAGAGTCTGAACAGAAGATATAGAAAACCTGTCTTAGATAGCCGTATATGTTTTATACGGAGGTTTTAATTTGAAGGTGGACACTCTCTCCACCTTTCGTGAGATGATTTAAGCCTGTCCCCGAAGCTTGCCCTTGAAGGTTGTAATCAAGGGGCTTTAATCGGGGGAGAGAAACCACCAGGTGGTAAGGGAAAATGAAAAAGAAAAATGAGTATGTAAACTTAAAAGAAGATAAAGCAACAAAAAGGATAGCAGAGTTAATTCCTCCCGAGAACCTTAAGGTATATTGGGCAACATATCAAATTCTTAAAGAATATCCACTCAAAAACCCATCTGAATATCTTAAGATACTTAAATCAATCACAAAAGATATTACCTGGAAGATTGTAGAAATGAAAAAAATCTTCACCGATAATGAAGTTGTAGTTGCAGCATTGAGGAAATATCTTTTGAAACATCAGTCGCTAATGGAAACTTTTGTTTTATTCCATTGTTTAAAAAAAGGGAGAGGCAATATTCAACGAGATTTTTGTCTTGATTTCTTGATTTATGCCATAGTGTATGATTTGCGATATTATACAGGCAAACCGCACTATTCAATGATTACTGAATTCCTTGTAGAGCAAGGCTATGATGGAGACTTGCTGGATGTAGGAGTTTTAAAAAGGCATTTTCATAGAATTGATGTAAATAATATTGTAAATAGATTTCTGATTTTATATCCATTTATTTATCCTGCCTGTGATTATGGCAAAGCATTTAGTCAAGCAGGATGCGACAGGGTTTATCAAGGCTTCCTTTATGAGGTGTTTACGTTTTCAGGAGAAGACAATAAGCGTTTAGGAATTTCTACACCCTCAAGAATAGGGACATAATTCTATTAAAACCCTTCCTTTTTCCCTTCTATTCTGACACCAGAGCCTTTCACGATATATGCTAATCTTACCCATAGATTTAACAGACAACGGTTTTGAATTTGAAAAAGCAAAGGGGGGTTACGAAAATAAAAAAGCAAACACTTACAAAAATTCCAATTTTTGATTTAAATCTCTCAGCCTTTCAGCATCTTCACGGAAATACCCCACAGCTTGAATTACAAGGCACGCGTGTTACTTTTCTTTTTAATCCTGATGATACTTTCTATAGAATTTCAGGACTCTATAACGCTAATACCCCTGTCAATGCTGTTGACTTTGTAAATGCACAGAGACAATTGAGAGCGATGATGCTGGCGAAGAAGGGAGGGCAGAGATAAGGGAGGCGTAAGAAAGGCATTTTACAGGGGGAGGGAGAGAGAGATAGATTTTTATATGTAGACATGAGAAACCTGCTTTAAATAGGCATGTATGCTTTTGAGCTGTGGTTTTAAAAGAGGGTTGGGGGTGTCATTTTAAGTTAGTTAAGGAGGTGATGGGTGATGGATAGTCAAGACAAACAAATGGACAAGGTGAAATACATTGCACTCAAAGCTCAAATACATCTTTTGAGAGAGTTGATAGAGATGCTTCAAGCAAAAGAAGAATCTTTCACAATAAAGGCGGAAAAATTTGAGGCGTATATCAAAGAAAAAGGCGGAAAAGACAAGGCTGAATAATTCAGTAAGACAGCACCAGTGCGGAGGAGAATTTAAATTATGGATGTGGATAAATACAAGGAACTTGTTTCGTTAATCTACGATTTTAAAGCCATAAAATTATTGAAAGAAAGACTGGAGATTGAGGAATTCATACTGTTTGAGAGAATCAGAGAGTGTAAGGAAGTTTTAAAAATAAGTTTAAAAGGAAATATGCACTATAAGGGGGGGAAGCTGGGGAGACAGCACAAGTGGGCAACTGGCGGGGGCAGCACCGCGCCAAAAAATAGGGGAGGTATTGGAAGGAGAGGTATAAAGTGCATGACCAATATCACGGGTCCTTCTACAATCAAATAGGCTTACGGCAAGCAAAGCTGCAGGATTTGATTACGGATTAAAAATTTTTATAGGTGGAAAAATGGAATTGATTGAAAGATATATTGTTTTTGAAAGGAGGTAGAAGGATATGCAAGAGGCACAGGATTTTATAAAATCTGTTTTTGAGAACTTCACTGTAGAACTGTTTGATGAAAGGGTTTGCAGGGAGTGGATATTGAACAAACTGCATCCTGAAGGTGCGTTCTGTCCTGGATGCGGAGAGCCTATATTATCCGAGAGATGCTTGCAAAACTTTTGGAGTTTGAAAAGAGTTTTTTGTAAGGATTGCAAGAAAATATTTACTGCATTGACAGGCACCATGCTAAACGGAATACAGATGGATTTAAGGACTCTCTTTGTGATGGCTGTTTTTTTGCAACTGGGAGCTGATAGAAAGGTGATTGCAAAATTGTTAAAGATTCATCCGGAGACTATCAGGTTTTGGGAAATGAAATTCAAGGCATGGGAGGCAATGGGAAAGGATAATACAAGTGATGGAGCGGAAACATATAAATCCTTATAAGTTGTTTTTTGGCGCATTCATACCAAACTGGCTTTTACAAAGGACAGAGGTATCGGCAGGGGCAAAACTCTGCTACGCAAGGCTTTGCCAGTATGCAGGCAATAAAGGATATTGCTATCCGATATGTGGAGACCTTGCAAATAAATTGGGAATATCACGCATGTCTGTCACAAGACATATTGGTGAGCTTATAGATTTTAATTTGATAGAAAAAAAACGAGAGCAACACAATAATTCATACTTTTTTTTGCGGCATGAGTGGATGGATATTAAAGAATCCAGATGTAACAAATTTGAACATCCAGATGTAACAAATATGCACATCTCTATATATGATGTATTAAAAGAATCAGTACAAGAGAATCATATATTGTCTGAAAATAAATTTTCAGACGAACAAACTTTAGATATTTCACCTATAAAAAAAACGAATAAAAGGGTTAAGCCGGTAATTGATTATCAAACCCAGATAAATACCGAGCTCAAAAAATTTGGCGATGTCCAAAGCCTTGCAGAAAACTTTATTGCAGTTGCGGCAAGTGAAAACAAGACAGGCACGATAGCTGAATCAAGACACCTGTCTTTACTATGCCAGTTAAGTGCCGTCTTAACAGCGACAGGTAATAAAGAAGTCTTCAAGGAAGCGTTGCTTGAAGTGATTGCCAAGGGGGTTGATAATATCAATTACTTGA
>Ga0209343_10003780_pt1 | contig 18901 bp, 14 predicted proteins | sample RifCSPlowO2_02_FD_184026 | JGI IMG/M metagenome (GOLD analysis project Ga0209343, IMG submission 184026) | Groundwater microbial communities from Rifle, Colorado - Rifle CSP2_plank lowO2_0.2 (SPAdes) (version 2) | ecosystem: Environmental > Aquatic > Deep subsurface > Groundwater | place... | reverse complement strand
AGCAATTGAAGTGAAAGCTATAGAAACAGGACTTGCTACTAATGAATATCATGGCAGTTTTAGAGTAAGAGAAGCTGCTTCAAGCAATGAATTTAAAAAAGTCAGAGTTGAAAATGCTTCAAGATTATATTCAGTAAGTTTAGATGATAATTCTTTTAATGACAATACTTTGATAATATATGGAACCATGCAATCTAATGATAATGCTCCTGATATTAATACAACAAATCCTAGTGTTAATAACTCAAATACAACTGACACTGGATTAGATGTAAATTTTACTGTAAGTGATGATTTTGGAATAACTACTTGTTGGTATTCCAATGATACATATTCAATAAACAGAAGCTTAATTTGCGGACAGAATCTTACAAATATTACTTGGAGCCAAGGTTTACATAATCTAACAATCTATGTTAATGATTCAGCTGGAAATTTAAATTTCTCATCTATTAGTTTTACTATTGACAATATAAATTCCGACATTAATATATCATTTCCTTCTTTAAATAACACAAATTCTTCAAATAATAATTTAGATGTGAATTTTACCGTCAGTGATAATATTCTTTTAAATGAATGTTGGTATTCCAATGACACTTATACAGTTAACAGAAGTACTGGAGGTTGCGGAATTAATATTACAAATATAACTTGGAGTGAAGGCTTACATAATCTTACTATTTATGCTAATGACTCAGCAGGAAATTTAAATTTTTCCTCTATTAGTTTTAGAATAGACACAACTCCTCCAACTTTAGATAATATATTTAATCAGTCTATTTTTGATAATGAAAGCATTAGTTTTAATTTTGAGGCAACTGATGAAGGAATAGGATTAGGAAATTTTTCTATAGATGATACAACTAATTTCACTATTAATATGGCTACAGGAGTTTTAACTAATAACACCTTAATTATTGCTAATTATACGGTTAATATTAGTGTTAATGATAGTTTAGGAAATCTTAGAAGCAGTTTATGGCGTTTAGAAGTGAGAAATTCAAGCGATGCAACTCCTCCCGTAGTTACAATAAACTCTCCATCAAACACAACTTTTACCTCCTCTTCTATAACTTTTAATATTACCTTAGATGAAAATGGATATTGTGAATATACTATTGATAGTGGTTTAACTAATAAAACAATGACAAATACTAGCAGAACTGCATTTAATGCAACAGAATCACTATCAGATAATACTTATAAAATATACGCATATTGTAATGATACTCAAGGAAATATCAATTATACTGAATTTATTAATTTTGTGGTTGATGTTCCTTCAACGAGCGGAAGCAGTACAGGCAGTGGTAGCAGTGGAGGTAGCAGTGGTGGAAGTGTGACTGGTTGTGTTCCAAGATGGGGATGTGCTGAATGGAGCCAATGCAGTAATCTTAGTTATTTAGATAATCTTGAACAGATTGCATCTCTTCGAGAATTATGTTTTGATAATAACATTAGTGAAATTTATTGTGGTTATCAAATAAGAATTTGTCAAGATGCTAATAAATGCACTATTCCAACCGGAAAACCAGAAACTATTCAATATTGCTACAATATTCCAAAGTCAGTTTATTATACTATTGAACCAAGCTGTTCTGATAATATAAAGAATCAAGGAGAAGAAGGAGTGGATTGTGGAGGCCCTTGCAGAACATGTAAAGAAATTCCTTTAGCAGTAGTTGTTTCAAACAGAACTTTATATTCCTTTATTTCTTTATTATTGTTGCTTATTGCCATTATTCTTTTTATAAGATATAAAATTTATAGATATAAAGTAAGTAAAATGCTTAGAGAATAATCTAAAAGAATTAATTTTTAATATGGTTATATTTTTTACAGTATCTCCTCATAAACATTATAATTGGAAAAGCCGAGAAAAATAATATAGAGAATTTTGACAAACCTAAAAAATCAAAATTCTCTAAGAAGGATTCAGAGAATAAGTTCTCTGAATCCATTCAAAATCAAGGATTTTGAAGTCTTTCACGAATTTTCTTTAGGAATTAAAAATTCCTAATCTTTCAACTTCATAGAAGATTGAAGTCTTAAAAAATAAATTTTTTAATCCATTCATTTTCAGAGAAAATGAAGTCTTCGGAAATGAAGATTATTCAAAGTCTTCTATAGAATATTTGAATTCATAGCCTTGTTCTATCATGAATTTTTCCATTTCCCAAAGGGTTAGCTCTGCTTAGCAACATTTATAAATGAAGTTACTTTTAGTAATCTTAAGTTATTATTAGTTACTAAAATGGAAAACAAAGAAATTAAACAGATATGATCTTAATTTCTAGCTTTCCATTTTTTAGTCTAAGCAAAAATGGAAAAAGAGGGTAAAGAAGGAAAAGTTGTTAAAATTGATTCTAAACTCTTAAAAAGAGTTGGGGAGTTTATTAAAAAAGAGGAAAATAGGCTTAAATTCTCAAACAAAAAACAGTTTATTGATTTAGCGGTTTGTGAATATCTGGAAAAATTAGGGAAAAGAGGAAAATGATAAAAAATCTGAAAAAATATATTATTGGAATATTATTTTTAGGTTTAGTAATAGCTTTGATTAGTTTAGTTTTTTCTATTCCAGAATTTGGGGTTTCTGGAACAACCAATCAAACAACCGAGGATTTATCCTCTCCTTTTTTTGTGTTTAATACAAGCGCATTAGTTAGTGTTAATTCTAGTGATCCTGATGATGCCATAATTACGTATAGTATAAGAGGAATAAATTCTAGCTTAAATCCTACTCAAACAAACGTTAGTTTTTATTCATGGATAACTATTAACAGCTCTAATGGAAATCTAACTATAAATGCAACTTTAGATAATCAAACAGGAAGATTTAATATATCGATATTAGTTGAAAATTCTGCAAATCAAGGAGAATCCAGGCTTTTTTATTTTATTGTTAACGCAACAAACGATATGCCAAACATTACTACAATACAAAATGAATATAATCTTACAGAAGACCAGAATTTTCTGAATTATTTAAATGGAACCGATGAAGAAAGCCATTTTCCTTTAACTTTCAATGTAAGCTTTTTAACTAACTGTACTTTAGCTCAATGGAGTAATAGAACTACTTGCGATTTACTAAATGCTGTTAATGTTACTAATACATCAGCTAGAATAAACCTTACTCCTGGCAATAATGATGTAGGAACTTATTATGCAAATATTTCTGTCAGGGATTATGGAGCAAATTATACTTGTACAGGTTATTGCGAATCTAATTATTCTATTAATAGAACAAGATATTATTCAACTATTGTTATTTTTAATGTCTTTTCTACTTTAACTATAAATGCAAGCAATTGTGAAAATGCTTTTTTTCAAGAAAATCAGACAAATTTGTGCCAAATTAACATAAGTACAAAAACAACAAATGCAACTATTAATGTTTCAACTAATGCTACTCTAAGAAACTATAATGGAAATGTTTCTAACGTAAGCTGGTTTTATCCTGTTAATAAGACATTTGCTGATAATTTTAGCAGGACTATTTTTATCAATGTAACTCCTGGAAAAACAGAGGTTGGAAACTGGACAATTAATTTCAGCGTTGTTGATTTAACGAATGATGAAAATACTTCTGTTTCAATTAATATTTATGTGAATAGAACCTTTAATGATATTCCTGATATTTTCAGCGTTAGCGAAACAACTACCTCAATCATTTTGAATACTACTATCAATTTAACAGTACATGATGATGATTTATTAATACCAGATAAAAATGTCAGTTTTGGAGGCTATAATGAAACTACCAATTTTTCTTTGCAGATTTTAAATAGGTCTAATATAACTCAAACATTAAGTTTAACAGGATTTGATGTTGAAATTTTGAATATGCCTGTTGCAGGAACTAATAGAACTGAAGCAAGAATACAGTTTACACCTAATTCAAGTGAATATGGCAATTATACTATTAACATAACTGTTAATGACAATGATTCATCAAGGGATTTTATGAATTTTAATTTAACTATTTTAAATAATGCTGCTCCTCAATGGAATACTTCTTCATTATTGATTTTTTATGAAGGAAATCTTACTAATATTAATTTTTCTTTAAATGTTAGTGATAGTGATGGGGATACACTTACATTTTCATTTGCAAATAACACTGCGTTTCCAAGTTTTAGTCTTAATTCCACTACTGGAGTAGTTAATTTTAGTTCTGTAGACGGAGATGTTGGACAGCACTTGGTTAATATTACTGTTAGTGATGGTTATTTAACAAATACTACTGAATTTAATTTTACTATTTATAATGTAAATGATAATGTTTTAATTGAAAAGCCTATTGAATCAGGAGATGTTACTAATGCAACAGTTGATAGCAATTCAAACATAAACACAAGCGAAGATAATTATACGATTATAACTCTCTGGATTCATGATGAGGATTTTAAAATTCCTTCTGGTCAGAAAAAATTTTATAACGAGACACTAGTTATTAATTTGACTATAGAAGGCAGGAATACTAATTTATTTTCATTTACTAGAGACATTGCTTTTCCTACTGCTGGAAGTAATAGAAGTAGATATGATGCAACATTTACTCCTAACAAATCAGATGTTGGAAGTTATAATATTACTATCAATGTTTCTGATAACAGCAGTAGTTACGATTTTCTAAGATTTAATCTTACAGTTTTAGAAACCCTGCATGGCCCTGTATTAATGAATTTAACAAATCAGACAAGCGCTGAAAACCGAAGCCTTTATTATAGAATAAATGCAAGTGATACTGAAGATGGAAGCTCTACTAATAGTGGAAATATGAACTTTACTTTTAACTATAGTTTTTTGAACGGAAGCGATTTTATTAACAATAACAGAAGCATTTTTAACATAACCACCGGAGAATTAAACATAACTTTTAATTCAACGCAAGGAGGAAGTTACAGGATTAATATTAGTGTTAATGATTCAGATAATAATTTAGATTCAGGAACTTTCTGGATTTATGTATATGATGTCCCTAATGTTACTTTTCCTTTAAGTGATTTTCAGTTTAGTCTAGTGGAAAATGTTTCCAGCAATATAACTTTTACAGCTAATCATAGTGTTCTTGATAATCTAACCTATACTATCTATATAACTATTAATGAAAATAAAGTGTTACGATTGAATACAAGCTCTTATGGAAACGGCAGCAATTTATCATGGGGATTTACTCCAAATTTTACTGATGAGGTAAATAGTGGAAATTTAACTCTTATTGTTTATCCAACTTCATCTGATTTAATTAATAGTACAAGTTTAAATATAACTAGAAGTTGGAATTTAACTATTAATCATACGAATTATCCTTTGTCTTTTTCAGGAACTATTGGTGGAGCAGATGCTTTAGTTAATGGAACTTCTCCTATAACTGTTAATTTAGATGATTATTTTACTGATTATGATGCTTCTGATTCTAGATATAATCAAACTATTGGATTTATTTTTAATGAATTATCTTCTAATGGAAGTATAACTATAACTTTTACTAATTGGACAAACGGCACTAAACCCCGAGTAAGATTTTCTGCAGATTCTAGTGCTTCTGTTTCAGGATATATAACTGCACAGGAATTTAATCATTCAAATTCCTCTCATTTATTGAATAGTGTTGTTAGCAATAATTTTACAGTTAATCTTACAGTTACAGAAACTACTACTACAACGACTAGTAGTGGTGGTGGTGGAGGTGGAGCTAGTCCAAGCCCTGTTGCATTTAAACTTATAGTTCCTGGTTCAATTTCTGCATACAAAAATGAAAGAATAGATATACCTTTAGTTATTTCGAATACTGGAACAAGAACTTTTTCAGATATCTCTTTGAAAAGCTATGGTGTTAAAGAAGGAGAAGCTTATGAACATGTTAGCGTTGGTTTAGATAAAACTTTTATTTCTACATTAACTTCTAATACAAAACAGAACATACTCATGACTGTTTTTTTTAACAATGATTCATTGATAGGAAATTATGAGATTTATGTTAATGCAACTTCTAAATCTCCTAGTTATAGTGATTGGGCAAAAATAAGTATAAGTTTACAAGAATTAAACGTAACTGCTCTAAAAAAATTTTTAATTTATACTGAAGAGCTTATTGTTGGAAATCCTCAATGCCTTGAGCTTCAGGAGTTAGTTAATGAAGCAAAAAAACATTTTGATGATAGAGAATATGGGGAGGCTCGTTTAAAAGCTGAAAAGGCTATAAATGCTTGTAAGGAAAGCATAGAACAAGTAAGCCTTCCTCGAGAAAATAAAAGAGTGTTAGGACTTCCTTTTTATTTAATTGTAAGTATGCTCATGTCTATGCTTTTAGGAATAGGATATTATTTTTTAAGGAGAATTATGTTAAGAGTAAATCTTAAAGAACAATTTGAAATTGAAAGGAGGAATAATATATAAAATATAGTTTGCTTATAATAATATGGACTATAAAAAAGAGGAAAAAGTTCTTCAAAAAAAACTTCAGGGACTAGAGAAACTATATGGAAGCGGTTTTTTGAAGGAAAAAATAAAAGAGAAAACAGAATTTAGAGATAATATAGAGAGTTTTGAAAAACCTGAAAAATCAAAATTCTCAAAGAAGGACTCAGAGAACAAGTTCTCTGATGCATTCAAAATCAGAGATTTTGAAGACTTTGACGAATTTTCCTCTGGAAAACAGAGTTATTCAAAGTCTTCAATTAATAAAAAATCTGAAGATAGCAATAAGAAATTTTATGCTGGAATTTCATCCTCTAATAATAAAGAAATTCATGTTACAAAAATTTCTGATAAAACCAATGAAATTTTTGATAAAGAAATTTCTTATAAAGATTTCATTAATCTTTCAGATAAAGGCCCAAATAAGGCAACTGTTGAAAAAGCTTCTAGATTAATCAAAAGTTTAAAAAATGAAATATCCAAGATAATTATTGGGCAAGAAAAAGTGGTAGATAGTTTAATACGAGGGATTTTATGTGATGGTCATGTTTTGTTAGAAGGCATTCCTGGTATTGCAAAGACTCTTACTATAAGAGCAATTGGAAAGGCAAGCGGATGTCAGGTGAATAGAATTCAGTTTACAGTTGATTTACTACCTTCTGATATTTTAGGAATAAATGCCTATACTCCTGGAAAAGGGCTTGAAACTATTAAAGGACCTATTTTTGCTAATTATCTTATTGCAGATGAAATAAATAGAAGTCCTCCAAAAACTCAATCAGCTCTCATTGAAGCAATGCAAGAAAAGCAAGTGACTATCGGAAAAAAAGCTTATCCTCTTCCATCTCCTTTTTTTGTGATGGCTACGCGAAATCCCATCGAAAACCTTGGAGTTTATCCTTTGCCAGAAGCACAAATGGATAGGTTTCTTTTTAATGTTACTATGGATTATCCTAAAGAAGAGGATGAAATAAAAATTTTAGACAATAATATAACTCTTAAGAATTTTGATGATTTTAAACTAAGATCTGTTATAACACCAAAGAATATACTTGAGCTGCAGAAAATTGTTAAGGAAATTTATGTTAGCGACAGAGTCAAGAAATATATTATGGATATAGTGAATAAAACAAGGGACAAGAATTCTGATTATGCTGAAAATATCAGTTATGGCGTTTCTCCAAGGGGTGGCATAGGCCTTTTTATAGCGTCACGAGCGCATACACTAATACAGGGAAGGAATTATGTGCTTCCTGAAGATGTAAGGGAAATAGCCTATGATGTTTTACGACATAGAATTATTCTTTCTTATAAGGCAACTATAAACAAAGTAAATGCTGATAATATTATTAAAAAAATATTGGATGAAGTTAATATTGTGTGAGGATTATGGAAAAAAAATTTAATGCAGATATATACAAAAGCATCTTTGAATTTGAGAATTTGATAAATGAAATTATACCTAGAAGGTTATTGTATAGGGTTATTTTTAGAGGCAGGGGATTGGATTTTGACGGATATAGAAAATATTATACTGATGAAGATTCTTCAGTTATTGACTGGAAAGCAAGTTTAAGAAACAATTCTCTTTTAGCAAGGCAATACATCGAGGAGAGGGACCTTAGAGTTATTTTTATTATTGATATGTCAGAAAACATGGTGTTTGGCTCTCAAGAAAAATTAAAATGCGAATATGCGGCAGAAGTGGCTGCTTCCTTTTCCCACATTCTCAATAGGACTGGAGACAAATTTGGATTTATACTATTTAATAAAGATATCTTTACTTTTTCTCTGCCTTCATCTGGAAAAAAACAGCACGATAATTTTGTTTTTGAGCTTATTAATCCAGATAATTATAAAGGCAATTATTATTTATCCCATATACTCGAAAAAATAACTACAATAATAGATTCTTCTATAGATATGCTTGTTTTTATTTCTGATTTTTTGAAATTGGGAAAAGAACATTTTGACAAATTTAATTATTTCGGTTCTTTATATGAAAGCATTGCTATTTCGATTAAAGATCCTTTAGATGTTGTTTTACCAGAGATAAATAAAGAAATTATTATTCAAGACTCTAATACTGGAGAAAAAATTTTAATAAATCCGTCAGTTGTTAGAAAAGTGTATGAGAAACATGCATTAGAACAAATACACGAGATGAGAGATATGTTTCAGAAGAGTAACATAGATATCTTAGAGCTATATACCGATGAGGATTATAAACAAAAATTAGCTTATTTTCTTAAGCGTAGAGCTGAAAAGAGGTTGGCTTAAAATGTACTTTACCTTTGAAAATTCTTTGTATTTATACTTACTTTTTTTTATTCCTCTAGCTGTTCTCTTGCATTTTTATTTAATTTCAAGTTCTAAAAAAGCTTCTTTAAAATTTGCTAATTTTGAAGCTATAGCAAGAATAAAAGGAGTTAGTTTGTATTCGAAGAATTTGGGAGAATTGGCTATTTTTATATTAATGATTATTGCTGTTAGTTTTTTTGTTTCTGGACTAACTTTGCATAAAGAAGTAGAGGCTAGTTCTTTCTCTTATGTTATTGTTATTGACTCTTCACAAAGCATGGGAGCAGTGGATCTTTTTCCTAATAGACTTGCGGTAGCAAAAAAGACTTCTATAAATTTTTTAGATTCTCTTCCAAGTTCTTCTCGAGCAGCAATTGTTTCTTTTTCAGGCAATACAATTATTGAGCAGAGAATTAGTGAGAATAAATTTATTTTAGAAAATGCAATACAGTCTATAGAACTAAGCGAAGTTGGAGGAACTGATGTTTACGAGGCAGTTATTATTTCTATTGGCTTATTGGAAAATGAGGAAAACAAGGCAATTATTCTTTTAAGTGACGGACAAGTTAATGTTGGAGATATAGAAGAGATTTTTAAATCTGCGAGAGAACAAAATGTTATTGTTCATACTATTGGCGTTGGTACAAAAGAAGGAGGAGCTACTCGCTTTGGCATCTCAAAATTAGATGAAGATAGTCTAAAGGCATTGTCTTATAATACTAACGGAAAGTTTTATTTTATTTCAAGCGAAGAAGATTTGGAAAATGCTTTTGATGATATCATAGAACTTAAACCAGGCATAGCTTCTATCAATCTTTCATTTTATTTTGGAATGATTATTGTGTTGCTTATATTTTTACATGAGGTTTTAAGCTATAGAAGCAAGATAACGTTGTGATAAAAAGAAAATAAACTATCCTTTTTCATACTAATAAATTTTATTAATTAGTGAGGGTTTTTTAGTAAATGGATAAAAAAGTTTACTTTGCAGGAGCGATAAGAGGAGACAGATCTTTAGCTGAAACTATAATAAGTTTAATCAGGTACATCAAGGAAGATTTAGGTTGTTTAGTATTAACAGAACATGTTGGTTCAGAAAGACCTGTTGAAAAATTTGCAAAGAAAATTGGTAAAAGCATGGAAGAACTTTTAGCTGAAGATATTGAAAGCCAAGATATTTATTGGTTAGATCAGTGCTCTCGTGTTATAGCTGAAATTTCTGGAGCGAGCACTGGGACTGGCAGAGAAATAGAATACGCAAGAACTAAAGGATATTTTGGAAAGATTCCAGCAGAGGTTTTATGCATTTATAGATTAGACAGAGAATACTTTGCTTCTCCAATGATTAGAGGCATGAGAAGAGATAGATATCCTAATGTTAGCGTTAGAAGTTATAGAGATTTAGTTGAGGCCAAACAAATAGTTAGAGATTTCTTAGAGATTTGATATTACTTTCTTAAAATAATCTTTTAATTTTTGAATGTCTTTTTCTTTAATTTCTCTTCCAGAATACAAAGTAGTTGACATTAGAATGCAGAAACGTGCTATTTCTTTATCAATTGAATTAAATTTTTCTGAAAGTTCTAAATAAGTGAGATTGTAATCAAAGCCATAAACCTCTTTAAAAAAACCTCTGACTAGTTTATTAAAAGTTTCTATGTTCTCTATTTTTGGCTCTATTTGGTCTAAAGAAATTTTGTAGATGTCATATTTTTCTGTTTCTAATTTTACTTTCTTCGTAAGAATTTTATTGAGGATTATTAGAATGGCTATTAAAACAATTAATATAATAAAAACTATTGCAATTGAAACAATTTCTATCATCACCATTTTTATTTACTAATATGTATGTATTTTTATAGGTTTGTTTTTTAAGAGCGTGTCTAATAATTCTTTTTAGACTTTAAAATAAGTAAATTTAAGCATTTTATTTTTATCAAAATTTTTAATGTTAATAACAAAAAAGTTCTATAAGGTCTGGCCTTTTGTTTTTTATGGGCTATAACACAATGGCCAACTTTTTATTTTTTAGATACGCTCGTTTTTTAAGAAACTTTATTAACTAACTTTTGTTTTTAAATAAGAGGAAAAGGGGATATGGATGTTCAGGATATATTGAGAAAATATTCGCGAAAAATTGGAGAGGAGATAACTGAAGAAAATGTTGATTACTCTAAGGTTTCTTCAGAATATGTTCAGTTTAAAAATGATTTGATGCCTAAACTTTCTAGTTATGAGAAGTGGACGAAAAATATTGGATTTTTAAAACTTCGCCTTTCCTATAAAGATGATCAAAGAATAAGGAAATATTTAGAAATTGCTCATTTAGAGCTAGAACCTTCTGAAGTTGTTGGTGCTGCTTTGTTTAGCTCTTTGTTTTTATTTTTTGTTAGCGCTTTATTGAGCCTCACTTTTTGGTTTTTTAATGGAGGAGGTATTGACGACTTCCCTTTGTTTTTTTTGGGATTAATGGGAGTTGTTTCAATGTTTATTTTTTATTATTTTTACTCTATGCCTCAACGTTTAGCTATTCAATGGAAATTAAAAGCAGGTAGCCAAATGGTTCCTGCTATACTATATACAGTTATTTATATGAAGCATACGAGTAACTTGGAAAGAGCTATTACATTTGTCTCTCAACATGTTGAGCCTCCTTTATCTCTTGACTTTAGGAAAATTTTATGGGATGTAGAAACAGGAAGATTTTCGACTATAAAAGACAGTTTAGATAATTATCTTGAGTTTTGGAAAGAATCAAACATGGAATTTGTTGAGAGCTTTCATTTAATAGAAAGCAGTTTGTATGAACCAAGTGAAGATAGAAGGATTCAGATTTTAGAACGAGCTTTAAGAGTTATTTTAGATGGTGTGTATGAAAAAATGTTAAAATACACTCACTCTATAAAATCTCCATTAACTAATATTTATATGCTGGGAATAGTTCTTCCAACTTTAGGATTAGCTTTGTTACCTTTAGCTTCTACATTGTTAGGAGGAGTTATTCAGTTTTATCATGTTTTTGTATTTTTTAATATAATTATCCCTTTTTTTGTTTTTTATCTTACTTCTAATGTCTTGTTAAAAAGACCTGGTGGTTATGGCGAGAGTTCATTGTTAGAAAAAAATCCATATTATTATGAATATGAATCAAAAAAGCCTTATCTTATTGCAGGACTTATATGCTTTCCTTTGTTTTTTCTAGGGATTTTACCTTTAATTTTTGGTTATACACCTATTCCCGACTGGCTGGGCATTGAGCAGGATTTTGCGCTAACTGGTTTTTTATCAACATTTGGGGACAGGGCATTTGACTTTAGGGAAACAACTCAAGGAATTGTTGGACCTTTTGGTGTTATTGCATTATTATTAAGTTTGTTAGTTCCATTTTCTATTGCATTATTTTTTATAATAAGCTTTTCAATGAAAACAAAAAATTTAATTAAAGCAAGAAATGATACAGAAGAGCTAGAAAAAGAATTTACCAGTAGTTTGTTTACATTAGGAAACAGATTAGGCGATGGGATTCCAGCTGAAGTTGCATTTGTTAAAGTTGCAGAATCTACTAAAGGGCAGAAAACAAATGAATTTTTCAGAATTGTCCATACGAATATTCAATCAATGGGCATGGGTTTAGAACATGCCATATTTGATTCTAGGAGAGGAGCGTTAGTTTATTTTCCAAGTAATTTAATTGCAACAAGCATGAGGATTTTAGTTGAAAGTGTTAAAAAAGGATTAAAAGTAGCAGCAGAAAGTTTAATGAGTATTTCTGAATATGTGAGAAACATACAAAAAATTAATGAAAGATTAAAAGATTTGCTAGCAGATGTGGTCAGTGACATGAAAAGCAATATGACTTTTCTTGCTCCTTTATTAGCAGGCATTGTTGTTGGATTAGCAAGCATGATCACTGCAATATTAAGCAGGTTGAAAACAATTACAGAGCTAGGAGGAGAGGTTATAACAGGATTAGGAAATTTAGCTAACATAACACAGTTATTTAACATTGATACCATGATTCCTCCGTATTTTTTACAGATTTTTATTGGAATATACATTATAGAAATAATTTTTATTTTATCAGGAGCATTAGTGGTTATTGATGCTGGAGAAGATAAATTAAAGAGAATACATGAATTATCCAGAAATTTAATGAAGGGAGGATTTTTATATTTAATAATGACATTAATAGCTATTATATCCTTATATTTATTATCAAATATTGCTTTGAGAGGAGTGTTGACGTAGTATTTTTGAATATGCACGTCTACTTAGAAATATTTATAAATAGTGTAGACGTATAAAATTTATAGAGAATTTTGAAAAAATAGGAATACAGAAATTTCGAGTAAGTGACTGTAACGAAATTTCTGTCCCAAAACTCAGAAAAATCAAATATTTTTCTGGGCACGAAAATTCAAAAATGTCTAGAGAATTTTCGCTGACTTCAAACAATATCAAGAAGTTTTTGTTAACAAAATTCTCTAAGAAGAACTTTGCCAAATTTCCTTAGGAATTAAAATTCCTAATCCTTCAACTTCAAAGAAGATTGAAGTCTTCGGAAATCGCAATTATGCAAAGATGTCATGAGAATTCTAGAAAAATAGATTAAAGACTTTGTCTTTAATTTAATAATAAAAATATAGCTGCCTTTGGCAGTTAATATTGAAATTTCAGTCGGCTCTGCCAGCCTGAAATTTCTAAGTAATATTAATAATTAATGTAAGGAGGTAATCTAAAAAATGAACTTCATCGGAATGGACATTCATAAGCAATTCACAGTTGCTGTTGTTAAAAATGAAATGGGAAAAGAGATTGAAAATGAAAAGTTTGAAAATAGTAAAGAAGGTTTTAGGAAATTCCTTTCTGTGTATAAACCAGAAGAAACAAAAATTGTAATGGAATCAACTTCAGTTTGGGAACCAATCTATGATATGATTGAAGAAATGAAATATCCAATAAAACTAGCAAATCCAGTTAAAACTAGAGCAATCGCAGAAGCAAGAATAAAAACAGATAAAGTTGATGCGTCTACATTAGCAGATTTGCTTAGGGCAAATCTTGTATCTGAAAGCTATATTCCTTCAAAAGATGTGAGAATGCTAAGAGATATCATCAGAGCAAGAAAATCTCTTGTCCAAGGAAAAGTCAAAATCAAAAACAAGATTCAATCAATATTAACGAAGACTGGATTAAAACTACCTTACAAAACTTTATGCAAGAGTTCAATGGCTTGGATTGTTGAAGAAATTGAAACAAAACATTTTAATATGAAATCAATAACTGTGAGTTACATTAATATGCTTGAACATTATAATTTTGAGATTAATAAAATTAATGAAAAACTTTCAGAAATTGCATTGAAAGATAACAGAGTGCAATTATTAAAAACAATTCCTGGAATAGGTAATACAATTGCCTTAACAATTATTGCTGAAATTGGAGATATAAACAGATTTGAATCCTCAAAAAAACTCACCAGTTATGCCGGGCTTGTTCCAGGAATAAGACAATCTGGCAGTACTTTAAAATTCGGAAGATTAATCAAACAATCTAGCAAAGATTTGAAAACTTGTTTTATCGAGGCATCATGGGTTTTAGTAAGAACAAAAGAAGCAAACAGGTTTAAATGGTTTTACGGAAATCTGTCAAAGAAAAAAGGAAAACAAAAAGCTATTTGTGCTGTAGCAAGAAAGTTATGTTGTATTTCATATGCAATGCTTAAAAAAAATCAAGAATTCATGCTCTTATGATAAGTAATAACTTAGAATAGAGTGAAAGGGTGACTCTGTTAGAGAACTTGGATTTTTAATCCGTTGCAAAGATTAGAGCACCCTCTCAAAAATAAAACAATACAACGACTGATCATAATGTGGCCTTGACCACGAATAGGAGTTTGTCGTATGTTTCAAAATAATAAAGCTTAAATAATAGATAAGCTTTATGGTTTAAGAATTCTCATAGGAGTTCTCTTAAAAGAATTTTCTTAAAAGGTCTTTAAACAAAGCATAATCTTCTTTTTTTAATCCTTTTATCATTAGAATAACTGAAAAATAAATTATTACTCCTAAGAAAATTTCTCCAATACCTATGAAAATATTAAAATCAGAGATATTTGAATTTATATAAAATAAAATTAAAGCCATTATTGATGAAGCTATAATAGGTTTTATAGTATAACCAATATTTAAAGAAATATTAGATTCTTTTTTGGCGCGCATCAAAAGTAAAGTTAAAAAAACCGATTGGCTAATAACCGTGGCCATTGCAGCCCCGACTAAGGCCATACTAGAAGATATTTTCAATAAAGTATTAATGAAAAAATAATTTAGGGTTATATTAAGAATTGTGGCTATTATTAATCCTTTAATTATTATTTTGGGCTTCTCTCTAGAATAAAATATAGGAGTGATAATTTCTATAGTTGGTATTATAAAGATGAGGAAGGAAAGGACATAAAAAGGCGTCATTGCTGGAAGATAATCATATCCATAAATAAAAGCTATGAAAAATTTTCCTAAAATAAATATTCCGAATATTGCAGGAATGGATAAAATAGAGAGATACTTGAAAACCTTAGATAATTCTTTTCGAATTTCATTGTCTTTAATCTCTGACATGATCGGAAGCAAAATCTGCGATAAATTTAAAAAACCCCAAATTCCCGTCACTAAAGCAAGGGCTGCACTATAATAACCAACATAAGAAGCTTCTAAAAAAATACCGAGCATAATAGTGTCAACATAACCAAAAATAATAAGCAATGAGCCAATTGTTGCAAAGTAAAAAGAAAATTCTAAAATCTTATTTTTATTAAATGACTCGTTAGATTTTTCATATAGAAATGGAGATATTTTTTTGATGTTATATATTAAATAAGAGGCTGCTATTATCATAGATAGTGATAAAACACTAATAGTTCCCATAACATATTGCTCTTTTGCTAAAATTAAAAAAATAAATAGTACTCCTAATATTCTCAGAACTTCAAAAATAATTTGTTTAATGGTTACATGCCATAATTTCTTAATTATATAAAAATAAGAAGAATAAAATGAACCTATTGAATTAACCAGAATATAAAGACTGCTGAAAACAATAGGCAAAAATAATGGTGGTTTTCTAAAAACATAATAAGCTAATGGGAATGCTATTAATATCAGTAAAAATGAAACAAAAATAGTTATGGTTAATTTTAATTTAAATAAAAATCTAAAACTTGCTGCTGCTAATTTTTTATCTTTTTTATTTAAAGCTTCTGCAACATATTTTAAAAGAGTTTGATTTATTCCTGCATCAATTGTTACTAATAAGATTAAGGCTATTGAAACTGCTAATGTATAAATACCAAAATTCTCTGGCATGAGAAACCTAGCTATTATTATGACGAAGAAAATACTTCCAAGCCTTGCAGATAATGTAAGAATAAAATTCCAAAAAGAGCCTATAGCTATTTCTTCTGTTACTTTATTTTCCATATCTCTTGTAGTTGAATAATGTTTAAAAATGTATACGCCTTATTAAAAAGAAAATGAAGGTTATATCAAACATCCAGCCATTGTGTAAAATCCAAGGCGAGAAAAAGGATGAGGAGGTGAGAAATGGTTAAAATAGTAGCTGTATCGGGCTACTTTGACCCGCTCTTCACATTGGCCATATAGAATATTTTAAACTAGCTAAAGCATTAGGAGATAAGTTAATTGTTATTCTTAATAATGATGAACAAGCAGTTTTAAAAAAAGGAAAGCCATTCATGCCTTTGGAAGAAAGGAAAGCAATTATAGAAGCAATAAAATATGTTGATGAAGTTTTTGTGAGCATTGACAAAGATGAGACTATCTGCAAATCTCTTCGAGAAGTTAAACCAGATATTTTTGCAAAAGGAGGAGATAGATTTGCATATGAAATTCCTGAAGCTATAGTTTGTAAAGAACTAGGAATTCAAATTATCGATGGAGTTGGGAAGAAAATACAATCTTCAAGAAATTTTTATGGGAAAGTTAATCAGTAAAATAAAAATCTCTACATAATGATTATAGTTTATAAGATGAAATAAAATCATAATATAAATAATTATAAACCTATTCATTCTAGTTTAATATATGTTATTAAAAGATATTCAAGAGGATGTTGACAGGTGGACTGGACAATTTACACCACAATATTGGCCGCCGCTTGAAATGCAAGCCAGGTTAACTGAAGAGATTGGAGAAGTTGCCAGAGAATTGAATCATATGTATGGGACTAAAAAGAAAAAGTCTAGTGAAGATACTCGGAATTTAGGGCAAGAATTATCTGATGTTATTTTTACTGTTTGTTGTATTGCTAATAGTCACAAAATTAATTTACAAGAAGAATGGGAAAGAATGATGAAAGAGAAACAGTATGGTAGAGATAACCAAAGATATGAAAGAAAAGAAGAATAATTTTCCACTTTCTGTGTTAATTTTGAAAGGTCAAAAAAAATTAGTTTTTATTTTTTAAAACATTTTTTATGATAAAAAATGAAACAGCTACTTAAAATAGAGAAATCTAAAATAGCTGGAAGTGGTGTTTTTGCTTATGAAGATATAAAAAAAGGGGGAACAATTTGTTATTTGAATGGTGAATTGTGTACTCTTGATGAAATGATAAAGAGAGTTAATGAAGGCAAAGAGGAGCAATCAGACCCATTACAAATTGACGATGAACAATATCTTGATTTAGACGAGATATCCAGAACATTTAATCATTCCTGTAATCCAAATGCTTTTATTAAAGGTAAAAACGAACTTGTTGCCATGAAAGATATAAAAGTTGGGGAAGAGATTACTTATGATTATTCTACTACAATGAATGATAATGAAGAAAAAATAAAAAAAGTTGGAAGGATTTTATGGACTTGCGTATGTCACTGCGGTTCTAAAAATTGCAGAGGAATAATCGACCAGTTTAAAACACTTCCAAGGAGTATTCAAAATTTCTATATTGAAAACAAGTTTATGCCAGATTTTATGCTAAAACATTTCAGTTTGACTTAATTGATCATTAATTTCTCGCTATCTACCAATATTTTCAAAATATGAAGAGCTGGTAGCGGATTTTCATGAAATGATTAATTATGCTGAAATAAGATTATGGAAAACTTGTTAAATTAGTTATGGTTAATAAAATTATGAAAATGGTGTTAATAATTTTAATTTTGACAGTTGTTATCATAATCTCAGGGATATTTATATTCACCTATCAAAGAGAATTATTACAACCAAAACAACAGAATTATGAACTTCAACAAGAGGAAGCACTTGACATTCAAGAATTCTCAAAAAAGATGACATTTATTGTTAATGTTCCGAAAAATACTTTTGAAGAGGATATAGTCTATTTTGAGACATTCCGACCAGAAGGATTGAAATCTTTTAAAATGGAAAAAATATCAGATTACAAACACAAAATTACATTTGATATAGATTTTCTTGAACAAGGAGTTTATGTTGATGATAATGGAGAAAGAATTATTAGATATGCGTACAATAGAAATAATTTTGGATTTATAACAACAGAATATTTGGGCGAGACGACACAAACAGATTATTGGGACAAACTAACACGGAAAATTTCCCATCCAAAACAAGGATATGTCCAAGAGGATTTAGTTGAAAGGTGGAAATGGTTTCCGCAAGGAGAAATAGATTTCAAAACACAAATAACTCCACCAGAAAAATTTATGGAAAGAATTAACGGAAAGGAATTTCATTCAGGACATGTATTGAATGATTTGTATGTTTCTGGATTTGATGATTTTTTTAATTCTACTTCAAAACATATGCGGGAGCAGGAATATACATGGGCTATAATATCTCCGCCGTGGCAATGGGTTGCTGACTCTCCTCCAAAAGTTGCGAATTCGATTGAATTAGGGATAGATGAAAATCCAAATTATCCCAGTGATGAAAAATTAATAGAACATATTAAGTCTTTAAAAAAAGAAGGAATAAAAGTTTTTTTATCCCCGCAAATTTGTTGTACAGTAATTGATACACAAAATAGAAACGATGAATGGTGGAACGCTTATTTTAGTGAAGTTGAAAGATTTTTAGTTCACCATGCAAAAATTGCAGAGGTTTCAGGAGCAGATGCCTTAAGAGTTGATACTTTCGATGCTGATAACCGTGAAGTTAAAAATTTCGAT
>Ga0209343_10003778_pt1 | contig 18903 bp, 17 predicted proteins | sample RifCSPlowO2_02_FD_184026 | JGI IMG/M metagenome (GOLD analysis project Ga0209343, IMG submission 184026) | Groundwater microbial communities from Rifle, Colorado - Rifle CSP2_plank lowO2_0.2 (SPAdes) (version 2) | ecosystem: Environmental > Aquatic > Deep subsurface > Groundwater | place... | reverse complement strand
ATTATATGCCAACTGCTTCATACCTCTTTATCCCTCTTAAAAGCAGCACGCGTGAGATTCCATAGAATACAAGTATCCACACAATCAGGATTGCAAAAGAAGGCCAGGGGTTATTGATCTTTCCGAGATAGATGCTTACTGGAAAATAGACAAGATATCTGAATGGCAGAAAGTCTGATATCCGGATAAGGAAGTCAGGAAAAAGATCCAGTGGCAGCATGGCACCCGCAAAGAAAAGGATGATGGTCTGCAGCATGAATTTAAATGTACGCACCTGTGTCAGCCAGAAGGTGATCATCCCCACACAAAAGTCCATTTCAAAGGAAAGTACAATCCCCAGTATTACTGAGATAAGAAAATAGATTAAAGCAGCCGATGTTCCCGGAAATGTTAGATGTCCCCGGAAGAATATGGAGATTATACCTACTGCTATTATTATAAATAGACCTTCAAGTATCTTTCCTGACAGGTTTACAGTAAACCAGTAGAAATAGTAGTCAATAGGTTTTATAAGGAAATTTGAGAAATAGCCATCCTTTATGTTTTCAATGACATCCCAACTGACATATGAGAATATTACAGAGTTTATCATTAACTGGAGGAGATAATAAGTAGTAAGCTCTGAAAGTGTATAATTACCAACTGTCTGTCCTTCGCTGTATATGGCAGACCAGAGATATAATAAGACACCTATGTAGAGGGAGTAGCCGAAGATATATACTATCAGAGAGAATCTGTACTGAAGTGAGTTCTGCCAGTTGATGTGAAAGAGTGTGATATATTTTTTCATATTCCGGTTAAAGATGACCTGATTGCCTCCAGGCAATGCCTGCTGCACCTACTATACCTGCAGTACCACAGAGTTTTCCTTTAACTATCCTGGTACGGCCAACAATATTAAAGAGTTTCCTTTCTCAGGGTCTCAATAAATTCTTCAATAGAAGGGAGCTTGGTGACAAGATTCACATCTGAAACACCTTTTGGGGTAAGGAAGGCGCTCACAAGGCCCCCTGAATCAAGAACAGCTTTGTTCATATTATTTTTTCTTTCTTGATTCCTTGACCATCCTGGCGATTTCCTCTTCCTTTGTTTTAATACTCAGTTTTTGAGGACGCCTTTTCTCTTTAACCCTTTCCTTAGTCTTGAAAACCTTTTCCCATGCCAATTTTTTTTCAATCACAGCCACTGGCTTTAAAAGGATTCCTTGTTTAACCTCTTCAACCTGCAGATAATCTCCTTCAGAAAGATGGAACTTTTTCCTGATTTTAGCTGGAAGAGTAATCTGAGAAAACTGTCTGACCTTTAAAAGTGCCATTTTATCCCTCAGCATAATGCCATCGTTAGCTGATTTGTATGATTGATAAATTATTAAATTATTAAATATAGAAATACTATAACATTATGGTTGAAACGAAGTCAACGCGTTATTCTATAGAATATTATTCTCTAAATGGCTCTTCTGAGCTAATTGACATAGCACTATCTCAGAGACTCAAGATTCGACATAAAGGTAAGGGTAAAGACCTCGTCTTTAAACTCCCTTTTTTTAATCTTTGCAAGTATCATAACGGACTTATACCCTTTATACAGCGGGCTGTCAGTCTCGATGACGGAAGGGCGCACGATTCCGCCGCCGAAGTCCTTTGTCTCTTTAAAGTAGAGTGTTTTTATAAGCATGGATGCCTCTGTGAGGCACTCTATTTTTACCGGTACCTTTTTATTCTTATCAACCCACATCTTCACCCTGTCATAGGCCACTGTTTTTGTCTTTGCCTTCAGATGCAGCAGGTATTCACCGCCTTTTTCCTCTGTCTGTTCAACATTGTATTCAGCGGCATAATCAAGTTGCAGGATATCGGCATTGTTGAAGACCCCTCCGACAACAGACTGAAGACTTGTCGTGCGGATGGGCTTGCCCACGTTCGGGATATAAAGCCACATATTGTCTCCGAGCCTTAATGAACTCCTCCCCTTTTCGCTGGCAGGGGCAAGAAAAAGGAAAGCAACCTTATCAAGCCCCCTTTTAACGGTAAAGAGGGTGAATTCCTTTTTTCTGCCATCAGGCTCTATATTTATAAGCTTTCTGTAAGACTCATAGGACTCAGGGTTCAGGTTTCTGTCAACCTGTTTTAAAAGTTCCGTGCCGTCTATGGCGTAACATGGAGTCGCAAAAAGGAATAGTAATAGAACAAGAACTGTTTTAGATATTGTCAGCATCCTATACATGCCTCAGCGCCTCTATCGGCTCCATCCTGGATGCCTTAAACGCAGGCTGAAGGCTCGCTATGACCGAGACGATTATTACCGTTATGGATATGAACAGGAGGTCAGATGGCGTTATTTTTGCCACAAGGAGCAGCCCTGTCTGCTGCCCGAAATTAAACGTGATTTTCAACAGATTGAGGATAATGATAATTGAAACCCCCACGATATTGCCGATCACAGCGCCTGCTATGCCGAGACAGAAACCTTCTATTACAAACATGGAAAGTATTTTTCCCGGAAGCGTGCCTATGGCGGCTATTGTCCCTATCTCCCGTATCCTTTCATAAACAGCCATTATCATGACGTTCATGATGCTTATCAGGACAATGGCTATGAGCATCAGCTTGATAAAGAATGTCATCACATCTATCATCCTTGCTATGTTATAAAAAGGAGAGAGGGTTTCCCATGTGTGCACCTCGAATACAGGCTTACCCTGGGAATTCATATCTTTTGAAAGCAATCCCATGAGCTTCCCGTTAAACCTGTTCAGACTGCCAAAGTCTTTAAGCCTGACTGCTACCTCGCTTATCTCCGGTTCATCCATCCTGAGAATTTCACGGGCATCCTCAATATGTATGTAGCCGTCCCTGCCGCCAGGCCCCACAGCGCTCTGCAGGATGCCCCCGACTTTAAACTGCTTGCCGTTTACAGAACCGTCCTTATTCGTCGCGACGACCACTACCATATCCCCGATACTGACATTCATCCCCTTCGCAAGCAGCTCAGGAACAATGATCTCCCCCTTTTTAATATCTTTTTCACCGCTTATAAACCTTGAGTAAAGCAGAGGGACCGTCCTGAACTCCTTTTCAGGAAATACGCCGTTTAGCCGTATGTTAGTTGTCTCAGCGAAATTGCTGAAACCACCTCCGAACTTTATTCTTGGCGAATAGGCCTCAACCCCGGACTGACTATTGAGCACATCCTCCAGCCTTGTAATCTCTTCAGGTTTTAAATTCAGGGTCAGAGGCAGGTTTTCTATGGATGCCACATATCCTTTCCTGTGGACCTGCATGTGGCCTAGCATTGAATCCGTTATCTGGCCTATCATCATGTTTTTGAATGACCCTGATACGGAAATAAAGACAAGAACGAAAACAACCCCGACAGTTATCAGCGAGGCGGTCAGCATTGTTCTCCTTTTATAGCGCAGAAGGTTTCTGATCGCTATTTTAAAAAGATTACCCATTGCCCTTGCCTCCTGTCACGTCTTTACCTTTCAGTTCACCATCTTCAAGGGTGAATATGATTTCGGCCTCACCCACTATCTTCTGGTCATGGGTCGAGAATAGGAAGGTGGTATTGAACTCGTCCCTCATCTTTTTCATTAGATCGATCACCATATAAGCTGTCTTATGATCTAAATTGGCGGTAGGCTCATCGGCAAGGACGAGCTTTGGATTTGTAACCAGTGCCCTCGCAACTGCAACCCTCTGCTTCTGGCCTCCTGAAATCTGGTCTGGATATTTGTCCTTCTGGTCGGTCATGCCCACTGCATCAAGGAGGGTATTAACCCTTTTATTCCTCTCAGATGCAGGAACTGACTGAACCATCAAAAGCGGATATTCTATGTTTTCGTAAACGGTGAGCACAGGGATGAGGTTGAAGTCCTGAAATATGAAGCCTATATTGCTCCCCCTGAATGATGCGCTCTGTTTCCTGTCGAGATGCAGCACATCGGTATCCGCCACCGTCAGTTTGCCGTCTGTGGGCTTATCAAGACATCCGATGAGGTTTAAAAGGGTCGTCTTACCGCTGCCTGATGGCCCCACAAAAGAGACAAAGGAAGAAGGCTCTATCTCAAAGCTTACCCCTTTCAATGCAGTAACCCTTATCTCACCAACCTGATAATACTTCTGAATATTTTCAGCTACTATCAATGACATATATTTTCCCCTGAGACTGATTTTATATTACATTAGTGCCTGAACTTTTCGTGGCAGGCATTACACTTTTTAATCAACTGGGAAAGATCCATAAGCGCCTTGTCCCTGTTTCCAGCCCTGGCGTCATCTGCAAGGTCATCTGCCTTTGTATGCATCGCCTTACCGAAGGACAGAAAGTCTTCATCCCCCGCCATGTCTCCGAACATTGCGCACATCTTCTCCTGCGCATCGCTCCAGCCGAGATTAACCTTCGCAATCTCAGCGGTCTTTTCCAGTTCATTGGCCGCCAGTGCTGCTGTAATCTCGCTCAAAGTATCCAGATGCTGACGCATCATCCCGTTATGCATCACCTTCATCGGCTCGGGCATTTTTAACTCGGTCCTGGTATCCGTTTTAGGCCCGCCCTCTTTCATCATCATCTCATGCATCTGTGAATGATCCACAGCAAAGGAAATGCCTGTTGCCAGAAATGTAACTGCTACCGCTGTTACTAATATTCTTTTCATTGTGTTCCTCCCTCAGTTTTTTATCTTTTGATATTACTATAGATTTTATCATATCATGAACGTCATCTTCTAAGTGAAACATGTTAAATCATTCCGACGTTCACGCTAAAAATAATATCTGGCCCTCAATTCCACCCTGTAGTCATTCGGCCTTTCTCCGTATTCACTGAGGTTCTCTCCGGCTATAAAGCCTGCCTTCAGCCTCAAGTCGAGGTTTGTGATACCGGTGTATAGCAACTCAGGGAAAGGGAGAAGCTCCTGTCGGCAATATTGGATATTCCTGTTATTGAAGGCGTGAACAGGTTTAACAATCTCTCAATCATAAAAAGCGTTTCATTATCTCCCATCTTCAGTGGTTTCATTCACGAATCTGTTATGGATTAAATGAAGCAGAAATCTCGTGAGGGACGGCTACTTCCCCACCCTGTCCGGTCTGGGGTATTTATGTCGCAGAAGTGCGACTAATTCCCGAAGTATTGTGTTAACTTCGATCAGTTCGATTCCATTGCCGGAGCAGAACGCTTGGAGTCTGTTCCATGGTCCGTCGGTACCCTGACGCTTCGGTCTTCCAGTAGTAACAAATCGATTGCGGATGGTTCGCCTTTCCAGAAACGGGTATTTTGTGTGGATGACATCCGGTGCAACGTCAAATCGATCTTTCAATCGTTTTAATTCCTTCGGTTCGGAGGCCATGCATGAACAACCTCACCATTGCTGATGGCAAGAACGTCAATGTCGGAATGCCCGCGAATGCTGCGCGAATCCGTTTTCGGCATAGGCAAATCAAGGTCATAGACTACCAGGTACCCCTTGGCCTGGTAGAGTTGACCCACGAGTTCTTCGACCCAATTCAGCGCCATGTTATCACCCGCCTATCATTCGATTTCCTTTCTTTCATTTCTTCACCGAACGAACAAAATCAACCACCGCTGTAAGCGGTTGGTTGGACTGCCTTGTTATACCTGTTAATAGGGCTCGGCTGTTCGAAGAATGAATTCATGTCTGTCCAGCCGCTTTTCCAGATCCTCCCAAAAACCCTGAAACAGGCTTCTTTCATCACCCTCAAATGCTCCAGACATACTCCAATGTAGAAGTGTGTTCATGTAGTCTGAACGATAGCTGTCCCAGAATTTCTTAAAATTGCTCTTAAAACATACTTCAACAAAAGAGAAAATATTCCAACTGTCTTTCATCTTTGGAAGATGCTCAATGATATCCTGCCAGATGGCTTCATTTTGATAAAGGAATTCTCCCATCTCATCGTCTTCAAGCTTGTACTTGTACGTCATTTCCTTTCCGGCGGCATATTGATAGAAAATACTTTCCTGGTCTTTGGGACCATTTCCCATGAGTTTTTCCGCTGCTGTAGGGAAATATACTTCAAAACGGGCTAAAGAATACGATGTAATTCTGCTTAGGTCGTCTTCTGAAACTCCTACGGTTTGTGGCCAATCAAGAAACCTTCCGTGATGGACAAGGACTGGAAGTCTATTGTTGTAGTATCTATAAAAAGAACCAATGATCGCCTCGTGACTATCTGAATAGACCATATTCCTGAATTGATCCGAGACGTAGGGCTTTAGGTAGGGTGAGAACTCACCAATAAAGGACAGGTGTTCGGGGAGATGGTCTAAGAACTCGGCAATGCTATGTTTATAAAAGCCTTCAGATGCAATGTCATGTATCCCTAATACAACATAGGAAGAATTGACAGAAATCCTCAAGAGAAAGTCCGCCATTGCTTTTTCCACAATGTGTACTATTTGTTTCCGGTAACCCAAATGATTAAATTTATCTCCCCGTTTTCCTATTTTGAATTTCATATCTGTATAAAATATTTGCACATTTCCAGGCTGTTCATCTAAGTTCCTCTACTTTCAGTCTTTACTAACCTTCCAACAGAAAAGCAGCCCAGCTTATACAGGAAAGACAGCAGATCTACTTCAAATGTAGATTGGTCCAGCATCGACAACAGCAGGCTTCAATTGCCAATTGCCCAAACCATGTCCTCTGTCATCGCCTTGTGCTTACGCTCCGCAAGTTCCACTCGGTTACTTCCCTGCAATGAAAGCAGCGTATCTCGATACTATTGAAGCACTACGGCACGAGTAGAAGGTGGCTTTCATTCTCAAGCCTCCGGTTTTGCGGGAGGTATCTGACTTTCTATAATTAATGTTTTGATTTCACTGATAAACCCTTCTGTTCTTACTATCCAGTCTTCAACCTGAGTCTGCTCAAAATTTATAAGTTCAATATAATCCCCTCTCTGACGTGCTTCAAAAAGTTCGTCATATAAAAGGCCCTGTTCACGGGTGATTAAACCAGGTTTTACAAGATGCTGGTGAAATGCCGCTCTGACACCTGAATGTTTCTTGAACTTTAACCCCTTTTTGAGAAGGATAGCGCACACAATATAAAAACAGGAATAATAAATGCGGTTTACTGAAAAAGACAGTCGGCCAGCTCTAAACTCATTGCGTGAAGATTCAAGAGATTCTTTTGATTTTTCTATCCAGTAATTTATAATATCGTCAATGTTGCCCTGCATACTCAAATAGCTATACCCTCTTCTTCAATAAAATCGTGAATAGGCAATACAGAAATTCTGCCTCTCTGCCACTCATCTTCTGAAACTATCAGTAAACTTATGTTACTGCCATATATAAGGTTTATTTCAAAGACCTTCTCTACTATAATTCGTCTGATTTCAGCAGTAACATTGCAGGGTAATAAAATCAGCAGATCTATATCTGACTCCTCATCAGCGGTCCCTCTCACCCTGGAGCCAAATAACTTCAATCTTGCGAGAGGCCATTTTCTCTTTAGAAATTGTGTAATTTCACTAAGTGACACCTTTTCGCTGTCAGAAAAATATATGTCTTCCATTGAAGACAAATATAATAGTCTTACTATAGGTTGTCAAATCAATAGTAAAGAATAATACTCTGGTGGTCTCCTCCCTAATATGCGTGAGCATGCTCTTTCCTGCGGCCTGTCTTATCGCTTTCCCCTATCCGTTAAAAATAATACCTCATCCTGAATTCCACCCTGTAGTCATTCGGCCTTTCTCCGTATTCACTGAGGTTCTCTCCGGCTATAAAGCCTGCCTTCAGCCTCAAGTCGAGGTTTGTGATACCGGTGTATAGCAACTCAGGGGAAAGGGAGAAGCTCCTGTCGGCAATATTGGATATTCCTGTTATTGAAGGCGTGAAGTAGAGGATGTCAAATGGCTCTTTCTGACTTATTCTGAGATAAACATATTCTATGGCCGGGTTTATCCGGCCGTAATTGCCTTCGGTGATATTCAATCCCTTTTTAAGGAGCACATCACTCCCTGATGAGAAATATGAATCATAAGCTGTGTTTATGAAAGAAAAATAGTCCCTCATCTCGTCCGTGGTAAAACCTTCCCCGTTTCTGTAATATTCAAGGATATACGTCGTCTCCCTTTCAGTGAGATATCTTACCCCCGCAAGGTAGCTCTCTGCATCGAATTCCTTTTCGAAGAGATTCCCGGCGCTGTCTATAAACCTTTTCTTGTAATCTTCAATCACTGCGAACTCTCCGTGTATCTCGAAATTGGTGGTGATATTACTTGAGAAGTCCACGCCGTATCTTGCAGTCTTGCTTCCGCCTGAGAGGAACATGACATCTATGTCCGTATCGTAAATCAAAAGGTAGAGCTTCCCTGCAAGATTAACCTTATCAATCTCCCCAAAGGTATCATTGATATCTTCATAGACAGGGATGATCACGGGTGTCAGGGAAACGGTCTTCAGGGGGCCTTCAAGACTCTTTATGTAATCCGCTGCAGCAACGATATAGCCTTCCAGGCTTAATTCCAGATCGTCAGGATTCTTTGGCCTGTCAACAAATGCCACCGGATTCCATGCGTACCCCTTGCCCCATTTGAGCGTCTTTTTACCCATGCTTACAGTCAGCGACGATGAAGGCTTCAATGAAAGAAAACCTTCGTAAATAGTTGTCTCCTGGTCTTCTCCCAGATATGATTTTTTGTAGTCGGTGTTCGTTCTGACAAAAAGACGCGTAATCCCTTTTTCCAGACTGCCTTCCAGTTGAAGCGCTGCATTATACTCTTCAAGTGTCGCCCCTTCATTGCGGTTATAAAAACGGAGCTTGTATTGAGACGCATCCTTGTCGAGTCCGAAAAAAACGGGCATTAATTCCGCATAACCTCCTATATGGTACGGTTTTTTCTCTATTTCAGAGATGTCAAAGGTATATTCTTCGGCATGAAGCCAGGGAGGGAAGCAGAGTGCAAGGAATAGCATGACCGGCAGCACGCGTTTCACACCATCCTGCCCTGCATAATCTTTACCGATAATGCAAGAAATGCAACCGTAAAGAGCAGCAGTACGTCCAGACTTGTCATCAGAGACAGTATCTCCGGCCTGTAACCTAAGGATGCCTTCAGGTCTTGATTCTTTTTCAACTGGTCCGGAAGGGGAACACCCGCAATTATCCATGCTTATCCTCTCTTTCGTAATTACAATTGCATCTATTCATATCAAGGTTCTGCATATTCAAAATAACGCCGCTGAAAATACAATGACACATTCACCAGTGAGATCATGACAGGGACCTCCACCAGAGGCCCTATAACAGCGGCAAAGGCCGCCCCGGAATTAATACCGAAAACAGCAACCGCTACTGCGATGGCAAGCTCAAAGTTGTTGCTCGCCGCTGTGAAGGCAAGGGTTGCTGTCTTTGGATAATCCCCCCCGGCTTTTTTGCTAAGGTAAAAGGAGATCAGAAACATAACAACGAAGTAGATAACAAGGGGGATGGTAATTCTCAGCACATCGAAAGGAAGCCGGACTATAAACTCACCCTTCAGGCTGAACATGATGAAGATGGTAAACAGCAGGGCTATCAGGGTAATGGGACTGATCCTTGGGATAAAGCTGGTAAAATACCATAAGTCCCCCTTTGCCCGTTTAAGGGTGAATCGTGTCGTTATCCCGGCAATAAACGGGATTCCGAGGTATATGAAGACGCTTTCTGCAATCTGACCTGCCGATATCTTCACTACAGCCCCGCCCAATTCAAAGATAACGGGGAGGAAGGTGATAAAGAAATAGGCATACACAGAAAAGAAAAGTACTTGAAAAATGGAGTTGAAGGCTACAAGCCCTGCGCAGTACTCGCTGTCTCCATTTGCCAGTCTGTTCCATATTATGACCATTGCAATGCAGCGGGCCAATCCTATCAATATCAATCCGACCATGTATTCGGGGTAATCCCGGAGAAAAGTTATTGCGAGGATGAACATGAGAATTGGGCCTATGACCCAATTCTGAAGAAGGGAAAGGGACAGTAGCCGCGCGTCCCTGAACACACGTCCAATCTCCTCATACCTGACCCTCGACAGCGGCGGGTACATCATGAGTATCAGGCCGATGGCGATGGGGATGGATGTGGTCCCTGTCTGAAACCTCATTATCCATTGGTTGGAGAAAGGGAAGAGATAGCCTGAGCCAACACCAAGCAGCATTGCCAGAAAAATCAACAGAGTAAGGTACCTGTCTATGTAAGATAACTTTTTTGCTGCCTCTGACATTTATATCCTCTTTTTTAAACGCATCGTTTTTTGTTTGAGGTCAATCTTTCCCTGTCTGTTTTTGAGGTCTGCATAGGTAACAGATGTCTCTCAAAGAGTTTTATAATATCTTTGACCAGCAGGCTCTTATCTTCATCTATGGAATAGTATATCCAGACCCCCTCCCGCCGGTCATTTACCAAACCGCTGTTCTTAAGGTATGAGAGATGCCGGGATACGGTGGACTGGTGCGATAGATTAAGGGCAGTCATGATGTCACAGACACAAACCTCCCCCTCAGATACAAGAAGAGACAGGATGCGAAGCCTTGTTTCGTCAGAAAGGGCCTTGAATATCCGTGCCATGTCTTTCATAAATATGAATATATACGCATAGACAGATATAGTCAAGCTACTATGAATAATGATATAAGAGTAACCCTTCCGTGACGGGTGGTAAATTATCCCCCTGAAGGCATACCGTCACTCTGAACCTTGTACTGAACTCGTTTCAGTATTGTTTCAGGGTCTCAGAAGATGAGATGATATTTAACCGATGGATATTCCATTCCTACTTTGTTTTATAACATTCTGTGAAAGCTGTGGCAGTAGGACTCTATAGGAGGAATGTAATCCCAAAAGACCGTATCCCGGATATTGGATGTGAAAGAGTGTGATATATTTTTTCATATTCCGGTTAAATATGACCTGATTGCCTCCATGCAATACCTGCTGCACCTACTATACCTGCAGTACCACGGAGTTTTCCTTTAACTATCCTGGTACGGCCAACAATAGTCTTAAGTGCCCTTTTCCTGACCTCTAACTGTGCAGCCGGCATAAAGAAATCCCATGACCCGGTTACTGCACCTGTAAGGACTATCATATCAGGGTTAAGTATATTCATAAGATTAGCAATCGCAATACCGAGATACATGCCTGCCTCTTTTAAGATATTTAAAGATAATCTGTCCCCCTTTATTGCTGCTTCATGTATTAACTTTGCATCAATTTTCTTTATCTCACCAGTAGTAAGTCTTAGTAAGATTGTTCTCGTTCCCTTTTTTATTGACCCGATCGCACTTCTCACCATACCGGTAGCAGAGGAATAACTCTCAAGACAACCGTAATTACCACAATTACATTTTGGACCTTCAGGGTTTACTGTAATATGACCAATCTCCCCGCTCATACCATGCGCACCGCGCCAGACTTCACCATTAAGGATTATCCCGCCACCTATGCCTGTACCCATGGTAAGGCATACAAGGCTATTTACCCTGCGGCCTGCCCCTCTCCATTTCTCGCCAAAGGCAGCGGAATTGGCATCGTTATCAAGGAATACAGGGAGATTAAATGACTTTTCAAGTAAAGACTTTAGTGGTACATTTGTCCATCCTGGAAAGTTAGGGGAGGTAACTACAAGGCCCTTGTCCGGATTGATAATTCCAGGTGAACCAATGCCGACAGCAAGGACATTATTTCCAATGGATATTTGATCCTGAATATGTTTTCTTATGCCTTCAGTAATTAATGATAATACGACTTCTTTCTTGCGGCTTTGCGGTATTTCAATACTTTTAAAACCAAATAATCTTCCCTGATCATTGATAACACCAAGCCGGATCGCCGAACCACCTAAATCGACTCCTATCACTACATCTCTGGATATTTCTTTCACAAAATATTTACTTTTTCCGATTTATTACCTGTACTTAAGAAAATCTTAGCCTGTTCAGAACCTTAAGTCAACAAATATAGGATGACTTGACTTTAATAAAAGTTTCTGGTTAAGTGATTTAACATTATGAAGAAATTAATATATTTAACATTGATGGTCAGCATGATATTTGTTTTTTCAGCACTGCCTTCTCTGGCATCAGATCCAGATTTGCAAATTGTCCGTTCAGATACAAGTGGTGTTACAATTGAATATATCCTACCTGGATATACATTGTCGGAGAAAAAGATTGGGGATACAGTATATGACGAGGTTATAATAATAGACTACGGACATATCAAGGAAAAGGGCAGGCCGCAGTTGCCCCTTCGTGGTACCATGATTGGCATTCCTGAAAAAGGTAAAGTAACACTTAAAGTTACCGGAAGTGACTATCAGACTATTCATCTCAAGAAAGACATTATTTCTGCGGACCTCCCTAATTTACCTCTTCAGGTTAAGGATGAAAAAACTTACGGTACTAATGCCTTCTATCCAGGGAGTCTTGCCACTGAGGGGTTTACAGGTTATATGCGGGACCAGAAGGTTATGCAATTACTATTTTATCCTGTTCAGTATAATCCGGTTACACGGGAGGTCAGGATATACAAGCATATTTCTGTTGAAGTGACTTTTGATAATTCATTAACTTCCTTATCAAAGTCAAATAGAAAATTAAGCAAAGAAGAGAGGGCAGACTCAAAGACTTCCCCGGCTAATGCATATGAAAAACTCCTCAAGGATACCCTGCTGAATTATGATTCGCTACAGCGGTAGGTTATATATTTTCCAACTCCTGTTATTTTCTCTCATCTTATTTTTATTAATATTGAATTATGGATGCGGGAAAAACAATACATCGGACAAAGAAGATAAACCAGCGACTGCCGGGTGGACAAAGACTGTCCAGATAACGAGTGGCAGTGGTTTTAACACCTTTAATGCTGCCATGTACAAGGATGGCAGTGCCATTTTGGTCTATTCAAGATATGATGATGTATCCGGCTATGATAGGGTCTATGCTAACGAATATCTTCCGGATTCAGGTTGGGGGATTGAGGTCTTAGTAGATGCAGGTATTGGTGATGCGTACAGGCCAACTGTAGCTTTTAATCCTGAGGGGGATGCCCTAACTGTATTCACGCAGGGGGATGGCAGCAATGACAGGGTTTATGCTCGATGGTATCGTAAAGGTATCGGTTGGGAGGGGAGTGTTACTGCCATTGATGGGGACGGAAACGGGAATTCCGGAGAGCCGCAGATTGCATTTGATTCCTCAGGAAATGCCGTAGTAGTTTTCACAAAGGCAAACGGGATTTGGGCAACACGCCTTGGCGTATCGACCTCCACATGGGATTCCCCGGTACTTCTAAGCTCTCCATCCTTAGAAGGGGTACAATCACCGAGGATTATATTTCTGGGCAGCATGGAATTTCTCGTAACCTTTTACCAGTGGTCATTGCCAGGGAGCTTCAGACTTTATGCCACTATCTTTGATGGTCTTTCCTGGTATCAGAGCCCTCTCCAGATTGACAATGATTTCCATAATTTTCCGGATGCTGTGCTTGCAGCGGATGGTTTTGGAAATGCAATGGTAGTCTTCAGCGAAGGTACAGAAAACAAATTGATTGCAAAGAGGTATTTTAGTGAGTGGAAAGACCCTGAAGAGATTGGGGTTTCTACTGGAAAGGCTATAGATATTGTTTATGATAGTAACCATGATGTGACGGTATTATTTGTTCAGAAAGAAAATAGTGTTGATAGAGTTTTTGCAAAAAAGTATGTAAACAGTACAAGCACCTGGATGTCTGCTGTGACAATAGATGGAGGAGGTGGAGGAAATACTGATAACCCCGGGATTGTCTTTGATAGCTCAAATAACGGGATTGCTGTCTTTTCAAAAGAGGTAGAAGGGATTCCAAGAATATTTGCGGTACACTATGACACTATTAAGGGATGGGGTGATCCCTTAATTATTGATGGGGATGCTACCTCTTCAGCATCTATTCCCAGAATAGTTATAGACTGGAATGATCAGGCTATGGTCCTGTTTGCCAGACCTGACCCTGGTTCTGGACAAATATATAGCGTTCAATATAGATAAGGATGTCAATGTATTACCATACATAGGGTATTTAGAGGATATCTTCACATAAAATTGGCTTTTTGAAATATTATTTCCAGGAGTTTTGTTACTTTAAATCTCAATCATAAGTAATGTGTATAATTTAGTCACACGCTATATTTTAGTAATAAAATCAAAGAATCATAATCTTGTCTTCATTGATTGTTTTTTGGCTTGTAGTATTTTTACACAAGTTTCTATCTTACAAAATTGTAACCAACTATATAAAGCATAATTGGTATCCTGCAGTTAGCAGCGTCCAGTGTAAAAAGACTAATATAATCAAATAGATAACCTTCTTTCTATTTTGCACCTTTCTTTATCCATGTATAGATTTCAATTGGCATAAAAATTGACTATATAATAATGAAGTTATTATTTATTCATATTTCATCGCCTATAACAACATATGAAACAATCAAAATGGAGTCTGAAGTACCCGTCTGTATTAGCAGGGCTTAGTATCCTGATAATTTGTCTCATATCTCTAATCCTTCCGTATCGTGTTAAGGCTGCCCTCACAGGGACAAATTTCCCTATTACTACTGCTGCAAGCACCCAGGACCGTCCTGCTATTGCATCTGATGGCACTAATTATTTAGTTGTTTATCAGAGCGGTGTCTCAGGTACAGGAACAGGGATTGATATATATGGGGTTATTTTAAACTCAGGTGGTAGTATTGTCACCGGGCCATTTATTATCACAAGTGCTGCCTCAGATCAGACATTACCTTCAGTTGCTTATAACAGTGGAAGCAACAATTACCTTGTGTCATATCAAAGTTCTACAGGAAATAATGATATCTATGCGAATTACGTCAGTGTCACCGGGACTGTATCGCTTGTTGGTGCAGCAGGTGTGATTGTAAACAATACTACCCGAAGAGAAGAGGTCCCTTCTGTATCTGCTGATGGGACAAATTATTTTATCGCATGGGTTAGGGCAGGGACGAGCATCAGGGTGACTTCAGTCAGTGGAACAGGTGGATCTGTTGGGGGTGTGGCAAATGGAGTTACAGTTGGGACAGTAGGAGGGACTGGATGTACAGCGCCATGTGGCTTACCCTCTATAAGTTTTGGGAGTGGGACAGGCAGATATTTTTTGGCATTTGAGTCATTCTCTAATGATACAAACGGAGATATCTGGGGAAATACTATAACGACCGGAGGTGCAGCAGGAGCGTCCTATGCAATCGCTAATACTGCAGCAACCCAAAACCGCTATCCGTCTGTAACCTTTTCAAGTGGCAATGGCTGGCTTGCTGTCTGGCAGGATGCAAGAAACAGCGGCACAACAGGTAATGATATTTATGGTCAGCTTATTAGTACCGCAGGTGCCTTGAGCGGTGCCAACTTTTCTATTACTACTGCAAGTAATGATCAGAATACACCACGTGTGACTTATGACGGTATCAATTATTTTGTTACATGGCAGGATAGCAGAAACAGTACTACTTTCAGAGAGATATACGGAAATGGAGTTTCAACAACGGGGGTTCTGTTATCTTCAACGGATTACCCTATTGCCTCTGGTATTACATATAACAAACAGAATCCAGCGGTGGGTACACTGTCCGGAGATTTATTAATTACATGGGGAGAGAGCAGGACCACATGGGACATCTATGGTCAACTTGCCAATCAACCAGGGATTTCAAATCTGGGGCTGACCTCAGGATATGTCGGGGATACGGTTTCTGTAAATGGTATGAACTTTGGCACAACCCCTGATACCCTTAATTTTGGCGGTTCACCGATATCAGCAAGCAACTGGACTGATATTGTTGTTGATTTTTCTGTACCTGCAGGCAAGGTGGCAGGGATATATCCAGCAGATATGACTGTAAGTGCCTGGAAGAGTAATGCTTTAAATTATACACTATTTAATTCTGCCCCTATTGCCAATGCAGGGGTAGATCAAAATGTTAACGAAGGTATTTTGGTTACTCTTAATGGATCAGCAAGCAGTGATCCTAATGGTGAGTCCCTCAGTTTTAGCTGGTCACAAACCGCTGGACCGCCTGTAACGCTTTCAAGTACTACTGCTGTTATGCCAACTTTTACAGCACCGCTGGTGTCTACAGCAACGATATTAAGTTTTCAATTGATTGTGAATGATGGGACAGCAGATAGTTCCCCTGCTGCTGTTAATGTAACGGTAAATAATGTTAACCAGTCGCCTGTGCTCGACCCTATAGGGGTTAAGAGTGTGAACGAGGGGGCTAACCTTAACTTTGTTATTACCGGCAGTGACCCTGATGGAGATACATTAACCTACAGTGCCACAGGGCTTCCTTCGGGGGCTGCGTTTAATCCATCTACCCGCACATTTGACTGGACGCCAGGGTATGCACAGTCCGGGAGTTACAATGTGACCTTTGCTGTGAGCGATGGGGCATTAACTGATAACGAGGTTGTGACCATCACGGTAAATAATGCCAATCAGTCGCCTGTGCTTGATCCAATAGGGGCAAAGGGTGTAAATGAGGGTTCTAATCTCAATTTTGTTATTACCGGCAGTGACACTGATGGGGATACACTGACCTTCAGTGCAACTGGATTACCGACAGGAGCTGCGTTTAATGCAGCAACCCGAACCTTTGACTGGACACCGGCGTATAGTCAGTCAGGGAGTTACAATGTTACATTCAGTGTAAACGATGGATCTTTGAGTGACAGTGAAATTGTGACTATAACAGTGGGTAATGTAAATCAGGCACCGGTGTTAGACCCCATAGGTGCAAAGGGTGTTAATGAGGGGGCCAATCTTAACTTTGTGATAACGGGCAGTGACCCTGATGGAGACACATTGACATACAGTGCCACAGGGCTTCCTACTGGTGCTGCATTCAATACTTCTACCCGAACCTTTGACTGGACACCTGGTTATACACAGTCAGGGAGTTACAATGTGACCTTTGCTGTGAGCGATGGAGCATTGAGCGATAACGAGGTTGTGAGCATTACTGTAAATAATGTCAATCAGGCGCCTGTACTCAATGCGATAGGAAATAAGGCTGTGGCTGAGGGTGACCTGCTTCAGTTTACTGTTACAGCCAGTGACCCTGATGGTGACACCGTGACGTTGTCAGCAACCGGGGTGCCTTCCTGGGCCACATTTAATGCTTCAACCGGCCTGTTCAGCGGCACAGCAGGATTTGGCGATTCAGGGAATTATAATGTGAGCTTTAATGTTACGGATGGAAATCTTAATGACAGTGAGGCAATTACAATTACTGTAACAAATACAAATCGGGCGCCTGTGCTTGATTCAATAGGCGCAAAGAGTGTGAACGAGGGGGCTAACCTGAATTTTGTGCTCAGTGGCAGTGACCCTGATGGGGATACATTGACCTACAGTGCAACCGGTTTACCTTCCGGCGCCACGTTTAATCCATCTACCCGCACCTTTGACTGGACGCCTGGATATACACAGTCCGGCAGCTACAATGTGACCTTTACAGTGACAGATAACGGGACACCATCGTTTAATGACAGTGAGGTGGTGACTATTACGGTGAATAATGTGAACCGGGCGCCTGTGTTAGATCCTATAGGTGCAAAGGGTGTGGATGAAGGGGCTAACCTGAATTTTGTGATTACCGGCAGTGACCTTGATGGTGACGGTTTGACATATAGTGCTACCGGTTTACCTTCCGGTGCTGCGTTTAATCCATCTACCCGTACTTTCAACTGGACACCAACATACGACCAGGCAGGGAGTTACAATGTAACATTTACAGTGACAGACAATGGGACACCATCACTCAATGATAGTGAAGTGGTTACTATAACAGTGAATAATGTGAACCGGTCGCCTGTGTTAGATCCGATAGGTGCAAAGAGTGTGAACGAGGGGGGCAATCTTAACTTTACGATTACCGGCAATGACCCTGATGGAGATACATTGGCCTTCAGTGCAACTGGATTACCTACAGGCGCTGCGTTTAATGCATCTACACGAACCTTTGACTGGACACCGGGTTATACTCAATCCGGGAGTTATAATGTAACCTTTGCAGTAACAGATAATGGCACACCATCACTCAATGACAGTGAGGTAGTAACTATAACAGTGAATAATGTGAACCTTGCGCCTGTACTTAATTCGATAGGTGCACAAAGTGTTAACGAGGGGGGCAATCTTAACTTTACGATTACCGGAACTGACCCTGATGGGGATGCACTGACCTTCAGTGCAATTGGATTACCGACAGGGGCCACATTTAATGCAGCAACCCGTACCTTTGACTGGACGCCCGGATATACACAGTCCGGCAGCTACAATGTGACCTTTGCAGTTAGCGATAGCTCATTAAGCGATAATGAAGTTGTGACCATTACGGTGAACAATGTGAATCAGTCACCTGTACTCAATGCAATCGGGAATAAGTCTGTAGCAGAGGGTAATCTATTGCAGTTTACTGTTACAGCCAGTGATCTTGATGGTGATGCTGTGAGCCTGTCAGCAATCGGGGTTCCATCCTGGGCTGTGTTTAATACATCAACCGGCTTATTCAGCGGTACACCAGGATTTGGCGATTCCGGGAATTATAATGTGAGCTTTAATGTTACGGATGGAAGTCTTAATGACAGTGAGGCAATCACAATCACTGTAACAAATACAAACCAGGCGCCTGTGCTCGATCCGATAGGTGCAAAGGGTGTGAATGAGGGTTCCAATCTGAACTTTGTGGTTACCGGCAGTGACCCGGATGGCGACAGTCTAATATATAGCGCGACCGGTTTACCTTCCGGTGCCACGTTTAATCCATCTACCCGCACCTTTGACTGGACGCCTGGATATACACAATCCGGCAGTTACAATGTAACATTCAG
>Ga0209343_10003771_pt1 | contig 18925 bp, 19 predicted proteins | sample RifCSPlowO2_02_FD_184026 | JGI IMG/M metagenome (GOLD analysis project Ga0209343, IMG submission 184026) | Groundwater microbial communities from Rifle, Colorado - Rifle CSP2_plank lowO2_0.2 (SPAdes) (version 2) | ecosystem: Environmental > Aquatic > Deep subsurface > Groundwater | place... | reverse complement strand
ACGAGCCGGCTCACGAGGGCCTCCCCCGATGCGCGAATGTATAATTATTCATACGAATGAATATTTACACATCCGCGCACACCTGTCAACCGTTATCTTGAAAGACGACCGAAGGGAGGCTTCCCCCGTGAGTTCGCCCGCCCCAGCCCGGCCCGCGCCCATGCACCCGTTCGTTCTACTTCTTCTTGCCGGGCACGATGGAGTCCTTGGCTGCCTTGGCAACCCGGAACTTCACCACGGTCTTGGCCGGAATCTTGATCGCCTCGCCGGTCGCCGGGTTGCGGCCGATGCGAGCTTTCCGATTCGCCTTGACCAGCCGCCCGATCCCCGGCAGGACAAAGACCCCGTTCTTCTTGGTCTCCCCCAGGGCAACCTTCGCCAGCTCATCCAAGAACGAGCGCGCCACTTTGTTGTTCGTTTCACACTTATCGGCCAAATGTCGAACCAATTGCGTTTGAGTCATTCTTCCCGCTGCCATAGTCCTCCTTCAGAAGAAAATCGGCATAGTATACAACGCCTGCCGAGTGAAATTCCGTTGATTTTTAATTATTTCCATTTTTTCTTTCCCAGCCTGTTCCCGGGGCCGCTCTGCGCCGGGTCCTGCTAGCCCAGCTCGACCACGCGCACAAACCGCAATGCAGAGGCCCGTCCCAGTTGCTTCACGACCGCCGGGGGGACCTTCCCATCCACCTGGACCACCGCGACCGCTTCCACCGGCCCTTTCGCGCTCCGGCCCCGGCTGGGACGCTCGCGCCCCAGCGAGAAGTTGGCAATGTTGATCCCGTGGCGGCCCAGGATGGTGCCGATCTTCCCCACGACGCCGGGCACGTCGAGATTCTTGAGCACCACCAGATTGCCTTCGAGCGGCGACTCGACGCTGATATTGTCCAGGGCCAGCAAGCGCGGTTCGTTGCCGTGCAGGACCGTTCCCTCCGCCGCCGCCTCGTGCCCGTTCGACCGCACCGTGACGCGGATCGAGTCGGTAAACTGGGTCCGCTGGCTGCGCGATTCTTCAATCCGGATTCCGCGCTCTTCGGCAATGGCGACCGCATTCACGATGTTGGCCTTCTCGGCCAGGACAACATTCAACAAGCCCTTCAGCACAGAGTTCCGCACGAGATTCGTATTCATCTGCGCCAGCTTGCCCGAGTAGCGGATCAGCACGCCCGCGGGGCCTCCGGGAGCAATCTGCGCCAGGAACAGCCCCAGCCGCTCCGCCAAGTCGAGATAGGGCCGCAGGCTGCGGTACTCCTCGACCGAAACCGAGGGCACGTTCACGGCGTTCTGGATGACGGAATGCTTCAGATAATCGCGCACCTGCTCGGCGATCCGGACTCCGACGATCTCCTGCGCTTCGGCGGTAGAGCCGGCGATATGGGGGGTCAGGACCACCTGGGGGAGCGAGACCAGCGGGGAGTTGCGGGGCGGCTCCTGCGTAAACACGTCGAGAGCCGCGCCGGCCACGTGACCGCTGCGAATGGCTTCGGCCAGGGCTTCTTCATCTACCAGCTCGCCGCGGGCGCAGTTGACGATGCGCACCCCTTTCTTGGCGCGGCGCAGTAAGTCCCGCCCGACGATGCCCTGTGTCTCCGGCGTCAGCGGAAGGTGCAGGCTGATGTAGTCGGCCTGCGCCAGCAAGTCGTCGAGCGCCACCAGCGAAACACTCAAGTCACTCGCGACGAAGGGAGGGACGTAGGGGTCGTAGGCCAGGATCTCGAGATCGAGGGCGCGAGCGCGTTTGACGACCTCGACGCCGATCCGCCCCAGACCCAGGATACCCAGTGTTTTCCCGCGCAGCTCCTGTCCTTCAAACAGCTTCTTCTCCCAGCGCCCCGCGTGCATGGACTCATTGGCCTGGGGCACCGACCGCGCCATGGCCAGCATCAAGGCCAGGGTGTGCTCGGCCACGCTGACAGAGTTCCCGCCCGGCGTGTTCATCACCAGCACGCCTTTCTTGGTGGCGGCCTCGATGTCCACGTTGTCCACGCCGATTCCGGCGCGCCCGATCACCTGCAAGCGTGGAGCGCAATCGAGCAACTGTGCGTCCGCCTGGACCGCGCTCCGAATGATCAACGCCGTGGCGTCGCGCAATTCCGGCAGGAGTTTGTCCCGGCCCGGCTCCGACTCGACCACGTGCCATTTCGGCTCGGCCTTCAGCAGCTCGACGCCCTTGCGGGAAATCTTTTCTCCGATGACGATCTTCATCCGATCTCGTCCTTCCCCTTCCACCTCCCCGGCCCGGCGAACGGGGGGGGAACCGCACAGCCAATGGAGGAAAACACATGATATTAGGGCAGCCGCGCCGCAATGTCAAAATGTAAAACGCACTGCATAACCTGCTCACAGCGGTTTCCCCCTGCGGGCGGCCCGGAGCATTCGTTGGCCTCGGAAGGAAGAACCCTTATAATGAGCCGACTATTGGGTTGGAGAGCGACGCAGGGAGAGGACAGATGTTTTTCCGGCAGATTCCAGCGAATGGCGACCGCAACTTCGCCTACTTGATCGGCGACGAGGACGCCCGCGAAGCGGCTATTGTGGACGCCTCCTACGCTCCGGAGCAGGTATGGGCTGGGGCGCAAGCCCGGGGACTGAACGCCCGCTACGTGATCAGCACGCATTCGCACACGGATCACATCGTCGGCAACGACTACCTGCTGGAGCGGACCCAGGCCGTCGAAGTAATGCACGAAAGCGCGCCGCGCGCCTGCCGTGTGCGGGTCAAGGACAACGAGGAATTGTCGCTCGGAAATTTGCGCTTGCGGTTTCTCCACACGCCTGGGCATGTCCCCGATCACGTCTGCGTGCTGGTCGAGGGGAAGCTGCTGACCGGCGACCTTCTTTTTGTCGGCAAGATCGGCGGCACCGGACCTCATTTCCCCGGCAGCGATCCGCGCCAGCAATGGGAGAGCCTGCAACGGCTCGCGCGGCTCGATCCGGCCACCGAAGTCTGGCCGGGCCACGATTACGGCGTTGCGCCTTCCTCGACCCTCGGCCGCGAGATCGCCACCAACCCGTTCTTGCTCTGCAAGACGTACGAGGACTTCCTCTACCTGAAGGACCATTGGGCGGAGTTCAAGAAGGCGAACAACATTCCATAGAGTCTTCACCGCGCCCCCGACGCATTTCACTCCCAACCTTGACACCTCTTGGAATTCATGCCAGACTGAGGATTGATAAGAATGAGAATCATTCTTATTTATGGGCACAACCAACGTGGACTTTTCAGGATGTCGGACCTAAACCAAGTCCTTCGACAAAGCCGCCAGCGCCGGCTGGTGTTTGAGATCGTGGGGCGGAGCCACAACCATCCGACGGCGCATCAGGTTTTCGACCAAGCTCGACGCAGGCTTCCCTCGATCAGCCTGGGGACGGTCTATCGGAACCTGCGGCGGCTGGCCGGGCAAGGCCGCGTCAAGGAGAACAAAATCGGGACGAAGCCGGCCCGTTTTGAGGTCCCCCATCGCCGACACTATCACGTCTGGTGCGTGGAGTGCGGGCGGCTAGAGGATTTGGCTCTTCCCTATCAGGTTGCACTCGACCGGAGAGTGCAGCGGCTCGTCCGCTACCGGCTCGAGGAGCATCGGATGGAATTCTACGGAGTGTGTCCCAGTTGCCGCCGCCGCCCGAACGCCAAACGCGCGCGGCCCTGACAGAAGTGTTCCCCGCGCGGGGAACGTTGTTTTGTGTATACTCACAGCTACCCGGGAATCCGGAATGGAATTCCCGGCAAGTACATCAACAGGTCAAAGGGAGGAACAGTATGGCTCGAGTAGCACGGGAAATGGTACAGAAAACCGGCATTGATATTGACAAACTGGTGGACATGCTGGTTCGGAATGCAGCAGCCGAACTGACCACGTACTATTACTACACCATCCTGCGGGTGAACCTGATCGGGATGGAGGGCGAAGGACTGAAGGAAATCACGGAAGATGCACGGATCGAAGACCGGAACCACTTCGAGGCGCTCGTTCCCCGCATCTACGAACTGGGCGGCAGCCTGCCGGGCGACATGAAGGCGTTTCACGACATTTCGGCCTGTCCGCCGGCGTCGCTGCCCAAAGACCCGACGAACATCAAGGCGATGCTCGATGTGCTCGTCAAGGCGGAGCGGTGCGCGGTCGCCGGTTACTCGGCAGTCTGCAACCTGACCGCCGGCAAGGACCACCGGACCTACGATCTTTCGCTCGCGATCCTGCACGAGGAGATCGAGCACGAGGCCTGGTTCGCGGAGTTCCTGGGAGAAGGTCCCTCCGGCCACTTCCATCGGACGGGACAGGGAATTAACCGCAACTCGCCATACGTCTCGAAGTTCCTCCATCCGTGAGGATGGGAAGCGCGCGCGCGAAGCGTGCCGACACAGAGTCCCTCGGAGTGTCATCCCGAGGAGCGAAGCGGCGAGGGACATGCACTGCCTTGCGGCATTGGCCGTTGAGGGTAGTGCGCACACACACTCTGAACGGGCTACGGGATGGGTCTGTCGCTATTCTAGGGAGGTTTCATGCGCGGAAAAGACAAAGTGATTGCTCACCTGAACGATGCGTTGCGGGCCGAATTAACGGCCATCACCCAGTATTTTCTTCACGCGGAGATGCAGGAGAACTGGGGCTATCACCGTCTGGGGGGGACGATCAAGAAGCAGTCCATTGATGAAATGAAGCACGCCGAACAGGTGATCGAGCGAATCCTGTTCCTGGACGGCACGCCCAACATGGGGATGGGCTTGGGGTTGAAGGTGGGGCAGAACGTCAAGGCGCAGCTCGAAAACGACCTCGCGCTGGAGCTCGAGGCCGTCGCCCACTACAACGCCGCGATCAAGACCTGCGTGGCCGAGGGAGACAATACTTCCCGCGAACTCTTCGAGCGCTTCCTCAAAGACGAGGAGAAACACGTAGACATGCTCGAAGCGCAGCTCCACATCATTCAGGAAGCCGGCATACAGAACTACCTCGCGCAGCAAATCCACGAGGGAAAATGAGCCGGGCCGTTGATAGGGGATAGCGAATGGGGAGTGGTTCTTCCTATTCCCTATTCCCTATTCCCTATTCCCTGTTTCCCCTTCCATGGCCCAACCGCCGCTTTCGTCTCTACCCCACCTGATGTATCCTAAACAACTTGGACGGGCAACCCCCGGCGAGGCGCCCGCGCGAAACTCTTATGCTGCGTTTCTCCACAGCCGGTGAATCACATGGACAGGGGCTGGTCGCCTGGGTCTCGGGGCTGCCGGCCGGCATTCCCGTGGATATCACTTTCGTTAACCGGGAGCTAAAGCGCCGTCAGGAGGGCTACGGCCGGGGCGGGCGCATGAAGATTGAGAGCGACCAGGCTGAGATTCTCTCCGGCGTCCGCCGCAGCAAGACCACCGGCGCTCCAGTCGCCATGCTGATCGCCAACCGCGATTGGGAGAACTGGAAAGAGGCCCTGCCGGTCGAGGAGCAGCCGCAGACGCCCGAAAAATACCGCTCCCTCACGGCGCCGCGGCCCGGCCACGCCGACCTCGCTGGTTGCCTGAAGTACAATTTTCATGAGGCGCGCTACGTGCTCGAACGCGCCAGCGCGCGGGAGAGCGCCGCCCGCGTCGCCGCCGGGGCGCTGGCCAAGCTGCTGCTCGCACAATTCGGCATCGAAGTCCTGAGCCACGTCCTCGCAGTCGGCAATGTTTCCGCCCGCAAGACGGCGACGTGGGACGAGATCAAAGCGATTTGCGCCCAAGACGACACGCTGTTCCGCTGCGTGGACTCCGCCGCCGAGCTGCAAATGAAGGCTGCTGTGGATGAGGTCCTCCGCACGGGCGATTCGCTCGGCGGCATCTTTGAAGTCATCGCCCACAACGTTCCGCCGGGGATCGGCACGCACGCCAACTGGGATGAGCGCCTGGACGGGCTGCTGGCCCAGGCGGTGATGTCGTTGCAGGCTGTGAAAGGGGTTGAAATCGGCACGGGCATCGAGAACGCCGTCTCGCTCGGCTCCCGAGTCCACGACCAGATTGATTACGACCGCAAGGCGCTGCGCTTCACCCGCCCCGAGAACCACGCCGGGGGACTCGAAGGCGGCATCTCGAACGGCGAGGATATTGTGGTGCGCGGCTATCTGAAACCGATCTCGACGTTGCGGCGTCCCCTCCAGTCGGTGCATCTCGAGACCAAAGAGCCGGTCAAGGCCGCCTACGAGCGCTCCGACGTGTGCGTCGTCCCGGCGGCCGGCGTCGCGGCGGAAGCCATGGTCGCGCTCACGCTGACCCGCTGCTTCCTCGAAAAATTCGGCGGCGACTCGCTCGAGGAAACCCGCCGCAACTTTGAGGGGTATCGGGAACAGGTCCGAACATTCTGAGGCGGGCGCGTTTATTGGTGACTCTCAAGGGGGGCAAGATGTTATCGGGGGTGCGCGATGACCCCCTTCAACCCTATCGCTAGTGATTGGAGCCAAATGAACTTCTCAAACTCCGAGATGAAAATAGATCAGCTTGTGAACTATTTTAACGAGGAGAAAATAAATCTTTCTCCGCCATTCCAGCGAGGGCATGTCTGGTCTGTCGGAATCCGAAAGAAATTACTTAAGAACATGGTGCAAGGTAGGCCAATTCCAGCTATCTTTCTTTACAAAGAGGCAATCGGTTCTCGATATTCGTACAACATCCTTGATGGCAAGCAACGACTAGAAAGCCTCATACTATTTATCGGTAATCAACGTCAGGACCTCGCTATAAACCAGTGGCAGAAGTATTTTTTCAGAAAGAAACAAAGAACAAGTGCTGACTTCCCAATTGAGTTATCCGACGGAAAGAAAACCTTCGCGCAGTTAGAAGAGGCAATAGTCCGTGATTTTCGCGAGTATACCATACCAACTATCGAGATAAGTCTCAGCGACGATGTTTCCCTAGATGAGTTAATTAGTTTGTTTGTTGATATAAATCAATACGGAGTAGCGGTTAAGCGTTTTGATATTGTGAAGGCAATGGCAAAAGACCCATTACTGAAAGAAGTCTTCGATTTACTTGCCATTAAACAAAAGCGCGGCCAAGACGAGGTTTATAAGCTTAAGAATAACGATTTTACAGCCGTGCTGAAGGCGGTTCAGGCGATAGCCAGTTTGCCAGCTGAAAATGCAAGAGTTGACCGCATGTGGGAACGGCTATTGGAAATTGTCCTTTTCTTCCGAACCAAGAAACACCGTAAGCCGGTAGAGATACTCAAAAGCTTCATCAGTAGTCCGGGGATTTCCTCACCGCGTTTATCCAAACCTGAAGCAAGGAAGCTGGGAAGCATATTCTCGTTCTTAAGGAAAGCATATGGCAACTCCAAGCTAGCTAATACGCGTCTTGCTGCCGACCAGACCCACTTCTACACTATGATTACCTCTTTGATTGGCGCTGACCTTTTACAGAACTTTTCCCATGATGACCTAGTAGGCAAGCTTGTTGCTTTTGGGCAGATACTAGACGGGATTAAGAAAATGCCACGAGATAAGAATTTGTCAGTTTCCATTCAGAAATATCAGGAGGTATCCGTCAGGGCCACAACGGATGTATCCCGTAGGCAAGAGAGACAGTCTAAATTCATTGAGATAATCAGCGCTTTGTAACGCGTATGCGCAAAAACACAACAGTGAATGAGTCAAGTAAATTATTACCCTTATTAGAGGCAACGGGACTCCGATGAGCGACTGGGTGCTGCTGGTTCTGGGACTGGTTACAGGGGGCGCGGTTGCGTGGCTGCTAGCGACCTCCAAATCCAGTGGGACCATCGCCGAGTTGCGCTCGCAGCTTGCCCAGCTCCAGACAATGCTTCAAGGCAAAGACCAGGAGATTCAAGCCCTTCATCAGCAGGTCCGCACGGAAAGCGAACAGAAGGTCGCCGCGCAGACCCGGCTCAGCGAAGCCCAACTCTCGCTGGATGAACAGAAGCAACACTTTGAGGAGGCCAAGAAAAACCTGACGGACTCCTTCAATGCTTTGGCGGCGGAGGCGCTCCAGAGCAACAACCAAGCTTTCCTGGACTTGGCCAAAAGCGCTTTTGGGAAAATCCAGGCAGAAGCCGAAACTGAGTTAGAGACTCGTAAGATAGCTGTCGAGGGTTTGGTGAAGCCGCTCAAGGAATCTCTGGAGCGGTATGAAAAGCAGGTCCAAGAGATGGAAAAGACCCGCCAAAGCGCCTACGGCGGCCTTGTCGAACAGCTACGAACTTTGCAAAAAGTCACAGGCAGTTTGGACGCCGCTCTTCGTACTTCACAGGGCCGAGGGCTGTGGGGCCAACTGCAACTGCGTCGAGTGGTGGAGCTGGCCGGCATGTCCGAGCACTGCGACTTCACGGAGCAAGAGACCCTGACCAGCGAGACGGGTCAGCAACGTCCGGACATGATCGTTAATTTGCCCGGAGGTGTCCGCATCGCGGTGGATGCTAAGGTCCCGCTGCAAGCCTTTTTGGACGCTGCTGCGGCTGCTACGGAGGAAGAACGCACCTCTCTTCTGGCACGGCACGGGCAACTGGTTCGGGACCACATCAACAAGCTGGGCGCAAAGAACTATTGGGAACAATTTGACCATGCACCCGATTTTGTAATTCTCTACCTTCCTGGCGAGTCATTTTTCACTGTTGCACTCCAGCAAGACAACGCACTGATTGAGGATGGGTGGGGAAAGAACGTGTCCTTGGCAAGTCCCTCGACCCTCATCGCCCTGCTGCGGGGAATCGCTTACGGCTGGCGACAGGAGCGCCTCGCAAAAAATGCGCAAGAGATCAGCGCCCTGGGCAAGGAACTCTATGATCGGATTCGAACATTCACCACTCACTTTGAGGAAATCCGGTCCGGGCTAACCGTGGCCGTAAAGGGCTACAATAAGGCAACCGGGTCGCTGGAGCGGCGCGTATTGATTTCCGCCCGCCGGTTCAAGGAACTAGGCGCAGCAACAGGCGAAGAAATTTTGGAAGTCGAGGCCATCGAGCAGACACCCCGGCTGTTGGAAGTTGTGGAGCCTGGTGAAACCGAATGAGTCTCTCGCTCTTCGGCACCGGCCTGAGCGGCCTCTCTTGCCCTCAGCAGCAACAACGGCAACGAAAGGAGTAGAAATAGCCGTTTCATGATCCACCCCATCGTCAAATACGGCGACGAAGTCCTGGCGAAGAGGGCCGCGCAGGTGATGGTCTTTGACGGCGAGCTGCAGAAGCTGATCGAGGACATGTTCGAGTCCATGTACGCGGCGCAGGGCGTCGGGCTGGCCGCGCCGCAGATCGGCATCTCGCGCCACATCGCCGTCATTGACGCCAGCGGCGGCAAAGACCCCAAGTCCCGCCTCGTACTCGTCAATCCGGAGATCATCGCCACCGAAGGAAAGCAAACGGAGGAAGAAGGTTGCCTGAGCGTTCCGGGGTTTCGGGAGAAGTGCCGGCGACCCGCCAAAGCGACCGTGCGCGCGCTCGACCGCAATGGCACGGAGTTCACCATGACGGGCGAAGGGCTGCTCGCCCGCGCCTTCTGCCACGAGACCGATCACCTGAATGGCCGCCTCTTCCTCTCGCATCTAAGCTCGCTCAAGCGGGAACTCATCACGCGCAAGATCCGCAAGATGATGAAGAAGGATGAATGGTAGCCGTATTTGATCCGCAGATTTCGCAGATTACACAGATGTCATCCTGAGCGAAGCGAAGGATCTGTTTGTGGTTTTTTCGTCTCTGCGTAATCTGCGCAATCTGTGGATTCCTTCCCGATGAAACTCGTCTTTGCCGGCTCGCCTGAGTTTGCGGTCCCGACACTCGAACGGCTCGCCGCCGCTCAGTACGACATTCGCGCCGTCATCACGCAGCCCGACCGCCCGGTCGGTCGGGAGCAGCAATTGCACCCTCCGCCCGTCAAGGAAGCCGCGCTCCGCCTGAAGTTGCCTGTCTACCAACCGGAGAAAATCAAGAGCGACGAGGCTCGGGCCTTCCTCGAAGAGATCAAGCCCGACGCTGTGGTCGTAGTCGGCTACGGGCAAATCCTGCCGCCGTGGCTGCTCGAGTTGCCTCGCTTCGGCTGCGTCAACCTGCACGCTTCGCTTCTCCCCGCCTACCGTGGCGCCGCGCCGATCCAGTGGGCCATCGCCAACGGAGAAACTTCAACTGGCCTCACGACCATGCTCATGGACCCGGGGCTTGATACCGGCCCCATCCTGCTGCAATGGACGACGGAGATCGGTCCCGAAGAGACGGCCGTTGAGCTTGCGGAGCGGCTGAGCGTGGCCGGACCCGGCTTGATGTTGGAAACCCTCCACGGTCTCGAAGCGGGCAAGCTAACCCCGCAGCCCCAAGACAACTCCCGCGCCTCGCGCGCTCCTCTGCTCAAGAAGGAACACGGGCAGATTGATTGGAATTTGCCCGCACAGCAAATCTTCAATCGCATCCGCGGCTTGCTTCCCTGGCCGGGCTGCTACACGGGCTTTCGCGGCAAGAAACTCCAAATCTGGCGGGCCAAAGCTGCGCCCGGACAATTACATCCGAGCCGCGACCGTAAGGGAGCGGGCAGCGAGCCAAATAATGCAGTCGCGCCGGGCCAACTGGTCGTCGAGCGCGAGGAATTGCTCGTAGCCTGCGGCGGAAACACTGCACTCCAAATCTTGGAAGTCCAACTCGAAGGCCGCCGCCGCATGACCGCTGCCGAGTTCCTGCGCGGATCTCGGCCGGAAATCGGCGAGCGATTTGACTCGGAACTCCCTGTCTGACCGGAAATCAAAATTTCCGAGTGAGGCTCTAGTTTCTGTAAACTAGGATAGGCACCAAGGAGGGGAATGGCATGAAATCCTATATCTTCAAGGTTGTCGTCGAGGAAGATGCGTTTGAGGACGGCCGAAAGGCCTATCACGCCTACTGTCCTGCCCTGAAGGGATGCCATACCTGGGGCCACACCTATCAAGAGGCGCTCGTCAACATTCGAGAGGCGGTGGAGTTATATGTAGAGGACCTACGCGAGGCCGGCGACCCGATCCCGACTGACCCCGAGTTGGGCACCCTTGAATTGCCCACGCCTGCGGTGGCGGTCAATGTATGAGCGACGCCGCGCGGCACGACCGCGCGCCAGTTCATTCGAGCCCTTCACGCGGACGGTTTTTTCCTGCAAAGGACGACTCGAGGCAGCCATCGAATCTACCGACATCCCGATGGCCGGCGAGTGGTGGTGGCCTACCACCACCTTAGCGACAACTTCCCGATTGGAACCCTGCGGGCAATGATCGCCGACGCCGGATGGGACGAGGACGAGCTTCGCCACTTGGGCCTCATCTGAAACCACCCCTTGCTCCGATGGTGCCGCTACACCTACCGAAGCGTGAACGGCGGCGTGAAAAAGCTACGCTGTCATCCTGAGTCCTTCGGCTGCGCTCAGGATAAACTCCGCGAAGGATCTGCTCGTCCCAATCTGCTCAATCAAAAGCAGATCCTTCGTCGCTCCGCTCCTCAGGATGACATCCTGTACATATGGTCGCGGCGCGGAATTTTTGAATCCAGGAACGGCTACCCCGCATCTGAGACATGAGAAAGAAATCCGGCGGAGAGGTGACCTAATGAGCGGCAACGACGAAGACATTCGGCAAGCGGTGCTGGAAAACTATGCGGAAGTAGCCAAGCGCGGGGGGGGCGGCTGCGCTCCGGCGACCTCGTGCTGCGGAGGGGGAGCCAGCACGATCACAACGCAGATCGGCTACTCCAAGGAAGAGGTGGCGAGCGTTCCGGAGGGAGCGGACATGGGGCTGGGCTGCGGCAACCCGCAGGCGATTGCCGCGCTCAAACCCGGCGAGACGGTGCTCGATCTCGGCAGCGGCGGCGGGTTTGACTGCTTTCTGGCAGCGCGCCAGGTGGGGGAAACGGGCCGGGTCATCGGCGTGGACATGACACCGGAGATGATCCGCAAGGCCCGCGCCAATGCTCAGAAGGGTGGATTTACGAACGTCGAGTTCCGGCTTGGCGAGATCGAGCACCTGCCCGTCGCCGATCAGAGCGTGGACGTGATTCTTTCCAATTGCGTCATCAATCTCTCCCCTGACAAGCCTGGCGTCTTTCGGGATGCGTTTCGTGTGCTCAAACCGGCCGGCCGTTTGGCGGTTACCGACATCGTTGCCACAGCCACGTTACCAGACGAAATCCGCAATGACTTAACGCTGCGCGCGGGGTGTGTGGGAGGAGCCGCCACGATTGACGAGATGGAAGCGATGCTTCAAGCGGCGGGCTTCCGGCAAATCCGCATCGCGCCCAAAGACGAGAGCCGCGAGGTCATGCGCGAATGGGCGCCGGGGCGCCGTGTCGAGGACTACGTTGTTTCGGCGACCATCGAGGCCGTGAAACCTGCCGCTTGATCCCGAGGTCAATAGTTTGGGATATACACTGCCGCGGTAACGATTCCGAACCAAAGTGCCAGTTCGGTGAAGCCTGCCAGTTTGGCAACCGGCGGTGTGACCAGCGACCGTCCCCACTTGCCCACCTTCCGTTGGATCACCACGTGATACGCGATCCCCAGCAACACCAGCGGAAACTTGACCTGAAAGGCAGCGTTTTGGACATACGACGTGGCAATCCCTGAAAACAGAAGGATGCCGCCCAGGACCGCGATGCCCAAACCGGTCCACGTCCAGGGAAGGAGCTGGTCGGCGAGTTCCGCGGCAGAATGGCGCCGTCCCGCGAGACCCATCAGACGCAAATCCACCGCCGCAATCGTCCCGACCCACAGGGACAATCCGGTAAAATGGATGAGCTGGACGTAGGGGTATCCCCAAAGCGTGTTCCGGACAAAAGTCCCAAATGACGTACTTTCCAGCCACTGCCCGAGAGACAACAACGTCTGCATTCGCGTAGACCTCCCTTCCGCTTAGCCCAATTAGTCCGCCGGCATCCCCTACGCCGGAGGCCAATGGCCCGGCCTCCGCGGCCTTCTCGTTCTGCTGTCCGGAGCCACCTCTCTGCCCCCCGGCTGCGACTCATTTCTTGCGGGCCTTCCACCGGGTTCCCGGACCTGGACCCTGGATGGATGCCTGTCAAAAACCGACAAACTGTCCTACCTCGACCGACGTGAACAGGGCGGCGATCCATAGCGCCAGCGAGATGACGGCCGCCAATTTTGCCAGGATCGGTGTGGCAGGCTGCTGGTCCCACTTGCGAACGCCTCGTTGGATCACGACGACGGAAACGACAGCCAGTATTGTAAAGACCAGCTTGGGTTTGAAAAACAGCGTCAGGAAGAGTTCGCCGGCCCCGGGCGAGAACATCAGAAACCCGCTGAGCAAAGCGAGGCCACAGCCGGTCCATATCCAGGGGTAGAGCTGTTCGGCGACTTGGGTAACTGACTGACGGCGCCCTGCGAGTCCCAACAACCGCAGGTCAAGAGCCACGACCGTTCCGACGACCAGGAAAACACTGAAGTAGTGGAGCGCCGAAACCATCGGGAAGATGTGGACCGAGTAGTCCATGGCATGGGACCAGGGCGTGGTTTCAAGCCACTCGCCGAATTCAAATAATAGATCGTTCATGGGCGCTCCCCTCACTTTCTGTCAATTGCCTTGTGGATACGAGGTAACTTTCCCGCCTTTCTTTCCTGTCGCCGCCGTCGGAAACGGACTGCTTGAGCGCAATTATGGATCGGACGCCGATCACCGTTCGGTTCCGAGCGGCATCGAAGACAATTCCTTTGGTCCCGATGACGCGGACGAATACATCGCACGCGCCGCCCGCATGGCCAGCTTTCGCCGCAGCCGCCGCCACCCGATCACCACGGCGGTAATGCAGATCGCGGTTCCGCCGAGCATGAGCGTCAGCACGACAATATCCCACGCCGGACGGTGCCGATAGAGCCACGGCAGGTCCATCGAGTGCAGTCCGTGGTAGAGCCACCGGTTCCAGCGGCCTCCCGCGCCGTAGCTCTGCGCGATCCGCCCGGTTCGCAGGTCCACATAGTACATGGAGTTTTCCGGATCATCCAGTCGCGCGAAGAGAACCGGCAAGGGCAATCCATGGTCGCGATCAATGTAGTAGCTCTCGTATTGCCGGACGACGCGGGCTTCGGCCAGCAAGTGAGGCTGGGCGGCCATCGCAAGGACCTCCCTCACGCGCCCCGGATCGAGGTCCTCCTGTGGTGTTCCCCCCAAAGGGACGATGCGCGAGCGTTGGGGCGCTTCCGTCGCCAGGTACACCGGCTCCCCGGCAAAGAATGCGAGCTCCAGTTCCTTCACACGGAGCTGCGATGCGACCTTCGCGAGGGCGTCGCGGGGATGCTCGGCGGAGAAGGGACCGGGTTGCCACTCCGCGCCACGGAGCGCCGCCGCCAGATCGGGCACGGCTCTTCCGCCCAGCCAGGCAAAGGGACTCATGGACAACATCCCGCTCAGAGTCCAGGTAAACGCGAACAGGCCAAAGATCAGCCCCAGCATAGTGTGCCAGCGCTTTTGCCCGGCATAGGGGATACTCGACGCGCCGTCCGGGAAGCGATACCGTTTCCTCGATGGCGAATAGAGCCAGATTCCGACGACGATCCCGAAGATCGTCATGATCGCTCCGATCCCCGAGGACCAGATCACGACTTGCCCCCACAACTCCCTTTCTTTGCGGAGCGGCGTGAAATAGAGCCAGTGCGGGATGGCGCCAAAATACGCGCCCATCCGCGAGCCGCGCGTGGTGTGCTGGACGACTTCGCCCGTTACTTGCGAGACATACGCTTCTTCGCCGTTCGGCCACGAGTATTTCAACAGGGGCCGGAGCGGCCGAAACGATTGGTTCACGGTCCACTGGTCCTCTTCGGTCATCGCTCCCCGGAACTTCGCGGCGCTCGATGGCTGGCCGGTCCAGGCGGAGGCGATACGCAGCGCCATCCCCGCCGGTATCTCTGTGAACGGCTCGCCGTCATCCGCATAGGCCACGAATTGATCCGCGCCATAGTGGAAGCGATAGACGGGCCGCCCGTCGAGCAGGTTGATCCGCACCCGGCTGGGCGACCCCGTGAGTTCCAGGCGGCCGTATGCTTCTTCCGGGGAAACATTGATCCGGGAGGCGTCCAGCGGCGCCGAACGCGCCAGGCGTCCGGCCGCGGTCACCTCCGGGTAGTACCAGTACATCATCACGATTCCGGAGACGAACCAGACAGCGAACAGGACACAAAACGCCACGCCCATCCAGCGATGGATGAGGATGGAGTACTTGCGCAGGATGGTGGTGGTTCTCGACATCAGCGGAACCGAAAAACTAATTTGGTAAAGACGTTGATCGGAGCGCCCGGATAAACTTGGTTGCTGTTGATCTGGGCGACAAAGTAACGCTGGCGATTGAACAGATTTTCCGCGTTCAAGCTCCAATCGTAAAAACTTCGCCGGAAGCCGAGCGCGCCGCTGAAGGTGGTCCAGCCGCCCAGGCGTATGGTGTTCGCGTTATCCGTGAATACCGAGCTGAGATATCTCGTGCCGACGCTGGCAGTCAGCCCTGACTTCCAGCTTCGGGTGATCCAGAGGTTTGCGGCATGGCGTTGCGTGAACTGCGGGCGGAATCCGCTCAAGTCGAGTGTGCCGTTGGATTCAAAGTATTTGTCGAAACGCGGCAGCGTATATCCGTAGTTTGCGACGAGACGAATGCCCCGGCCGATTTCGCCGTTGATGTCGAGATCAACCCCTTTCGAGGACTGCTGGCCGGCCTGGTCGAACCGTTGATTGCCGAGGGCAATCACGACGTTGTTGCGCACAATGCGATACAGAGCCGAATTGACAGTGAACCGCCCATTCAAGCCCCGCCAGCGGTGACCGATCTCATAGCTCCGGCCGGTTTCCGGCTCTAATTCCCGACCGTCTGCGGGAACGGTTTCGACGGGCCGGAAGGCGCTCGCTGCGCCAAAATAGGCCTCCTGCCCTTCGGTGAGGGTGTACACCACGCCCGTTCGATACGTGTACGGCGTCTGACTCCGGCGTTGTTCCGGACCCCGGCTGACACGCTGCCCGTTAGCCCAAGGGTCATTGTGCGCGCGGCGCAGGTAGTCATCCAACCGCCCGCCGACGTTGATCTTGAGCCGGTTCGTGAGTGCGATCTGATCCTGCCAGAAGAAAGCGTGGTACCGGTTGGAGAAATGGTCCGCGCGCGTAAGAGGGAAATCCTCCGGAAGAAAGATGTGCGTTTCGGCGAAGGTTGCCAGATGGATCGGCGTCGTGAAGACGCTGCGGCCGACGGGTGCTGCGCTCCGGTCCGTGAGGTTGTAGAAATCTTCGTACTCGTACCCGATCAGGAATGTATGCCTCATCCCGAAAAGGTCGAAGCGGCCCGTTACATCGGTCTGATTCTGCACGGGGCGTCGGTGATGTTGGAAGTAAAGAAACTCGCGATTCACCTGATTCAGCCGCGGCACGTAGCTCAGACCTTCCGCGGTGAAGTATTGGTCGTTCGTCCAGCGGTAGAAAAAGCTATTGCGGAGCTTGAAGTTGCTCGAGAGGTCCACACTGAAGAGAAGCTGGGTCTGCGAGTCGCGCAGCCGGGCGAAGTCCTGCGGGGTGTTGAACCGGCGGCTCAAATCGAAGCCCGGAACATCCAGAACGCCCACGGGAACCCCCGCGTCACCGTCGAAATCGTCGCGGTTGAAGGCCTGATGCACGGCGAGCCGGATGCGGTCGGTGACGAACCAGCTCAAGACCGGAGTAACGTTCAACCGCCGCGCGCCGGCCTCGCGCCAGCCGCTGCTGTTTTCGTAGCTCACGTCCGTGCGATAGAGCAGCCGGTTCGACCCGAACACCCGGCCCGTCGCCCCGCCGCCTACCTGATGGGTGTTGAATCGCCCGCCGCGATAGAACAGCTCGTACAAACGCTCCGCCTGCGGCTTCTTACGAATGATGTTGATGGCTCCGCCGAGGGCCTGCCCGCCGTAGAGGATGGAACTGGGTCCCTTCAGCACGTCAATCTGCTCGACGTTATTGAGTTGCGTGCTGAACCGGTTCCCTTCCAGGCGCATGCCGTCCACCAACTGCACGTCGGTCCCGCGGTCGCCGACGTGGAAGCCGCGAATGGTGTAATAGTCGTACATTCCCCACTTGCGGACCGCCGACACACCGGAAGCGTTGCGCAGCGCGGTTACCATGTCGTTGACGCCCTGCTCCACCAAAACCTGCTGCGGGATGGAGCTGACCTGCACAGGCAATTCCCGGTCCGGAATGTCCATCCGGGAAGCGGTCGTCTTTCCGGTAATATCCGCCACCGTCCCGGCAACTTCTCTCACGACGATCGTCGTGGACAAGCCTGACAGCCCCAGAGTCACGTCCAGAACTGCAGATTCCGTGGTAAACAGCAATGTCTTTCGGGCGGTCTCGAATCCTTCCCGTCCAAACGACAGTTCGTAGGAGCCGGTCGTCAGGCCCTCGATCCGATACCGGCCGCTATCATCCGTGACGGCATTCTGCACAGTTCTGCCTGGCTGACTGATCGCCTGAACGGCAACCCCCGGCATCACCGCGCCCGAGACGTCCGTCACGACTCCCGAAATCGTTCCGGTTGTCTGCGCCGAAAGCATGGGAGCGAAGCAAATCAACAACACTCCGAGCAGCGTGTGATTCCCGCCCGGCCTGACCCCGACGTCCATGATAGTTTCTCCTATTATAGCTTCAATTATCCAGCCCACGGCGCTTTCGAACACCGTAGCGGTGTCACGGGTAGACTTGTCGCGCCGTCCTCTCCGCGCTGATTCAAGCGTGCCGGCTGCCGCGATCGGCAGGCTCCGCATCGCAAGGATATCCGGCGGTTCAGGGAAGAACGCGATCGAGATTAACGGAGGCTTCTCGGAGGGTGGAACGGAGGAGGAATAGAGATGTCGTGCGCGAGATCGGCAGAAGCAGGAAGTTGACTCCAGCCTGTTTCCAGCGCTGGCTGCGAGACCGCCGGGGGTAACCCGCCCAGCTCGGCTCGCTTCATGCCCAAACCGCTGGGCGTGTCCTTACAATGCTGGAGAGCATTGCCATCCGGCGTGTGGTGCGAACAGGCGGGAATGGCAAGATAGAACCGGCTGAGATGAAATGAAAACACGGCTACCAGCAGCAAGGAAACTGCCCGTGCGGCTGCCAACCGCCTCGCTCCGCTTTCATTCCTCAAGGGGCCCCCTCCCGTTCGGAAGGCGTATCCTGCCCGTCTCGTGTTTCCGGATCTGTTTCCGCCAATGCCGAAGCCAATCTACAAGATTCATCCATTCGTGTCAAGCAGTTGTGCGCTTACCCGCCGGCTCTTAGGGAACCTGTTGATTCTGGTTGATTCTCGCCGCACCGGGTACTAGACTATGGGGACGCGCGGGGTGCCGTTCCGGGTTGGGTGTGCGGGGAACGAAATAGAAAGGAGGCTTCCGGCCCGGCTGGAAGGTCCAAACCATTATGGAACTGCACGATCAAATTGGTCTGCTACTGCGAGAAAAAAGTCCCCAGGTATGGCACCTCCCACCCACGGCCATCGTCTTTGACGCGATTGCACTGATGGCCGAAAAACGGATCGGAGCGCTCCTGGTTATGTCGGAGGGCCGGCTCCTCGGCATCGTCTCCGAGCGCGACTACGCCTGGAAAGTGATCCTGCAAGGCAAGTCTTCCCAGGACACCCAAATCCAGGAAATCATGAGCAGCCCGGTGGTTTCCGTTACTCCGAAACACACGGTCGGAGACTGCATGGCGATCATGACAAACAGTCGCATCCGTCATCTTCCGGTGGTGGACGGGAAAACGGTGGTGGGGATGCTCTCCATCGGAGACATTGTGAAGTGGGTCATCTCCGCGCAGGAGGAAACCATCAACCAATTGAGCTCCTACATCACGGGGAGATACCCGGGCTAAACCATTTTCAGAGTTAGTGTGGAGTGAAGTGATCTCGTCAGGGCATGGCTTCAGCCATGCCGAAATGAAGCCTCTTTTGCGGTGGGCTTTAGCCCCTGAGGTACGTCCCTCAGCGGCTGAAGCCGCAAGGAAGGGGAGTTG
>Ga0209343_10003769_pt1 | contig 18938 bp, 18 predicted proteins | sample RifCSPlowO2_02_FD_184026 | JGI IMG/M metagenome (GOLD analysis project Ga0209343, IMG submission 184026) | Groundwater microbial communities from Rifle, Colorado - Rifle CSP2_plank lowO2_0.2 (SPAdes) (version 2) | ecosystem: Environmental > Aquatic > Deep subsurface > Groundwater | place... | reverse complement strand
GACTGCGGTCTTGACTGCCAGCTGGTCTGTTGAAACTCCTTCCTGAGATTCCAGCCAAATTGGAATAGTGTCGGAAGGCGGGTTTACTACTTCAACAGTAATTTCCGTGCTTTGGCCAGGCTGGAGATTCAACACGGGCGGCTGGGTTGCAAGCACGTAGCCTGTCGGAAGCATTGTTTTTACGCCGGTCAAAGGCTTTTCGCCAGTGTTGCTTACGATAAGGCTTATCGAAATGGTCCTCTTTCCGCCTTCTTCCTGCAAGTTCGTTTGCTTCACCTGCACTTCAAGCCTCGCGACCGGCTTTTCGACGTACAAAACCATTTGCTTTTCAACGCTCTCACCGCCCGCGTCGATTCTTGCGGTGATTGTTTTAGCGTCCTGCTTTTCCGAAGCGGGAATCTTGAACGTAACGAGCATGCCTTGAACCGAGTTTGCCGGCAAGTCCATAGCCTGCACTGAATACCATTCCAGGGGGATTCCTTCGAGCGAAACGGCTGCATTGCGCAACGCGTTGTTGAAGCCGTTTTTCACTGCAAGGAAAGCTTTCGTTTCCATTCCGGCGAAAGCCCTGAGCGACTTTTGCTCAAGCGAAAGCCCTTCTCCCGCCACTTGCCCGGCTGCGCGGATCGTGAGGTTGAATGAATATGCTTTGGCGAGCTTGGAAGTGCGGACTACCACTGGCAATTTGATTTTACCGAGCTTCATGTTGCGGGACGGCGTTGCAACGAGATTGATTTGCTTTGCTTCGCCTGCTGCTAGAGAGAACGACGACGGCTCGGTTTTTACGAGCAATTCTCTGGGCGGGCTGACTTCGATGGCAAAATTTTGCGTTATCGAACCGTTGTTGGAAACTTCGAACGGAAGCAAAACGCCCACCTCGCCCCGCGCGACCGAATACTCCTCCTGCATTTTGACCGCGAAATCGGTTTTGGCGAAAACTTCGAAGCAGTAATCGCGCAGGAAAACCGGAATGCCGTTGTACGAGAGCGTGAATTCGTAGCTGTAAACGTCCAAAATCGTGGACTGCTTGGGGTTGATGGAAATCAAAACTTCCTGCGAGTCGCCTTGTTTTACTTCCAAAAGCGAAGGCGTCACGCTCAAAGCTTGCGACGCCTGCGCGCCGGCGTTCAACTCTACGTCGAACGGGCCTTCGATTTCCCCGTCGTTGCGCACTTTAAGCTTTATTTGGGTTTCCTCGTTGTGCGGCGCTATCGCGCATTTCAACGGCTCGTTCTGCAGCACGAGCTGAAGCTTGTCCGAATAAACGAAAACTTGCGTGGGGAACGAGTAAAAGAATTGCACGCCGTCTGTATTCGTAACGCGAGCGGTGACCGCCTGTTGGTATGCGTTGGAAGGCGTGCCCGGCGGAATTGCGGTTTTTATCGAAACGGTTTTATCCTGCCCTCCTTCGACTTCAACGTCGCTGGCAGAAAAGCGCGTTGCACCCTTGAGAAACCCTTCGCTTGCGAGCCGCACGTAAATCTTGGAGTTCCTGTTGTTGGCGATGCGCAGGGAATAAGAAATTTCGTCTCCGGGCCTGCCTGACTGGTTGGCCGTCGGAGTGAAGAAAAGTTCGAACGGGTCGTTTTCCTGCGCTGGCGCTTGGCTGACTGTCAGGGAAAGGGTTTTGGAATCGCAATTGTAGTTCGTGCCTGCGCTTATGGAAAGCGGGATTTGAAACGCGCCTGCAATCTCACTTTTAGCTTCGAGCTGGAACAAGGCCGATTGCGTCGGCGAGAGGGTGGAGTAAGGCGCTTGGCTGAAAGAACATTCGAGGGGGTATTCGCACGACGCGGCGAGGGAGACCAACTGCGGGTTGGTTCCGGCGTTCGTGAGCGTGATGGGGTAAATTGCCTTGACGCCCGCCTGGGCTTGCGCGCTTTCCACGAGCGAAACGTCCAAGTACGGGCATTGGGCTAGAACGAGGGGGGCTGCAAACAAGAACAAAAACAAGGCGAGTTTGGATTTCATTGCAATTATCTAGTGCCCGACCTTGCTTAAAAAAGCTTTCAAGTATTGCGCGTGCCGCCGATGACTTGGTTGAAAATCGCTTTCTCCAGCAATTTCTTTGCCTTTTCGTTCATAGCGTCTTGGCTGGCTTCAGGGTGAACATAAACCCAGCTTTTCAGCCCTTTTTTGTCAACCCACACCAGCACGCGGCCTTTTAGCTCTTTTTTCAGTTTCTTTTCTTCGCGCAACGCTCCCCTTATCCTTTCCTCCTTTGGAAGTAGAAAGTACGATAGTTTTCCAAGCAGGCCGGACGTCTGAAACCCGTAGTCCGTCACGTTTCTTGCAAACCTTATTTCGGGCTTGTCAAAATTCGGTTGCAAGCGGATTGCTTGGCCCGCATGCTTATCGAAAGTCTTTTTGAACCTTTGCTCGTGCGGCTGCATAAGAATTTATGATATTCGGGAAAATAAATATCCCGCGCCTTAGCCCTGGTTTTTTTTTCCAGCAGTTCAATATATCGGGAATTTGTTGCAAAGCCCGAGAATCTCTTGTTTGACTTTCCTTATTTCCCCCGCGTCGTTTCTCCCGTCGACAGTCCTTTGTATGAACTGCGCAACCAACTCCATTTCCGGCTCTTTCATCCCGCGGCTCGTAAGAGCGGGCGTGCCCATGCGAATGCCGCTCGGGTCGTAAGGCTTGCGCGTGTCGAAAGGAATCGCGTTCTTGTTGCACGTTATTCCCGCCTCGTGCAGCAAGTCTTCCGCCTGCTTTCCCGCAATGCCCTTGTTCGTCATGTCTATAAGCACGAGATGGTTGTCCGTGCCCCCCGTCACAAGAGTAAATCCGTAGTCCATCAGGCATTTCGCAAGCGTAAAACAGTTTTTCTTGATTTGCATTCCGTATTCCTTGAAGTCGGGCTTGAGTGCCTCGCCCAGCGCCACTGCAATAGCCGCAGTCTGGTGGTTGTGCGGCCCGCCCTGCAATCCCGGGAAAACCGCCCGGTCTATCATAGTAGGCAAATAACGCTTGGATTTTTCAGGCGGAGCCTTCAAAGGCTCTGAAGGCTCGCCGTTGCACGCGATCAACGCCCCCCTCGGCCCGCGAAGCGTTTTGTGCGTGGTCGTCATTACCACGTCCGCGACTCCGAACGGCGATTGGTGCGCGCCAGCGATAATGAGACCCGTAATGTGCGACGTGTCTGCAACTAGATACGCCCCAACGCTGTCGGCGATTTTTCTGAACTTCTGGAAATCGAATTCCCGGGCGTAAGCGGTTGCGCCGCAGAAAATCAACTTGGGCTTTTCCTTGTCAGCAAGCTCGGCAATAGTGTCGTAATCGAGCCAGCCGTCTTCCTTGGTCTTGTAAGGCACGGGCGTGTAGTATTTTCCCGAAAAGTTTACGCTCCAGCCGTGCGTAAGATGGCCTCCGTACAGCAAGTGCATTCCCATCAGTTTTTCCCCGGGCTCGAGCAGCGCGAAGCATACCGCCTGGTTGGCGGGGCTGCCCGAATACGGCTGCACGTTCGCGTGCGTTACTCCGAAGAGTTTTTTCGCGCGGTCGCGCGCGAGGTTTTCGACGACGTCGATGAATTCGTTTCCGCCGTAATACCTTTTTCCGGGATAGCCTTCTGAATACTTGTTGGTGAGTATCGAGCCGAGCGCGTCGAGCACCGCCCTGCTGACGTAGTTTTCGGAGGGAATCATTTCCAGGCCGTCGCGCTGGCGCTCGAGTTCGTTTTCAATCGCTTGGCTGATTTCCGGGTCCGCTTCGCTCAAGTTTTTCTGGAAATCCATGTAAACCCCTCCCACCGTTTTGCTTTGCAAGAAGAAAAACAATTATGGGAGAAACAATTTTTAACTATGCCCTTGAGCATTTTATGTGACGAGCGAGGTGCGTAACTTTGATGCCTGAAATACCTTTTGAACAGCTGTACCGAGAGCATGTTCCCCTGCTCAATAAACTTAGGGAAGTGAATGCAATTCCTGTTGACCCGAAGTTTGTGGGTTTTGGCGCGGCTCAAGTGAGGTTTGAAATAAACGAGAAGACTCGGGAAGATTGTGAAAAAGCCGCTGAATTCATACGGGCGCACTTGCTGAAAACCCCTGCTTATGGATTTCCTAGCAACCCCCTTTCCGAACACGTTACTTTAACCGTAGAACCTGTGGGGGACAAGTACGATTCGCATCATCTCGTTTTTACTACAAAAACTGAAGAATCGGAGGATTTACTTCGTGCGCTCTTTGTAGAGCTGAAAAAAAGGTAAACGCTGCTTTAGCCGTACTTCTTCTGGATTTCGTCCATGCGCTTGTCCGTCCACTTTTCCGCTTCCATTCTCTCCAGCCCGTATTCCTTCAAGTCCACGAACTTCATCTGCTCCGCGAAATACGGGTGCACCCTCTTCACTTCATGGTAAACGCCTTGCGCCACCCTGCGGTAGTCGGGATGCCCCTGGCGGGAAGTGCGCAATTCCGCCAAATGGAACGTTTCGCGCAAATTCATCTTGAAATACCACCGCATTTTGTAGGCGAAAGGCACGGCGTACTGCGCTTGCTTCGGCATTTTCTCCGACATTTGCTTGCGCAGCTCGTCAGCCCTCTGCATTGCCTGCGTGTATTGCGATAAAACGCCGAGCTCGATTATTTCGTTTGGAACGTCGTACCCGAATCGCGTGGTCAAAAGCTGGCGTTCTTGCGAAAGCATGCGGTGCCTCTGCAAATCCCTGTAGCCGCCGTAGTTGGAAAGAATGTCGAAAGTGTAGAAAGCGTGTTCCAGCGCCCGCCCGGGCTTTTGCCTGCGGTTTTGCCTTCTTTGCACGTAATCCGCAAAAACTTTTTTCTTTTCCTCTTCGCCCATGGCCTTGACTTTTTCCTTTATTTGCGAGAGCGGCATTGCAGAGTGCGAATAGAATATTGCGGAAACGACTTTGTCCAAAGCGTCCTCGTCGTAATCGACGAGCGTGACTTCCTTCGCCTGCGCCGGCTCTTCGCCCAGCGCTTCGCCGGCGGTTTTCTCTGCCGACGCGCGCGTTTCCCGCAAATACGATTGCGTGGCTTTTCCGTACTCGTCGTTGCTTCTCTTTACGAAGGAAGGAATGACTTTCGAAAGCTCGGCTTGCATTTCGCTTGCGACGTCCCGCATTTCCCTCAAGTCGCTCGCAAACATTTTCAAAAGCAGGTATTCGAAAGAGCGGCCGTTGCCGAAAAGCCCGAGGTTGGTGAGCGTGGACGCGGGCAAAAGCCCCCGCAGCGAATCGCATGCTTTTGCCTTGATTGCTGCCGCGTACGCCCTGTCGCTAATGCCTTCCTCGCGCGGAAAGCGTTCTTTCATGAATGCAGTCATTGGCTCTACTAGCGAGGCGTAAGTGTCGAAAAGAAAATCGCACGTTTCAACATACTCGCCGGCGTATTTCGAAGCCATTATGTCCGGCTCGCGGTAGTACGAATACTCTCCTTTCTTGTTTTTTTTGTCGAACCAGACGTAGCGCGTGCTTTTTTCTAGCGGGCTCATTCCAATGCGCGGGTCTTCCAGAACTTTCGAGGCGATGTTCGAGACGTTTTCGCACGCGACGTGCGCCCCGCCCAATTCCGCAACGCTGTCGTCGCCGAACCCAACGAGAACGCGGTCGTAAAATTCTTCCGCCTTTTTCACTGCGACGTTCTGTTCCATTCCGCTGGAAACCTGGAATCCCACGATTTCCTTGAAGCCCATTTCAGGCTTTAGGATGAATTCGTCGAGAAGCACGCGGCGCAGGCTTTTGTCTGTTCGCGAATAGCGGGAAAAGAGGGCGCCTTTGACTACTTCGGGCAGGTTTTTGAGCGCGAAAATGCTTTTGTCCGTGTTGGTAAAGAAAGGCTCGATGAGCTTCAGCTCTTCGGCAGTAAATTCGTTTTGCATAGGGGTTTCTAGCGTGTTTTCAACCAAAAAGGCCACCTTTAATTTCTAAACTAAATTCAAGTTTTCATCGGACTGTTGCAAAATTTCCCATTCGCTCTTTCTTGTGCCCAAGATTTTGAAGTTCTGAAGCTAGATTCTTGATGTCGTCAATTTGTTTTTGTTGCCTTGCTTTAGCAACCAGAACGCCAGAAGGGCTAATCTTAGTTTCAGTGGAAAGAACGATGCTTGAAAGGTTGCCGTCTTCCCCGTGGAACTGAACTTGCTCGGCATTGTGGGAAAAAGCCTTTCTGATTAACTCCTGTGCTTGGTTCATTGCTTCTTGAGGGCTAATCGGTGGTTTGTTGGTAAGTCTAGAAACAAATTGTTTCCAACGTCCTGTACGTTGTGGTGTTATGTAAATGCGGGTTTCCGAGTAGGACCCCTTGCCCCGTTTTCCAATCAGCGTGGTGCCTTCCATGCTGATGTTTAGGCCTTTTATCGAATGCAATCCTATTGCCAGCTTCTCCACTGCGACGCACCTCGCTAAGCGAAATAATAAAATTGAAACGCATAATAAACATTGCTATGGCTTTTTCCTACTCGCAAGCGGTTTCGTTTTTCGAGGGCTTGGAAACACCGGAAAAGTGGACTTTGGCGCGAATGCGCCTTCTGCTGAAAAACGCGGGCATCGATTTTTCGAATTTGCGTTTCGTGCACGTTACCGGCTCGAACGGAAAGGGGAGCGTGTGCGCAATGCTCTATTCCATTTTGCGCGCGCAAGGGGAAAGCGTGGGCGTGTACACTTCCCCGCACTTGTGCAATTGGCGCGAGAGGTTTTTGCTTGACGGAAAATTGGTTTCACAAGCGGAGTTTGCGAGATTGGCGGAACGGATAAAACCCGCGGTTGTTGAAACCCGCGCGAGCCAATTCGAGGCGTTGACGGCAATGGCTTTGCTTTGGTTTTCCGAACGCAATCCTGATTGGGTGGTTTGGGAAGTTGGTTTGGGCGGGAGGCTCGACGCGACGAACGTCGCGGACGCGCGTTTTGCTGCAATAACTTCCATTTCACTTGAGCACACCGACCGGTTGGGCGGAAGCGTGAAGAAAATCGCTTGGGAGAAAAGCAAGGTAATCAAGCGAGGCGCTTGCGTCGTGACGAGCAATTCCGGCGCAGCGTTGGGCGCAATAAAACGCGAGTGTGTGAAGCAAAAAGCCAGGCTGGTGAAAACGAAAAAACCAGCCGGAATAGTTTGCACTAAAACCGGCACTGCATTCCGCTACGAGAAAAAATATTGGCACACGAGCCTGCTGGGCTTCCACCAGGCGGAAAACGCTGTTGTTGCTATAGCGTTGGCGAAGGCGATGGGCTTGCGCGGCAAGGCGATTGCGAAGGGGCTGGCGAAAGCAAAATGGCCGGGGCGGATGCAGGTGTTCTCGCGAAAGCCGCTGGTGGTGTTGGATGGCGCGCATAACCTTGCGGGCGTGCAGGCGCTAGTGAAATCTTTTCAGAAAATATTCGGCGCAAAACCGGTTTTGGTTGTCGGGATAATGAAAGACAAGGATTGGAGGGCGATGGCGCGGACTCTGTGTATGCTTAAACCATCGTTGGTCATTGCAGCCCGGCCTGCGGGGGAAAGGAGTTTGGATGCGGAAATTCTTTCTGCCGAATTCTCGCGGCTTGGGGCGAACGCTTTTGCAGAAAAAAGCGTGAAGGGCGCGTTGAAAATCGCGATGGAAAAAGCCCTTGCGAAAAAAAAGACGGTCTTGGTTTGCGGGTCGCTCTACACTGTAGGCGAGGTTTTGCAGGGTTAGACTTTCCTGCCTTTAGCTTTCGTTGCCTTGGCTGCCTTAGTTGTCTTGACTGTTTTGGCTTTCCCGCCTTTCGCGCTGCGCAGTTGCCTGAAATACCGCTCGTGCATAGCTTCCCACGTCCCTGCGCTTATTTTCCCCTGCGCAAAACGCTTGTCGAGCTGTTCTATCTTTTCCACTGTTGAAAACCCTGCTTCATCCAGCGCTTTTCTCGATGCGATTGCGCGCAACGCCAGCCCCACGATGAGCAGCCCCAGCAGCGCGGCGAGGGCAAGCAAAATCACGTTGTCGTTCCGGCCTGCAGCTACGGTGGTGCTGATTCTCAATTCCCCTTCGTCTTGTGCTGCGGGGGTCGAAAGGACCGCCGTAGCTTGGTTGGCGAGGGAAAGCTTCATCATGGGAATGTTTTCCTTGAGCAAATCGCTCAAGTACTGGAGTTTTATTGCGTTGCTCAAATAGATGAATTCGTTCGTGCGGTTCGCCTGCTTTTCGTTGTAGAGCGAATGGATGAAGTAATACTGCGCCCAAATGGATCCGTTGTAGTCCCGCAGGCTTTGCGCAGTGCGCAGGTTTTTGTAGAAGTCGCTTCCGGCCTGCGAATTGATTTTTTCCTGCGATTCGGCAATGCCTTTCGCGAACAACCCGTCGAAGAAGGCCGTCGCATAATCGCCGTCGTTGAAAGCGGCGATGGCGCCCGAATAATGCTGTTCCACTTCAGAGTCGAGCACGAACGCCTGGCTTTCGTTCAAAGCGCCGATGAGCTCCTGCGACACTTCGCGCAGCGATTGCTCATTGGCCGGCGTGTTGCCGCCGGTCACGCGCGCGATTTCGTTCATGTTTATTGCGGCCGAAACCCAGTTTTCGGCAGCTGCGTATTCAGACTGCAGGGCGTCGACGCTTTCCAGGCCGATGCTTTTCTTTATCCCGCGCATTTTGTTCAAAGCCCAGTAATAACGCAGCTTTGCCCCGACAAGCCACTCCGTATTTTCTATCGTGAGGTTGGCGAACTTGATTTCCTTGGCATCGTTCTCGAGCTGCTGGACTTTCTTCATGAAATCCGTGCCGCCCTCGTTTTTCTTTTGCGCGGACTCTACGCTGATTTTAGAGACGAACACGAGGTTGGCCGCGGAATAGTAATAGCCTTGTTCCACGAGGTATTTGGCTTCGGAAACGCTTTTGTTGACGCTTTCCCGCAGGATTTGGTTGTCCTCGTTTTCCTGCAGGCTGTCAAGCTTTTTTTCCAACGCCGCGATTTCGTTCAAGGCGATTTGCTTGAGTGGCTCCAGAGTGGTTGAGGGAATTATTTTATCCAGCACTAGCGGCTGTTCCACGAATATTTGCGCGTCGACTTTCGAACCTTCCGGCGTGAACGCGTATTTCACGACGTCTTTGAAGTCCTTGACTTCGACAACCTGGACGCCTATTTTCTCCGCCTCCAAAACTATGTTCTTGCCTTGGGTTTTAGCCTGGCCTTTGGGAATGAGGAACAGCTTCACTTCCGTGTTTTCCAGCGAAAGGGCTTTTTCGTAAACCCCGCCTACGCCGCCGATGCTGCCGTCGCGTTCTATAGCCCCAGTAAGCGCCAAGTCTTTTCGCGGCTTTAGCTTGGCGAATTCGCTGTAAGCCAAGAGCGTGAGTCCGGCTCCGCCGGACGGGCCATCAATAATCTGCGTTCTGGCGAGGATTTTGAACAAGACGTCGTATTTTTTTGCGTTCACGCCCGCTTCCTGCGCCGCGATTTCAACCGCGGTTTTCGCGCTTTGCTGCGTGTCGACCGAAATGAACGGCTGGATGTCGACGAAAATATCGCCGTCGCCCTGGATTGCATTCGCTTCGAGGGAAGTCAGAACTCCGTTGCCGTTCGTATCGACGGCGGGCGCATGGACTGACGTGATGGCAAACGCGTTAGGCAATAGGAACGCGATTGCAAGCAATCCAAAAACGGCTGAACGCAATTTCATTATTGGGTTTGCACCTTACTGCTGCTGACGCATTAACATCCAGAAACCAAAAAAGGTTGGCGAATTAATAACGCTTGGGTTTAAGACTGCTGTTGCTCAAATCCTCCCGCGTGCGGATTCACTTGCCCAGCGTTTTCTTGAGCGCGCGGAATTCGTTTTCGTTCATGAGCATTTTCACTACTTCCTTGTTTCCCATCAAATCGTAGTACTCGAATTCCACTTCGACTTTCCCGAGCGATGCTTTCGCAACGTCGCGGACCGCGGAAACCATGTTGCGCCCGATTTTCCTTCCGAACGCCGTCAAATCGTCCGCGTTGACCTCGATTTTACCCGCGCCGTCGCTGGTAGTGTAAGTAAAACTCCACTTTCCGTTTTTGCCTTCAGACATTTGAAACCGCCTTGTTCTCCATTAGGCGCAAAGAGTATTAAAAACTCTGGCTTCGGAATAAATAAAGCCGATTTTTTTGCTATTGCGGTTCAAGGCTTTAAAAGGTGTTTTTAATGCAGTTGAAGAAAGTGCGCGATGCAGTTTACGAATCCCCGGCAGAAGGGGAAATGCGCGTTCCCCTGCGCGTTTACGCGAGGGACGAAATGCTTCCTTTGCTGCAGAAAGACCGCACTCTCTGGCAGGCGCAGAACGTCGCAACGCTCCCGGGAATCTTGAAGGCTTCTTTCGTAATGCCCGACGGGCACGAGGGCTACGGATTTCCCATCGGCGGAGTCGCAGCATTCGATTTGGAGGAAGGCGTAATCTCGCCAGGCGGCGTAGGCTACGACATAAACTGCGGTGTCAGGCTCATTCGCACTAACCTCACCGAGAAAGACGTGAAGCCCAAGCTTCGCGAGCTCATCGACACTTCCTTCAAAAACATTCCTTCAGGCGTCGGGTCGAAAGGGCGGTTGCGCATGGAAGGGCGCGAACTCGAGGAAGCTGTTACTGTAGGTTCTCCTTTCGTGATCGAAAAAGGCTACGGCGCCAAGAAAGACGCTTTGCACACTGAAGAAGGAGGCTCTATGAAGGGAGCCGATTTTTCCAAAGTATCCGACTCCGCGAAAAAACGCGGTGCCCCCCAGTTCGGAACGCTGGGCAGCGGCAATCACTTTTACGAAATACAGAAGGTCGAACGCATATTCCCGGGCGCCGAGGAAATGGCCAAGGCATTCGGGATTTTCGAGGGGCAAATAACGGTGATGACGCACTGCGGTTCGCGCGGGTTCGGCCACCAAGTGTGCAGCGATTACTTGCAAGTGATGCTCAATGCGGCGGCGCGCGACGGGATTAAACTAGTGGATAGGGAACTTTCATCTTCTTACATCAAGTCTAAGGAAGCGCAAGACTATCTCGGCGCAATGCGCTGTGCAATAAACTATGCGTTTTGCAACCGGCAAGTCTTGACGCACTGGACTCGCGAAAGCTTCGAGCAAGTCTTCAAGCAAGATTGGGAGTCGCTGGGAATGGATGTCGTGTACGACGTTTGCCACAACATCGCGAAGTTTGAAAAGCACAAGGTCGACGGAGTGGAACGCGAAGTGTGCGTGCACCGCAAGGGAGCGACGCGAGCGTTCTGGAAAGGGCATCCCGATATGCCTTCCGACTACAGGCACGTAGGCCAACCGGCAATGATTCCCGGAAGCATGAACACATCTTCGTATCTCATGTGCGGGTTGCCTGGTTCTGCGGAAAGCTGGGGGACGATTTGCCACGGCGCAGGCCGCGTTATGAGCAGGCATTCTGCAATCCGCGAGTTCAAGGGGACTGTGGAAAAAGAATTGCAGGACAAGGGAATCATTTACAAAGCGCAAGACCGGCACTTGCTTGCGGAAGAGGCGGGCGGGGCTTACAAGAACGTCGATTTGGTCGTGCAGAGCGTCGAGGACGCTGGTTTGGCGAAAATCGTTGCGAAAATGATTCCGCTGGGCGTAGTGAAAGGCTGAATTCTTACTCTCCAAGAGCATGCAGTTTGATTCCGATATCCCTTACTGAGTTTGGAATGAAGTCGAACAGCATGTTTTCAGGCCCGTGAAGGCGTTTTTCAACTTTATAAAATTCCTTGTTGTCTTTGCTAAGAGCTTTCTTGGCGTTTTCCAACAACTGCTTCGCTTTTTTTTTCCCTAGTTTATCCTTCAATTCCTCAAAAGCTTCTTTCGTTTCCTTTTCTATTATCTCGTGTATCTCGGGATTTGATTGCGAGTCGAGGAAAATCCTTCCTGCCATTTTCTTTACTAAAGCTTCGGTTCCTGGTGGGAGTTTGCCTTCGGCTTTAAGCCTTGAAACCAGCCTTTCAATAAGGACATGCCTTCCAAGTTCGTAGTAAGAGTAAGGAAAACGGCCGAAGCCCTTTTGCATCATTCTTTCCTTTCCGTTTCCAGCCTTAAACCAACGGTGAACTTTAAACCCGTGTTGAATTTCTTTAGTTTCTCTCGAAACGAAGGTTGAATCTTTGTTATTTTTCCCTACTCGCATCAGGATTGGCTCCCCATTTGCAAGGTTTCCCACTGTGAACTCTGGGTGGTTTTTCAGAGCATCGCTTGCAAGCTCATGCACACTAACCCATGAAATTTCATGGAACGGCACGCCCGAATGCCGTTGCTGAATGTATCTTACCATGTATTTGCCGTGGGTTTCTATTTTACGGGAAATTTGCGGCAATTCTTCTGTACGATAAGCAGAGTAATGCGCTGGCATGAACAAATGATTTTAAGCGAGTATAAATCACTTTCTTACATGGAAAACTGCGTTTTCTGCAAAATCGCTTCGGGCGAATTCGATTCCGCTAGGGTTTGGGAGGATGGCGAGTTTCTCGCGATTCTAGACCTAAACCCGAACGTTAAGGGAATGACGCTCGTCATGACGAAAAAACACTATGACTCGTATGCCTTCGGAATGCCGGACGACGTTTACGTGCGCTTGATGAGCGCGTGCAAGAAAGTCGGAAAGCTTCTGGACGAGAAGCTGGGCACGGTGAGAACGGCTATGGTGATGGAGGGAATGGGCGTGAACCACGTTCACGTGAAACTCTATCCGATGCACGGCTTGGGCCGCGAGTTCCGTTCCATGGAATCGGCGGGAAGGGCGTTTTTCGACGCCTATCCGGGATACATTTCGACAGTGTTGGGGCCGAAGGCGGAACTGAGCGTGTTGAAGAAACTGGCGGAAGAAATCAGGGAATAGTCTTTCGGTTTAGTAGAGTCCGTCCATCGCAATTTTTTCCCTGAGCCTCGCGAAAAACCCGTCTTCTTGAAACAATTTCTTGAATTGCCTTGCTTTTGCGTTTGGAATTACTTTTATCCGCAAGCCCGTGGTGCTCTCGTGTTGCTTCAGCTCGTTGAAAAGCCAGTAGGCGATTGAAGCAACAGCGCGAGGATTTTTGGCCGTCCCGTCTTCGTTGAATTCGATTTCCACAGGAAACTCTTCGCCCGGTTTTTCAGTGAGCTTGCCTTGAAGGTTGGTGCCTACTGCATGTAGGACTAGCGTTTTGGGGTTTTGCCCTTTCAAGTACGTTTCATTTTCCCCAGGCTTGAACGCTTGCCCCGGAACGGTGAATGTTTTTCCAACAGAGTGCTTCAAGTCAGTGCTTGCATCGACTATTTGTACAATCCCTTTTTCCAAGTTGACGTGCCCGGACAAGTAAGAATTCCCTTCAAGCTTGCGCCCGTGGTTTCTCGCGCGCTCTCCGTGGTCTAAAGAAACGTCCCTGAAAACTTCATTCCATTGCCATCCTTTCGATTTGATGTAGTTTTCAACGTCCTTTCTCTTGAGGAACAACGCGTTTTCCAAAGCGTCGAGAATATCGCCCTCGTGGTGCGTTACGCCCGTAGCTCCGCAAAGCGGGTTGTGGTGTGAGAGGTTTATTACGAGGTCGTGCTCTTCTTCGGGCAAAGGCAGAGGTTCGTTTCCGGCGTTGTGCCCGTGCGTTACTTCCACTTTTCTTGAAACGTCGATGCCTATAGCCCTCAAACCGACGATGAAGCCTTCCAAGTTTTCCCCTCTCGTTAGCACCATTCGGGAGTCCGAACATGGTTTTATGAAAATCCTTTCGAAAGCCATTAGCCAAACCACCTCGTGAAAATGCCGTGAAAAACTATATTGCGCGAAAGAGTTTAAAGCAATAACCGTGAAAAACTTTCGGTGGGAAAATCGAACTTTCTGGCGAAGAACTTAATTCGTTGATGGCGAAAGCAGGCTTTTCGTACGACTGGCACAAGGCGTACGACGAGAATTACGATTCCGGCCCGTTCTGCAATTTGGCTGAAGACGATTGGAAGAAAATCGATTCCTTCCGGAAAGAGCTCGACTCGAAGCTCCCCAAACGCAAGTTCCTCGGTTACACCGTAAATTCAACGCTAGGCATTGCAGCCGGGCCTTTGCTCAACCACAAGTTCGTAAACCACTACGCCCGCCTGGGCTTCGACATGCCCGTGCAGAAAACCGTAAGGAGCGTAGCCACGCGCGTGCATCCTTTCCCTAACGTCCTGCTCATCAACGTCGACCACCAGCTTTCGGAAAACGAAATCGGGTCGAAGACCGTGGCAAAGCTTGACGCCAAGCAAGAGAACTTGAGCATCACCAACTCTTTCGGAATGCCTTCCAAAAGCGTGGAAGAATGGCGAGAGGATTTCAAGAAAGTCAAGCCCGGGGAAGGGCAGTTGAAGCTCATAAGCGTCGTGGGAACTCCGCCTTCAGCGAAAGGAAAGGCCGGCTGCTCGTCGTGCATTTCTTCAAGCCACTCGGAATTCCAGCATTTGGCCGAGGATTTTGGCGCGTTGGCGCAATTGTGCTTCGAGGGAGGCGCGCAGGCTGTTGAAATGAATTTTTCATGCCCGAACGTAACAGGAAAAGAAGGGCAAATCTACACGAACGTGGATTCCGCGCGCGAGATTTGCAAGGCTGCGCGCGCGCAAGTCGGGAACGGAAAGAAACTCATAGTAAAATTGGGCTTTTACAAGGATTACGGCAACCTGGCTGCGGTGCTCGAAGCGGTTACTGATTACGTGGACGGCGTTACTGCAATTAACACCATTCCGCTCGAGATTGTAGACGAAAAAGGAGTGCAGGCGATGCCCGGCGAAGGGAGGCTGCGAAGCGGAGTTTGCGGCTTCGCGATTCGCGATTTGGCTGTTCGCACGGTCAGCAATTTTGCTGAAGTACGCAAAAAGCTCGGACGGGATTTTGCGATTACGGGCGTGGGGGGCATCACCAGGCCGCAAGATGCGCTCGAGTTTTACGACGCTGGCGCGGACGCGGTGCAAATTGCGACCGGTGCGATGTGGGACCAATTGTTGGGGTTGAAAATCAAGCTTTTGCTTTCAAGAGGAGAAGTGGTTTGAATGTCGGAAATCATCAGGCCAGAGCGTGTGAAGAGCGATCTGGAACTGCATGTTGAACGCCTTTCGCACGAAAATTCTGCTGTAAGGCAGATAGCTTTGAAGGAATTGGCTCAAATAAGGGACTCTAAAGCCTTTCCTTTCGTAAGACAGCATTTGGCTGAAATATCCCTGCTTTTGAAAGACCCGCATCCCCTAACCAGGTCCAGGGCAGTGGATGTTTTGGTTTTATTCGGGAACTATAGCGTTCTAGAAGACTTGAGGAAAGTGGCTTCAAACGCCGACGAGCAAGAGGATATACGGGAGCGTGCGAAGTTGGCCATACACAAAATTGACGAGGCTGAAAAGTATGGGTTCGACCGGCTTTTCAAAGGGCCTTGATTTTTCTAAGCGCAGTGCTGGCGAGGTTTAATTAATTTTGCGTTTCTAAAGCTCTTGTGGGCAAGTTTTTTGTTTTATTGGCGCTAGGGTTTTTGCTAGCCGGGTGCGTTTCCACGCCGCAGCAAGCGGCTCCCTCGCCTTCGCCAACTGCGGATGTGAATGAATTGAAAGCTCAAAACGGGGATACTGTTTCGGTGGATTACGTCGGCACTCTCGACGACGGCACGGTCTTCGACACTTCGATAAAAGCGGAAGCGGAAAAAGCAGGATTGCCCGCGCGCCCTTCATACGCGCCGCTGGAATTTACGGTCGGCGCGGGCCAGATGATCAAAGGCTTTGACGCGGCGGTCGTGGGAATGAGCGTCGGGGAAACCAAGACGGTCAAGCTCGAGCCTTCGGAAGCGTACGGCGAAAAGAGCGGCGATTTGCTTGTCGAACTGAACAAATCCCAGTTGCAGGGTGCCGAAGACATCAAGGTGGGCTCGAAACTCCAGTCTTCAAACGGCGCAGTCGCGACGGTAGTCAACGTCACGAACACCACGATTACCATAGACGCGAACCACCCGCTTGCAGGGAAGGCGCTTACGTTCAAAATCACCATGCGCGAGATAAAGAAAAAGTGAGGCATTTGCATGCCGCTGAAAGCACTCAAGCGTTTGATACTTCCGCACGACGCCTTGTTTTTCGACCTCATGCTCAAGCAGGCGCAAACCGCCCACGCCGCTTCCCAAACGCTTTCCGTTTTGCTGCACGATTATGCCGACGTTGAAAAAACCGCCGCAAAAATACGGGATTTCGAGCACGAGGGCGACCAGCAAGTTCGCGACGTTTATACCGCGTTGCGCACGACTTTCATCGTTCCCATAGACCACAGCGACATTTCCCTGCTTTCGGGCGCGCTCGACGACGTTACCGACATTATCGACCACATGTCGGCGACGCTTGTCGCTTATAGAATAACGAAGCCTACGCCGGTCATGGCGCAATTGGCGGAAGTGCTGGCGCGCCAGACGGGCGCGCTTGAAAAAGCCGTTGCAGCAATCCGAGATTCCAAGACGTACGGCGATGCTGCGGCGCACTGCAAGGAAGTCAAGCGGCTGGAAGACGAGGCTGACGCTCTTTACACTGCCGCGATAGGCGAGCTTTTCAAGAGCAATGATGCGGTTGAAATAATCAAGCAGAAGGACGTCCTGTCGTGCCTTGAAATGGCGACGGACAAGACCGACAAGGCATCGCAAATCGTTTCCGACATCATTCTCAAACACGCGTAGTGCATGCACATGCTGGAACTGATTTTGTTTACGGTTTTGGTTGCGCTCGCGTTCGATTTCATCAACGGCTTTCACGATTCGGCAAACGCCATTTCCACAGTAGTCGCGACGCGCGTGATGACGCCCCTGCAGGCGGTTTCAATGGCGGCAGTGGGGAATTTGATTGGCCCCTTGTTTTTCAGCACTGCAGTCGCAGCAACAATCGGCAAGGGAATAATCGACACGAACACGATTCAATCCGTCCTCCCGCGCGAGGCGTTCGTGGTAATGATTCTCGCGGCGCTGGCAGGCGCAATCGCGTGGGATTTGATAACGTGGTATTTCGGAATTCCGGTTTCAAGCAGCCACGCGCTCGTAGGCGGGCTCGTTGGCGCGTCGGCAGTTGCGGTCGGCATGAATTTCCTGCTGTTGGACGGGATAGGGAAAGTTTTGCTTTTCATGGTCGTTTCGCCCGTGCTCGGCTTCATAGCTTCTTTCATCCTTGCCCTGCTTGTAATGCGGGCGTCCAGCAAAACCCACCCCGCGAAAGTCAACCATTGGTTCCAGAAACTCCAGCTTTTCTCCGCCTTCTTCTATTCAGTGACGCACGGCACTAACGACGCGCAGAAAACCATGGGCCTCATCACCATTCTTTTGGTTGCGGGCGGAATGCTTTCCACTTTCAACGTTCCGTTGTGGGTTATCCTGGCAGCGCACGTTTCCATTTCACTCGGCACGTTTTTCGGCGGATGGCGGATAGTGAAAACCATGGCGCACAAAATCACGAATCTCAAGCCCTACCAGGGTTTTTGCGCCGAGACTGCAGGGGGTTTGGTGTTGGCAAACATGGCTGCGTTCGGGATTCCCGTGAGTACCACTCATGCAATTGCGGGTTCCATAATGGGCGTGGGCTCGACGCGCGGCACGAAGAGCGTGCGGTGGGCGTTGAGCAGGAGAATAGTCATCGCGTGGGTAATCACGATTCCCCTGAGCGCGATTTTCGCTGCAGGCGCTTACTTCGTCTTGAAGCCTTTGCTGGCGGCTTGAAAAAAATAAAAAAAGAAGAAAAAGGGTTTTTTGCCCTTTACTTGTTCTTGGCCGCGTAGTTCCTGTAACCCGCGTAGGCGAACAGCGCGGCAAGCAAAACTGCAATCCAGCTTCCGCTTGTTGCCGTGAACAAACCCGTCAGCCCGCCGGGCGGGGTTTGCACGGGCGCCTCTTCCCCGCGCAGCGAAGCTTGTTCTGGCGCGAAGACTACGGTCGTAGGGTCGTTGTACTGCTTCAACCCCGTGGGCTCTTCAGCCTCGTAAGTGAACACTCCGAGCGCGTCCGCGGGAAAGACCACCACTCCGTTTTCATCTGCGACCAGCATGCGCAGCAACTTTCCGCCGCGGTACACTTTGACCGTCGCGCCGGGAATCGGAATGGTCGAATCCATGTGGACTACCCTGGCTCGCACTTGCTCTCCCAAGAACGCTTTCGAATCGGCGAAAACCATCAAGTAATCGTTCTTCTGTTGCGGGAGCAGCGTTATTTGCGGTTCCGCTTCTCCGGGACCGCCTGTGCCTGCGCCGAGGAAAACGTCGTGCCCTGTGGTTTCACCGCCGCCCTGCGGCGTGGGAGTCGGAGTAGGCGTTGGCGTGGGAGTGCATTCGGTTGTTTCAGCGCTTACGCACGGTTCAGGAGTTGGAGTCGGGGTAGGTTCGCATCCGAGCCTGTCAGCAATAACGCACGGGTCTGGAGTTGGAGTCGGCGCGCAGTCTGCAGCTCCGTTAGAGCAAGGGTCTGAATCTGCGCCAGCAGAGTCAATCGAATCCTGCGGCGGCCTGACGAGCTTTTCTGAAAACTTTTCGCCCAACCCGCCTTCCTCAATCCACGCTTCCCTGAAACTGTCGTCGTAACGCGGGGAGCCGGGGACGGTGACTAGGCCGGTAACCGGCTGGGGGACGGACGCCGGAACTATGGCGTCTACGGCGCAGTCTTGGCAACTGCCGGATTCGGAAACGGTTCTTGGAATTGAATCTGCAGCAACAGACTTTTCCGAGACTGCGGAAATTCCAGAAGCAGAAGAATCCGACAGCCCCGCAAAAGCGAATGCGACCGTGGCTAAAGCTAATATTCCCAGTATTCCGACCCATTCCTTCATCAAACCACCCTGTTTTAACCGGCTTTGTCCAGCACGCATGCAGGACGCTGAAGCCATTCTAACAACTTCCCCACTTGCAAAACTATACCTGCAAGGTAGTTTTTAAAACAATAGTTTTAGGCTGCCTGCTGCGGTTGTTAAAGGAAAAAGATTTATTTTGCTCAGCCGTAGGCCATCGCGCACCTGGTGCTTTCCGAGCACGCGGTGCAATGCGTTTTTGCCGACGTGGCATGGCGGATGCAG
>Ga0209343_10003767_pt1 | contig 18949 bp, 25 predicted proteins | sample RifCSPlowO2_02_FD_184026 | JGI IMG/M metagenome (GOLD analysis project Ga0209343, IMG submission 184026) | Groundwater microbial communities from Rifle, Colorado - Rifle CSP2_plank lowO2_0.2 (SPAdes) (version 2) | ecosystem: Environmental > Aquatic > Deep subsurface > Groundwater | place... | reverse complement strand
GAAATTGATTTTCTCCACATCCGTCCATTTTTGGATGGAGCGGATGATTTCCACGCCAGAGAGCGGCGCCAAGGATGAGCCGGAATTGCCGCCGATGATCGTCGTCACGCCCTGATAGAGAAGGCTCTCCAATTCCGGATGAGCCAAGAGCTGCCAATACGTATCAGAATGATTGTTGACATCGATAAAACCCGGAGCGACATACTGCCCCGCCGCATCGATCACGCGCCCCGCCCGTGCCTGCGCCAGATCGCCTATCGCGGCAATCGAACCTTCTCTCACCGCGATGTCCGCCTGGTACATCGGCCGGCCGCTGCCATCGATGACGGTCCCATTTTTTATCAAAATATCATACATACTTTCCTTGTATCTGTTCAGAGCCTGTTTGAAAGGTTTCTCTGAACTTTACTTCTCTTTTTTCGGCTCTGTAATTTCCTTCACCTGAAACATGAATGGCTTATCCTGCTGGAGCAGTTTCGGAATAAGGAACATAATATCCACTGCCTCTTTGAGGTTCTTCACTTTCTCCAATGCCCCTCTTTTCGCTATGCCTATCATTTCATCATAATCCGCCATACTGGGCTGAATAAATCTGACATTGCGATAATCCTGTTTCACCGCTGTCAAAAGAACTTTCGACGTTCTCGCTTCCGGCAGCATCTCGGCGATGGCGTTTCCAGAATTGCGCGGATTCTTCAGAGAAACAACCCGCATATTGAAATCCTCATCTTTTTTAAGCGTCTCCTTGTCAGCATAATGCATCGCATAGGCCGGATCTATTTCTGCCACTTTCAGCATAAATGCCTTATTTTTTTTGGCATCCAGCGGCATACTCTGAAGAAGCGTCCCGAGGGACTCGACATTGTCTTTCAGCTGATCAAAATAACGTTGAAACCCGCTCCCGCCTTCGATGTCGTCGCTTTGGATCTTCTCGTTCCCATACCCTCCATCGACGTGAATCTTGATCGGCTGCGGAGAAACTTCGGCCACGGCCGCTTTTTTCCCGTCCGCCAAGGTCACCTCTTCTTCCGGGACGACAGCCGGAGCCGCTGCTTCTGGCTCTGGCTTCGGATGTTCCTTTTCAGGGATAGTCTCTGCTGCGGCTGACAGAGGAGGAACGGGCGCCAGCACGGGCTCCTCTTTCCGAAGAAGATCCGCCCCGCCCGCTTCTTCCAATTCTTTTTCCAATGCTCTCCGCTTCGCAACCAGAATCAAAAGATCATCGTCTGGCTTCTCGGGAGAAATAGATTTATTGAGCTCTTCGATTTTTTTGGAAATGGCCACTTTCTTCTTTTCTGCCGCTTTCAGATTTTCGGCGGCTTTCCTTTCCCGTTCCAAGCGAGCCTCTTCTTCTTTCTGCACCTTTTCATATTCATGTTCCACATCGGCCAGCCGTTTGCGCTCAGCCAGAAAACGCAGGATCTCGTCATCGGAAAGCGTACCGAACCGTATTTCAGCGATTTCTTGCAACCGCTTTCTATTTTCTCCCGGAGAGTTTTGTCCCTGTATCGTCTTTGTCATACTTCTTTTTCCACAAGATTTACCCGATGAGCGCCGCCATCTCTACCAGACGATTGGCATATCCCCACTCGTTGTCATACCACGCAACCACCTTGACGAGATCGCCGCCCACCACCTTGGTGAGCGTCAGATCAACGATGCTCGAATACGGGTTGCCGATAAAATCCGATGACACTAGCGGCTCTTCCGTGACGGAGAGCACCGAGGCATAGCGCGGATCACTGGCCGCATTTTTCAAAGCCTGATTGATTTCTTCTTTGGTCGTTTTGCGTTTCAGAAGAAAAGTACAGTCCGAGAGCGACACCACAATCGTCGGCACGCGCACAGAAATACCATCAAAAAGACTCTTGAGCTCCGGAAGCACCTGAGTCACGGCCAAGGCGGCTCCCGTCGTCGTCGGCACGATATTCTGCGCGGCGGCCCGAGCCCGCCGCAGATCCTTGTGCGGCCCATCCTGAATATTCTGGTCCCCGGTATAGGAATGAATCGTCGTCATAAGCGCCTTCTCGATGCCAAAGGCTTCATTTAACACCTGAGCGACTGGCGCCAGCGAATGAGTCGTACACGAGGCATTGGAAACCACATCTTCATTCTGGTATTGGCTCTCGTTGACACCTCTGAGGAAGGTCGGCACTGAGCCATCCTCCCCCTTCGCTGGCGCCGAAAGAATCACTTTCTTAGCGCCAGCTTCGATATGCCGCCGAGCAGCCTCCTTATCGGTGAAACGGCCCGTACACTCCAGCACCACGTCTACCCCCAGCTCTTTCCAAGGAAGTTTTTGCGGATCCGGCTCAGCGTACACAGGAAACGCTTTTCCGTCCACCATCAGTTTTCCATCGCTCGCGGCTACTGATTTCCGATAGTGTCCGTACGCACTGTCGTATTTCAAAAGGTGGGCGAGCGTATCCGCGTTCGTCAGATCGTTTATGGCGACCACATCGATGTCCTTTTTCTCCAAGGCGATCTTGAAGGCCGCCCGACCGATCCGCCCAAACCCGTTTATGGCGACTCGTTTCTTTGTCATATTTTTTATTTTTAATTCATGATTCCTGATTCATAATTCTGGTTCCTACGCTTTGCCCGCGCTCCCAAAAGCAAGGATCTTCTCTTTGATCGTGTTCTTGGCATACTCTCTGCCCCGTCCCAAAACTTTGCGTAAATCCGTCTCTGTTTCAGATGTCAATGCTTCACGTAAACCGCCGATCATAGCGAGCTGTATCGCCGTATCCACATTGAAACAGCTGATACCGCGCTCGATAACCTCTTTCACTCGGCCATTATTCCAATCAGAAGCCCCGTGAAGCACGAGAGGGATGCTTACACTTTTTGCAATCCTCTCCAGCCGTTCATAATCCGGACTGCTCCGTTCACGAAAAAATCCGTGAGCATTGCCGATAGCCACGGCCAATGTATCTATGTCCGTTTCTTTCACAAACTGCACTGCCTGATCCGGATCCGTCATATACTTTTCCCACTCAATATTTTCCATCTGCATCTCGCCGAGATACGGTACATTGCCGAGTTCCGCCTGGACCACGATACCGCGAGAATGAGCGGTCTCGACAATCTTCTTGGTTGTCATAACATTGTCGACATAAACTTTCCGCGATCCGTCATACATGACTGATGTGAAGCCGATATCCATGGCTCGCTCCACCGCCTCGAAACTCTTGCCATGATCCAGATGGATGCCGACCGGAATTTCTGGCGCATAAAACTCCGCGATGTTTTTCACGAGCTGAAAAATAGCCCGGCCACCGGCATAGTCAAAAGTTCTTTCTGTTATTTCTACGATTACCGGCGCTGAAAGCTCCTTGGCGGTGTCAATAATGGCTCGTGTCGTTTCCAGGTTGACCGTATTGAATGCACCCACGGCATACTTGCCCAGCCGCGCTTTTTCTAACAATATCTTGACATCTGCCAGCATAGTATTTATATATAAATCCAAAATTCAAATTTCAAATCAAATCCTAAATCCTAATGATTGAAGCTTATTTTTGACATTACAATTTTAGCCATTGATTTGATATTTGTCATTTGAGCTTTGACATTATTCTTTTTCCGCCTCTTCTTCAAAAAGATTCATCATCTTCACCAGTTCATGCGGGAAAAGGCTTTCTCGTCCGACCAGTACCCCGTCCATCCCCGCTTCCCAAGAAACCGCTGGCAAAAAAGATCTCTTGACCGAGCCGCCATAGAGAATAGTCATCCGCTGTGCTGTCCGGGCATCGAAGATTTCGGTAAATAATTTCCTGAGAAGCACCCGCACCCCAAGAATTTCCCCTGTGGTCGGCACGACATCGGTCCCGATGGCCCAGCGTGGCTCATAGGCGACGATCACATTTTCTGCCTGCGATTTCGAGAAACCAGAAAAGAGTGTTTTCACCTGTAACATGAGCACGCTGTCCGTTTCTTCCGCGTGGCGCTCCTCTTTTGTCTCACCGATGCACACGATCGGTGTCAGGTGGTTCCTTATGGCCGAGAGGGCTTTCCCCCGAATCATCTCATTCGTTTCGCCGGCGTAGCGCCTCCGTTCGCTATGCCCCACAATGACATACTCCACACCGTCGTTTTTGAGCATCACGGGCGAAATTTCTCCCGTATACGCTCCGCTTTTCTCCGAAAAGAGGTTCTGCGCTCCTTTGGCTATGCCCTCCGGCAAATCATCGAATTGAGAAAGATACAGAAACGACGGACACACGACCAAGGTCACATGCTGATACTGTTTATCGTGCACCTCGCGATTGAGGACAGAGAGATACTGCGCCGCTTCTTCGCGCGAAAGCATGTTCATCTTCAGGTTTCCGACAACATAGAATTTCCGCATACCCAGTAGTAGAATTTCGACAAATTAACCTTGTTTGCCTCTTTTAAAAATAGAATCTTTCTGTAAAGTATTATGCTTTCTTAAGACTGCTTGGCAATTCTGTGGTCGAAATTTCACTACTGGGCATAGGGTTGATTTTTCCCGGCTACTTACTCAACTGTGCGCACAAGTATTCCGCAGCCGCTTCCGGCTGGATAGCCGAGATCTCTATGCCGGTGGAAAGCTCGAACCCGGCCCAGGTCGCCGTGTGCGGCAAAATCTCGATATGCCACTGATAATGCGGATAATCTTTCCCGTCGCACGGCGCCGTATGGATATAGAAGTTATAGGGCGGATCACCGAGACCCCGGTAGATCGCATACAAGGCTTTCTGCATTATTTCCGCCAAGGAAAATTTTTCTTCATCGGTAATGCGCTCGAAATAAGGGTTCTCCCGTTTCCCAACCACCCAGATTTCAAAAGCCACCCGTGAAGCAAAAGGACAGAAGGCGATAAAACGTTCGTTTTCAAAAATAACCCGCTTCCTCGCCTGGCTCTCATATTCCGTCATCACAGTGTGAACCTTGTGCTTGTGGCTCCGCCAGTACTCTTCCGCTCCCCTGAGTTCGAGGGCGATATAGGGTGAAACCACCGGCACCGCCATGAGCTGCGAGTGCGGATGAGCGATAGACGCGCCGGCTTCTTTGCCATGGTTATGGAATACTTGGATATAATTGACGCTTTTCTTGTTCATCAGCGCGAGATACCGCTCCTGATATGCGTCAAACACTTCGGCGCCCTGCCAGACATCGAGAAGGGCGAGCGAGCGTACGGGATCACGCGTCACTACTATCTCGTGATAGCCGACACCGGTCATCGCGAAATACGGCCCTTCAGAAAGCTCCCGTGCTACCCGGCCACGCGAAAAAGCCGGGTATTTATTGGGAAACACGCGCAGGCTCCACTCTCCCCCGTCGCGGCGATAAATCAGCACGTCTTTCTCTTGGCCGCTCTCTTCTGGATTCTCGAAGGGATCGGGGACATCGTCCGCCAAAGCGCGCTTTATTCCGGCAAATTCTTGCGGACGCTTGGCTCGCCCAGTAGCGATCACCACGAAGTCGCCAGTGACGATATCCTGGCGCAATTCCGATTCATACAGAGCCGCCTGTTTGTTTTTTTCTTCTTTTTGCGTCATGTGTTTTAAAATTTGTTTCTGCCCTTTTTCTTTTTGAGATTCACTGGAAAGATTCAGACAATGATAGCCTTCTTTTTCGTATATTCGCGGATATGATAGGCTCCGGCGAGAAAACGCCATTTGGTCTTCCACAGGTCGATGAGCACCTGGATGAATCCGTTCGGCCCCGTCAGCTTCACGGTCGAACCCTCTTCGTTCATCCAGCGCACCGGCATCTGTTTTACCTTGAAGCCGAGCTTGAGAGCAAGAGCGATGAGCTCGAAATCAAAACCGAAGCGATCCACCACCATGCGGCTGGCTATTTCTTTGGCAGCCGCATCAGAGAGAATCTTGAAACCGCACTGCGTGTCCGGATAGCTCCACAGCCCCAAGACAATGCGAATGAGCCAGTTCCCTCCCTCTCCCATGATTTCACGATGCCTCGGCTGGTGAACCTGGACAAAAGCCCCCTCAACCTTGCGTGAGCCGATAATCACATCATAACCGGCATCGAACTGAGAGGAAAACGAGTCCAGGTGCGTAATGGAGGTTGATCCATCGGCGTCGAGGAACAAGCGCCATCTGCCCTTCGCCTCCAAGAGTCCCTGACGGACGACGTAGCCCTTGCCATGATTTTCTTGGTTGTCGATGACGCGCACATGCGGAACCTGGAGAGCATAGTTGCGCGCCACTTCCGCGGTATTATCCGGAGATCCGTCGACAACGACAACGATCTCATACGTATAATTTTTCTCCTTGAGATACTGATCTATCTCCAATAAATTGCGTCCGATGCGCTCACCCTCCTTGTAAGCCGGGATAATCACCGATAAAAAAGGCTGTTCCATAGAAAAAATCGGGACGAAAGTTCCCTCACAGATTACATGTATATTCTAACACAAAAGAGGTAGCTATGCACCCAGCCCGCAACGCTTCGCGTAGCGATACGGGCGAGCCTTTGAAAGCACCATATAAAAAATAAGTATTGGAGAGTCAGAGAATAAAAAAACGCCAGACCCAGGAAGATTCCCAGGCATGGCGGTTATCGGTGCGGTCGCTTCAGACCTTAATGCGGCTCGAGCATTTCAACAGGGTATTTTCCTTGGTCAGAGGACACCTGTGCTTGTGGCTGCTTGATTACTTTCACTTCGAGGGGATACCAGCACATTACCGTTTCGCACTCGTCGCCCTCATTTACTTTCTTGGCGAATATGACAATCGGCTTAACGGCGTTATTCAGATACCAGTCCTTGAAGGTGGGGAGGCCTGATTCTGTAATACGAAATTCGCGTACACAGTCTTTGTATAGCATGGTAAGGATTCCGCCAGCCGCATCAGTGCTCATGATTCCCTTGATGTAACCCTTATGTTTGTTGAACTCGGCGAGTTTCAGCCGCTGATCAATTTCCTCGCTCACCGCCTGTGACCAAACCATAGGTGACATCTCAAGCAAAAAAAAGGCAACGAGTATGACATTGACAAAAGTCAGTATACCCGGCGCAGCAGTCCATGCCGTAAAAACCACGCTGACGATCCCGCAAAGGCCGATGATCATAATAAGCTCATAGAGGACAGTGAGGTGGAGCACAATCCTCAATGCCACGAATTTCAGAACTGGAGGCAAATCCGGGTCTACCTCGAGCTTGAGAAGATTCATCTGCCTCCATACATCATTCAGGGCGGCTTTCCGTTGGATGAAATACACTGCGCTCACGGCGCACATAATTCCGAACGAAAGCATGAAAACCACGAATTCCCTGGAAAGTTCCACTTTGACCTCCTTCAAGTTTTTCAAGAACGGATCACCGCTTGCTCAACGGTGGAGTAAGAAACGTTATAACGCTGTCACAACCTTTCTACTCTTCCGCGGAGAATCGCTCAATGAAGGTATAATTTTCCTTTTTCGATTGAAGATTCTTACTGGCCATTGTATCCCTATTGAGCCAATAAATCAACCTCCGCCATTCTAACACCGCCATTCTAAAAGTCTTCCATAAATCTGACTTTTCTGGCAATTGCCATAAAAGTCAGATTTTTACCAAGACTAACATTCTCATATTCTGCAGAATATCAGAATGTCATTTGCTAAAAAAGTTTCCGCCAGCTGGCGGATCAGAGATTTTTTCTATCCAACCATTCCTGCAAGATGATCCGTGCCGCTTCTTCGTCATCGTGCTGGGATACTCCTTTTTCGCCGCGCTCGATCAGGTTGGCTTGGGCCATCTTCGTCGTAAACATCTCGTTCTGATATTCCACCCTGACCGAAAAACGTTGCCGCAACAATCGTCCGAGTTTCTCTCCTGCATATTCCACTTCTTCACGGTTGATGTACGATGACCCGCCCGCGCCGTTACGCATCGCGTTTCGGACGGGGATGCCGATCACCACCGTACCGATATGCTCTCTCGCAATTATTTCACCCAATCGGGACAAGAGCTCCTTGGTATTCTCCAGCGTCGCATAAGCGAGCGCCAGCCTCGTCTCATCGTGCGCCAGCGCCACTCCGACTTTCACCGAACCCCAATCGATCCCCAGGTAATTATTTCCTTTACTCATAACACATCTACTTGCGCTTATGGTTTTGCATCCAAACAACGATGAATCAAGAATATTGAATTATGAATTATGCTTTTTTGGCATGTCTCGCTTTGCAAAACACTCCTGATTCCTAATTCTTGATTCATAATTCTATACTCTTGTCACCACTTCCGCCCCGTGCTCCGTAATCACCACCGTATCCTCGCAGTGAGCGCTCCATTTTCCATCGGCTGTCACGAAGGTCCAACCGTCGGAGGCGATCTTCACGGCAGAGGTTCCCATATTGACCATCGGCTCAAGGGCCAGCGTCATCCCTTTCTCTACGACGAAATCATCCATTTCCCGGGAAACATAATTGGGAATCTGAGGATCCTCGTGCAATTCGTGTCCGACACCGTGGCCGACCAAGTCGCGCACGACTGAAAAGCCATTCGCCTCGACAAAATCCTGCACAGCCCGAGCATACGCCGAAATATGCGCGCCCGGACGAAGCTCCAAGATACCGCGTTTGAGGCTTTCTTCTGTCACAGCCGCCAGTTTTTCCGCCTCCTTCACTACCTTGCCCACGCGGACAGTGCGCGCCATATCGGTCACCATCCCTGCAAAACGCATGCCAATATCCAACTTTAAAAGGTCGCCTTCCCGTATAATCCTCTCTGCACTGGGAATCCCATGCACCACTTCCTCATTGAGCGATGTGCATATGGCCGCCGGAAAGGGTTTGCCCGAACCGCCGGCATACCCTTTGAAAATGGGAGTGCCTCCGACCTCGCGGATGAGCCGTTCGCTCAGGACATCAATATCCTGAGTCGATAGGCCCGGGCGGACTGCGGCTATCACACCTTCCAGTACCTCGGCCAAGCGTTTTCCCGATTCCCGCAGGCGCGCTATCTCATCTGCCGTTTTTATCATGGTTACAGACATAAGATTTACTTCGCCCCGATCTTCTCAATAATATCTTTGAAGATCGCCTCAGCTTCCTGCTGGCCATTGATGCGCAAAAGCAAACCCTTTTTTTCAAAATATTCTATCACCGGCAATGTTTCAGCCTGAAAAACCTGATAACGCGTACGCACCCCCTCAATCGTATCGTCTTTGCGCTGGCCGATCTTTCCTCCACAGACACCGCACACTTCATCGGTAGCCAGAATATCCTTGCCGAAAATAAACGGGCGCCGACAACCGAAGCATATATAACGCTTGGAAATACGTTCGATAGACTGAGCCTCAGACAGATCGATAAAAATAACTTTATGGAGAGAGCGCTTGACTGACTGGAACACTTGCAGCACCTCATCGATTTGGGAGCTGCGCCGCGGCGCGCCATCGAGGAGTATCCCTTGTGCTAGCGGAACGCTCCTGACAGCATTCTCGAAGACGGTTTTCATGATCTCATCCGAAGCCAATTTATGCTGGTGATGGATAATATCATTGAGCTCTCGTCCGAAAGGCGTATCTTCTTCCGCCGCCGCCCTCAGTTCCGCGCCGATATCAATATGTCTCAATCGAAGCGCTTTCCTCAAAAGCTCTGCTTGAGTACTTTTCCCGCTGCCTGGCGGCCCCAAAAGTACAAAATTGTTTTGCGATATGGTTTTCATTGGCTTAGCAAAATAAATGGTATTAACCTTTTTCCCTTTCTAGACGACAATATAAGTATAGAGATTTAAAATGCAAATATCAAAATGGAAAATGACAATGTAAAATTCAAAATAATAGAAAAAGGTTTATTTGATCTTTTAATTTTAATCTGTGATTTTACATTTTGATTTTTTAAGTTTACATTAGAAGCTTTCGTAACTGCGCATCGTCAACTGGCTCTGCACATGCTTGATCGTCTCGAGCACAACGGAAACGACGATGAGGATACTGATGCCACCGATGGAAAATGATTGGATGCCGGTCGCCCCCTGCACGATGAATGGCAAGACGGCGATGGCGCCCAAGAAAAACGCTCCGGCCAATGTAATGCGGTTGATGATATGATACAGGTATCCTGCCGTAGTATGGCCCGGACGGATGCCCGGAATGTACCCTCCCTGCTTCTGAAGATTTTCCGCGATCTTGACCGGATCAAAAACAACGGCCGTATAGAAATAAGTGAATACCACTACCAGAACAAAATAAAGCCCTCCGTATACCCATTGGTTTTGAAGCCAGGCGCTTGCGGAAAGAGCGATATCCGCTATCCTTGCGTTGCCGCTTTGGGCGAGAAAGTTGGCTACCATCGTGGGAATCAAAATAAGCGACACCGCGAAAATAATCGGAATAACTCCAGCTTGATTGACCCGGAGCGGCAAATGGGTCGCTGCTCCGCCATAGACCTGCGCGCCGCGCACCCGTTTGGCATAGGCGACCGGCACCGTCCGCTGTCCCTCATTGACGAAGATCACTCCCGCAATGGTTACGGCGGCCACGAGAGCAAATAAAATATAAGTAAAGACTTGCGAGGGATCCCATGTCGCCACAAAACGCGAAACGCCCGTCGGCAAGCTTGACACGATACCGGCAAAAATGATCATAGAAACGCCATTGCCGAGGCCTTTTTCCGTAATCAGTTCGCCGAGCCACATGAGAAAAACCGTACCGGCTGTGGCGCTGACGATGATCACTGCCATATTGAACGGCGTAATATCGCCCAGAATATTCTGAGAGCGCAGGAGAGAGAGCATACTGAAAGACTGCAGAGCGGCAAGCGGCACGGTAATCCAGCGCGTCCACATATTGAATTTTTGCCGCCCGATTTCGCCCTCTTCCTTATAGAGACGCTCCAGGCTCGGGACGATCGTCGTCAGAAGCTGCATAATGATCGAAGCCGTGATATAGGGAGCGACACCGAGGAGCACGATGGAGATGTTGGAAAGTCCTCCGCCGGAAAAAACATTGAGGAGTCCGAGAAAAGCATTATCCTCAAAAAGCCGCTTCAAAGCCAAAACATCCACCCCAGGGAGCGGAATATTGGCAGCGATACGATAGACAACCAAGAGCCCCAGAATAAAAAAAATCTTATTGCGGAGCTCAGCTATCCGGAAAATATTCAGAAAAGTTTCACGCATGACAGAAAATATCAGTTTCCTTAAAGCCTGCTAAAAAAGTCTCTTGACACACAGCCTAGTATACCCCGTTACATATCCGAGAGGCAACCACAGTAGAAAATCATGTGGCAAAATCGCCTGTCGGCCCGCCTAGACTCAAGCGAGGCTGGCTTATACTGGCTACTCTCATACACGGTTTTCAAAATATGTAACGGGTAAACCCTATTTGGAAACCGGCTGAAAAAGAATGCTGGCTTTCTCCGAAACATCAATGCCCTCCCCCAGAGTAAGCTTTTTGGAAAGCGTTCCAGTCGCCACGATTTTGATGCCGCGCCGAAAAGCTGTCTTCGGGGTTATCTTCTTCTCGATAAGCGAAGCGATCGTGACTGTTTCGCCGCTCGCATACCCCGCTTCCAGTTCCGTCAAATTCACGACGCATTTTTTCGCATGAATGGATTTAAAACCGCGCACTTTTTTCAGACGTTCCAGAAACGTCGAACGTCCACCTTCAAACAGCGGATCCACGGAAGCGCCGGAACGGGATTTTTGGCCATTGCTCCCACGACCGGCTGTCGTGCCGCGCTTGCCACCGCGTCCGATACGCTTGCGTTCTTTCTTTTTTGCCACAGAGAGTTGATGAATCTGCATACTGTATTTAACTTACAACTTACGACTCACGACTGACAACAAATAACTAAACTTTCACCTCTTCTTTACTCTGGTCGTTAGTTGTTGGTTGTTGGTCGTTAGTTAATTTCTTTCGTGGAGCCTTCAATTTGAGAAGCGCCTTGACGGTGACCCGGGCGACATTGAGCGGATTAGAAGCGCCGAGAGATTTGGAAACGATATCTTTCACGCCCAAGAGGTGGACCACGGAACGCACCGCCCCGCCAGCGATAATCCCCCGTCCTTCCGAAGCCGGCTTGAGAATCACCCGAGCGCTGCCGAGCTTCGCCGCAATATCATGAGAAATGGTCGAGCCGGCCAATTGGATGGTAACAAGATTTTTCTTGGCATCATTAAAGGCTTTCTGGATAGCATCGGATACGTCTGAGCCCTTGGCCACGCCCACCCCCACCTTGCCTTTGCGATTGCCGATCACCAGCGTGGCGCGGAAACGGAAACGCCTGCCTCCCTTCACTACGCGCGTGACGCGCGCCAAATTGAGAAGTTTCTGTTCGTACTCCGGTTTCTCCCGTCTGCCCATTCTTTTTCCTGGTTTTGCCATAATTGTCTATGAGCGAAGCGAGTAGCTACAATTATGAGCATCCCGCTTCAATTCTTTAATTATATCAATCCCTATTCATTTGGAGCCGCAAGGCCCCGCCTGCAACGCTTCGCGTAGCGATGCGGGCAGGGTTTCCGAGAAAACAATTAAATATTATTTCAGTCATATTCGGAATTGGGGCGGGATCGCTATACAATACTATTTAAAATTCAAGCCCTCCAGCCCGCGCCGCTTCGGCGAGCGCCTTCACTTTGCCATGATATTTGTATCCAGAGCGGTCGAAAATCGCTTTCTTCACTTTCAGTTTTGCCAAACGCTCGGCAATGCTCGTGCCGACTAGAGCCGCGCCAACAACCGTATTCTTCGCCTTCTTGCCAAGTTCGGCCAGATTCGCCTGCGCCAGCGTCTTGCCCGCGCTATCATCAATAGCCTGTACCGAGATACTCCTCAAGCTGCGGAATACTGTGAGACGCGGACACGCAGCCGTCCCGAATATCTTGGCACGAATCCGCCGCTTGCGCTCGAACCGCTTCGCTTTTTTTGATTCTCTTCTTAACATATATTTCATTGCTAGTTTACACCAATTCCCCACCAATCTTTACGAATCCTTTTTGTATGATTTGCGAACATTCGTGGCAGTATTTGTGTCTATTCGCGAAGCTGTTCCCTAGGCCGCTGCTTTCTTGCCTTCTTTGCGGCGCACGACTTCGCCGACATAGCGGAAGCCCTTGCCCTTGTAGGGCTCGACCCGCTTCAATTTTCTCACCACCGCGGCAAACTCACCCACCTTCTGCTTGTCCATACCGGAAATTGTCAGGATATTGTTTTCCACCTTCGCTTCCAGCCCCTCCGGAATGATTCTTTCTACTGGGTGGGAAAAGCCGAGCGCCATATTCAGTTTCTTGCCGGCCACCGCCATCCGAAAACCGACGCCGTTCAATTCCAGCTGTTTCTGAAATCCCAGTGTCACTCCGGCGATCATATTGGCAATCAGCTTCGTCGTTGTCCCCCAGATAGCCTGCGCTTTCTTGGTTTCTCCCACTTTCGTCACCACAGCAGTATTTTCTTCCACGGCTACTTTCACTTCGCGGCGATGCGAAAACTGAAGCGTTCCTTTCGGGCCTTTGACAACGATCATATTCCCGGAGAGTTTCACCTCGACACCGGTTGGGATACTGACTGGTTTTTTTCCTATTCTTGACATATTTCTTAACTTACGACTTACGACCGACAACTTACGACGAAGCTATTTCTTTTTCTGGTTGTTAGTCGTTGGTTGTCAGTTGTTAGTTAGTGATTACCACACGCGACAGATATATTCTCCCCCCAGCCCTCGGCGATAGGCCTCACTGCCGGTCATCACTCCCTCTGAGGTGGAAACGATCGCGATGCCATACCCGTTCTTCACTTTCTTGATTTCATTCTTCTTCACATAGATGCGGCAACCCTGCCTGCTCACCCGCGTCACTTCCTGGATAGCCGGCGCCTTCTTCGTCGGTGAGACGACGGTATATTTGAGCCCGATGCACAGAGTTTCATAAGCACCCTCGATCTGTTTTTCCACGCGCGCGACAAATCCTTCACGCTCGAGAATCTCGGCGATAGTGCATTTGAGCTTCGACGCGCGCATGGTCACCTGAGAGTGGCCGGCGGCTTGCGCGTTGCGAATTCTGGTCAACATGTCTGCGATTGGATCTAACATATTCTTTATCTAGCTTTTAGCTTCATTAGCTTTCAGCTTCCTTAGTTTCCTAATTTCATCAGCCGTTATTTTACTAACAAGCTAGTGAAGCTAAGAAGCTAACGAAGCTATCTCAGTTACCAGGAGGCCTTCTTCACTCCGGGAACCTCGCCTTTATTGGCAAGCTCGCGGAAACAGATGCGACAAATATCAAATCTGCGCAAATACCCGCGTTTCCGACCGCATTTCCAACACCGCCTGACAATGCGGGTGGAAAACTTCGGGGTTTTGAGCGCTCGCGCTCTAGTGGATGTTTTCGCCATAGGGATTTAATAGATTACTTTTCCTGTTTACTGTCTTCCTGCGAAATGGGCAAACCGAGATGACGAAACAATGCCTCGCCCTCTTTCCTGTTCTTGGCGGTCGTGACGATATTCACTTGGAAACTGAAAATATGCTGCACCCGTTCCGGGACGATTTCCGGAAAAACCACATGCTCTTTGATGCCGATATTGCAATTGCCGCTCTGATCGATAGCACTCTTGGGAATCCCCTGGAAATCACGCACGCGAGGCAGTGCCACATTGAACAAGCGATCGAGGAAATCCCACATCCGCTGGCCATGGAGCGTCACGCGGACGCCTACCTCCAGACCTTCGCGCGTTTTGAAACCGGCGATGGCCTTGCGCGCTCTGGTTGGGAACGCCTTCTGCCCGGTCATCGCCTCCAGGGAAGCGATGACATCGTCGACGCGCTTGGTGTCCTTCAGAATCTTGCCCGTCCCGGCATTCACGACGACTTTTCCGACACGCGGAACAGCCATCGCATTGCTAATGCCGAGTTCCTTCTTGAGAGCCGGAACGACTTTCTCGCTATAGACCTGTTTTTTCAGTGGCATTTCCATAGGTTAGATGACTTTACCGCTCTTCTTGCTCACCCGCACTTTCTCTCCGCCCTCGAACCGATAGCCGATCCGCGTCAAGGCGTTCGTATGCGGACAAACGAGCATCACATTGGAAACATGGAGCGGAGCCTCTTTCTCGATCCGCTGTCCCTTCTCTCCGTCCCGCTTGGCACGCACGTGGCGTTTCATGATATTGGCTCCTTTCACCACTATTTTCTCCAATCTTGGAAAAACATACAACACCTCTCCGCGCTTGCCGGAGTCTTTGCCTGCAGTGATTTCTACTTGGTTGCCTTTCTTAATTTTCATAACTGTAAACTTACGACTCACTACTTACGACTTACGACACGCCTCTCCCTATTTTTCTCTTTTCTTGTTGTCAGTCGTCAGTTGTTAGTTGTTGGTTATCATAGTACTTCCGGAGCGAGTGAAACGATCTTGGCGAATCCTTTTTCGCGGAGTTCGCGCGCGACCGAGCCGAAAATACGCGTCCCCTTCGGATCAACATTATTGGCATCGAGAATGACAGCGGCATTTTCATCAAAACGGATGTAGGAATTATCTCGGCGGCGATACGCCTTGCGCTGACGCACGATGACGACTTTCACTATCTCGCCCTTCTTGACGATACCGCGGGGCTCTGCGGACTTCACAGAAGCCACGACAATATCGCCCAAACCGGCATAGCGGCGCCGCGTCCCGCCGGGCACCTTGAAGCACTTGATGGTTTTCGCACCGCTGTTATCGGCTACTATAAGCATGGATTCTGCTTGGATCATGACTTTTTTGTCCGCGAGTCCGCGAGTGGCTCACAAAAATGAGCATCCCGCGCGCTTCATGGCACATACATTAATTACTTCTCATCCGAGCCGCAGGCGACTCCGAGCAATAATCCAACCTTTACTTTGAATTATTTTTCGGAAGCGCTACGGGATAATTTATTATGCGGCAACAACTTTATGCCGTTTGTCACGGCTGATGGGTCGGCATTCCTGAAAAATAACAGTGTCTCCCACGGCGTACGTATTCTCATCGACGTGCACCTTGTATCGTTTGGTCGAGCGGTACTGCTTCAGATACTTCGGGTGCGTCTTCAAAGTATTCACAGCCACCACGATGGTCTTGGCCATCTTGTTACTGACTACCACCCCTTTCCATTTGGGTGCCTTATTTCCGCCCAAGGCAGATCCCTGTCCGTCCGGCAGGCGGGCGCCTCTGGCGGACATTTTTTCTGTTGTCGTTTTCATAATTCTCTTCATTTAGCATCATGCTTAGGCTGCTTCGATAGCGCCCACGGATTCCTCTGCGAGCGTCATCAACCGGGCGATGTCTTTTTTGACCTTTCTGTATTCGCTGTGGGTCTTGGTTTCGCGCGTCGCCAGATCAAACCGCAGCTTGCGCGCCTTTTCTTTGAGTTCGAGCATCGCTTTCTCGCGCTCACCGCTTGATTTTTCCCGCCATTCCCTTGCTTTCATACATATTCTCTAATTTTCACTAATATCTCCACTAATACTCACGAATGTATTTGTGTTCATTTGTGGAATCATTCGTGTTTATTAGTACTTATTGGCGTTCAACAAATTTAGTTGTAACAGCCAGCTTGTGTGCGGCCAGACGGAGCGCTTCTGCCGCTGCCGCTTTCGGGATGCCATCCAGTTCAAAGAGGATTTTCCCGGCGCGCACTTTGGCGACAAAATGATCGACGCTGCCCTTTCCTTTGCCCATCGGCGTCTGTTCGCCCTTCTTCGTCATCGGCTTGTCTGGAAATATGCGGATCCACACCTTGCCGCCGCGCTGGATCGAACGCGTCATCGCCCGGCGAGCGGCCTCGATCTGACGGGCGGAAATCAGCCCTTCTTCCATGGCTTTCAGCCCATAGCTTCCGAAGCTCACTTTCTCTCCGCGCGTCGCAGCGCTTCCGGACCAGCCTCCGCGATGGATCTTGCGATGTTTGACTTTTCTCGGCATCAACATATGTGTACTAATATCACTAATTCCCCACCAATGACATGAATCTATTCGTAATTATTCGGTTATCATTCGTGTTCATTCGTATCTTCAAAAAACTTCTCACCTTTGTAGATCCAGGTCTTCACGCCGATCACTCCGTAAGTCGTCCGCGCTTCTGCCAGAGCGAAATCGATATCGGCCCTGAGCGTGTGGAGAGGAATTTTCCCGCGCGACAGCCATTCGCGCCGCGACATCTCAGCGCCGCCCAAGCGGCCGCAGATTTCGATTTTCACCCCTTGGACAGTCTTGTTGGCCTCTACTTGATCGAGCATCGTTTTGAGCACGCGCCGGAAAGGCAGACGCTTCTCCAATTGTTCAGCTACCTGTTGGCCGACCAGCATCGCATTGGTCTCCGGACTCTTCACTTCCTGGACGTCTACCTTGAGATCTATTTTCTTGCCGGCAAAAAACCTCTTTTTGATGGCTCGGGTCAAATCTTCGATACCGGTACCGCCGCGGCCGATCAGTACGCCGGGACGAGCCGTATGAATGATGAGACGCACCGCGTTTCCATTACGCTCGATCTCTACCGAAGCAATCGCCGCCGCTTTCCACTTGTTCACCACAAACTCGCGGATCTCTACGTCCCTGCGTAGCTGCTGCCGGTATGTTTTCTTGCTCCCATACCAGCGTGAGAGCCAGTTGGTCGTAATACCGAGACGGATGCCGGTTGGATTGACTTTATTCCCCATACTTGTTTGGTCTGTTGCTTTTAAAAAATTGTTCTACACCTCCTACAAATTACAAATCTTGTACAAATATACGAATCCCTTTTTCTTTGTTTTCCGTATTTGTATATTTGTAGTTCAATTTGTAATTTGTAGTAAGGCTTGTAATTGGTAGAGGCTACACGGATTTTCGCTGGAACACTTTTTTCACCACTTTGGGAATGGCCTTTTTGCCCACTCCCCCTCTGATCACTTCTTTTTTTTCTAGAGGTTTCATTATTTGAGATGTCTTCTGTTCTTCCTCTGTTTCAAGAGTTTTTGAGGCTTCTGTTTTTACCGTTTCAGTCGCTACTTTCTTCGCCGTACGATTCTTGCCTTCAATCTTTTCTTCCAGAATGACCGTCACGTTGGAACCGCGCCTGAGAAGCGGAGTGGCTCTTCCGAAGGCCCTCGGCAGCCAGCGTTTCAAACGCAGGCCATCGCCGACTCGGATTTCCAGAATATACAGATTGGCTTCATCCAATCCGTTGTTGTTCGTCGCATTGGCCATAGCGCTCTTCAAAAGATCATAAATCGGCTGTGAAGATTTCTTGACCATTTTCGAGAGCTGGAGCAAAGCTTCGCGCGCATCCACGCCGACGAGAGGGTGGGTCGTCAGACGCACTTTACGCGGAGCAACACGGAGATTGGTGAGAGTAGCGTGGACTTTCATATAAATATCTACTTCTTATCAGTTGGAGCGGCCGGAGCTGTCGTCGCTTTGGCAGCCTTGGCGGCATCGAGTTCTCGCTGTTTGGCGGCTATTTCCAATTCCTTCTGGATCTTACCGCCATGGCGGCTGAATTTGCGCGTCGGAGAGAATTCGCCCAGCTTGTGCCCCACCATTTCTTCGGTGACAAAGACGGAAATGAAATCCTTGCCGTTATGCACGCCGAAAGTGAAGCCTGTCATTTCCGGAGAAATAGTGCAAGCCCGCGACCACGTCTTGATAATCGTACGATCACCCAGTTTTTTCCCTTCGAGCTTCTTCAGCACGCGGGGATCGACATAGGGACCTTTTTTGAGACTTCGTGACATAGAAATTGACGTTATGACTTACGACTGACAACTTACGACTTTCGGGAAGAATTCTATTCTTATCTTCGTCATAGGTCGTTGGTCGTGAGTCGTTAGTTCTTCATTATTTCTTCTGGCGGCGGCTGACGATGTATTTATTGCTCTGATGCTTTCTCTTGCGCGTCTTCTTGCCGAGCGCTGGCTTGCCCCACGGAGTCTTCGGATGCATACCGATCGGCTGACGGCCTTCACCGCCCCCATGCGGATGGTCATGCGGGTTCATAGCGCTCCCGCGCACTCCCGGACGGCGATTCATATGACGAGCCCGCCC
>Ga0209343_10003766_pt1 | contig 18950 bp, 16 predicted proteins | sample RifCSPlowO2_02_FD_184026 | JGI IMG/M metagenome (GOLD analysis project Ga0209343, IMG submission 184026) | Groundwater microbial communities from Rifle, Colorado - Rifle CSP2_plank lowO2_0.2 (SPAdes) (version 2) | ecosystem: Environmental > Aquatic > Deep subsurface > Groundwater | place... | reverse complement strand
TGAAAACCCTTTTGAAATTTGCCGGCGACAAAGATATCGCGGTGGCATTTAATCCTTCAGGATATCACATTAAACATAAACGCCCAGAAATTCTTTCTTCCCTCGGTAAATTGTCATTTTTGGTTTTAAACGAAGAAGAAGCCGCGCTGCTTACCGATATTCCATTCAAAAATGAAAAAGCTGTTTTCAAAAAGTTGGACCGTTTAATGCCCGGCATTTTAGCGATTACAGACGGAAGAAACGGCGTCACGGTTTCTGATGGCAAGTTAATTTATAAGACAGGAATATTCAGAGAAAAAAAACTTGTAGACCGTACAGGCGCGGGGGATGCTTTCGGCTCCGGATTCGTAGCCGGTTTGATGCGTCACGGCGTTAATCGGAAAAATATTTCTTCGATTAAGCCGGAAGATATTTCTTACGCGATAAAATTGGCCACCGCCAACGCCACTTCTGTCGTGGAGAAAATCGGCGCCACGGAAGGAACATTGCGTAGAAATGAATTTGAAAAAGGCAAACGCTGGCGAAGTCTTAAATTAGATATAATACGAATTTAACGCAAACGCGGATTAACAACATGACATCATTGGAAAAAATCGCCAAAATCCTCCGCGCCGACAAAAATCATTTGATGAACCTCGAAAAAAGAATGGCGGAGGTTACCGGCAAAAAGGGAGTTTTCGAAAGAATCATCGAGGAAAACGAAAGCCTCGTCCGTGCCCGCATGCTAACGCTCGGCATACCGGGGGAAGCCGGCGCCAAGGAAATTTATGACTCGCTTATTTCAAAAATAGATTCCGACGACCATAGGGTTTTTGAAATTCTCGGCAAACCGACTTGCAACAAAAAAGACGATTGTCAGAGCATTGCCGCCGTCGCTTTGCGCATAGCGGGGACTCCGAGGGGATTTTTTCTGAAAACGGAAAAGGCGAAGGAGTTTTTGTTAAAAGAGCCGCCGCGCGACACCATGAAGTTTCTCGGCTACGATTCCGCAGAAAAGATGCTTGCGTCAGAGGACTTGTTCGAGATTTACAGCAGCTTGCGGTTTATAGAAGGAAATGAGTGGCTTAACAATCATTTTTTCAAGCAATACGAAACGTTAACGGCGGATAATTTTGAAGAACGCGAAGTGCGCGTTATTGCGCTTGATTATAAATGGGGGAAGAGCGCCGAAGGATTCGTGAACAAAAAGAAACATAACATCAGCCACCTTAAGGAGCTCGGCGTTGTTTTCGTTATTCCGACTATGCTCGGTATTTCGGGGGAGATTCTCCGAATGTTCGCGCTTATAATGCACTATCTAAATGAAATCCCTTTTTATTCCGACATAGCCCGGAAAATTTCCAATGAGGAAAATTTTGCCGCCAAGTATATTTCGCTCCTGCGCGGCGACGTTGTCGAAAAAAATGTCCCCGAGGGCGAAAAAGCCGTCTGGCTTGTGATTCAGCGATATCTTTCCAAGGACGACGAAAATGACTGGAGGTTATTCGTACCCCATATAAATCCTGAAGCGATTCATTGGGAGAAAGCAGAAAGAAGTTTACCGGAACTAGGCGAAGAAATTGATGGTTCAACCGAGCTCACCATAAACGGTTTTTCAAAAGAGCTTTCTTTTTGGCACGACCTTAATTGGGTCGGCGATTATTTTCGGGATGAAAGCGGAGTGGAAGTATTGGCCAGTTTCAATCTGGTTGATACCGTAATGTCCCTCGTCAAGGAAAAAGAAATGGTGAAATATCTATACCATCATCATGAGGCGCTTTGGAACAAGATTTTTTCCGAATATATGGGGGAAAAGACGCTGGAAAAATATTCAAGGGATTATCTATTGAAAGGGTATTTTGAAATATGAACAATGAACAATGGACTATGAACGATGGACTACGAACAAGTCACAAACAATAACCAACTAATCAATTACACCCCAGGTGCTGTGACATATCACAGCACCGTAAATATAAGGTGATAAATAAAAAATCACAAACCCACTTCAAGCGCTATGCCCAGGCATAGCGCCATAACCATAAGAACCGTGAACAGAATAATAACTTTACACATTAGTTGTATTTGCTAAACTCCAGCGAGGGGTATAGAATTTTTTTACCACAATGCTTTTATCGCGTACAGGTATTTTAAGACATATGAGCGGGGGGACGATAGTTATCGACCCCTTTGATGACTTTAACCTCAAGACAACGAGCTACGATGTCGCGCTTGGCGAATGGTATTGGAAAGAAAGACACCCGAGCGGCAGGCATACCATTCACAATATGTACGATAAAAAATCCACCGATAAAGTGTGGGAAGGACCTTGCCGCGCCGAACTTGCCAGCGAGCTGTGCGAAAGAACGGGCGTAACCCTGGAGAATATTCCGGACGGCGCCAAAGTTATTTTGCTCGGGCCGGGAGAAACAATCCTCGCCCATACGAACGAATACATAGGCGGACGAAAAATTTGCGTGGCTAAAATGTACGCCCGTTCGTCGCTCGGCAGGAATTTCATCGAAGTATGCAAAGACGCCGGCTGGGGAGATATCGGCTACTTCAACCGCTGGACTATGGAAGTGACGAATAATTCGAAGAATTTTTCCATTCCGCTTGTCGTCGGCCGGCGAATAGCCCAAATGGTTTTTTATGAAGTGGAACCTCTTGAAGGGGATTATGTGGATGAAAAAGGAAAATACCAAGTTTCGGGAGAGCTGGAGGAGCTTAAAAAGACCTGGCACCCGGAAATGATGTTGCCGAGGATGCATTTGGATAAGGAAGTTTCTCAATAATTTCTAATTTTCTTTATTTTTTTAGGCAAACTATTGCCTTTTTTTGTTAACTTTGCTATATTAATTCGCATGGATTTAGCAGTTACATACAGGGAAAAATTCGGCAAAGCCGTTAAAGCTTTGCGTCGCGGAGGCCTTATTCCGGCCGAGCTTTACGGCCACGGTTTTGAAAACGCGCATCTTGCCGTGAACAGGAAAGAATTCGCGAAAGCCCTACAAGAGGCCGGCGAAAGCACAATAATTAAGTTAAAAGTTAAAAGTGAAAAGTTAAATGGTTCCGGCGAGGAAAAAGAAATAAACGCTTTGGTACACGACATCCAGAAAGATTTTTTGACGGATGAAATCATCCACATTGATTTTCACCAAGTCAGAATGGACGAAAAGATAAAAGCCGATGTTTTGCTGGAATTTGTCGGCGAAGCGCCGGCTGTCAAAGAGTTCGGAGGAGTCCTGAACAAAACCATTTCGGAAATCGAAGTTGAGGCATTACCGGGCGATTTACCAAGAAGTTTTCAGGTGGATATTTCCGTGTTGAAAGAACTGAACCAGAGCATTTACATCAAGGATTTGAAAATATCGAAGGGCGTGGAGATTTTGGTGGCGCCCGAAACCGTTATAATGACGGTTACTCCGCCAGTCGAAGAAGAAAAAGTTGAAGAAGTGACGCCCGTTGATTTGACGGCAGTCAAAGTTGAATCGGAAGAGAAAGTAGCCGAACGAGCCAAGGATAAAGAAAAGGAAGAAACGAAATAATATTAAAACATAAAAAATGCCACAATGGGTGGCATTTTTCTTTGAGATTACCCTTATTGGGCGTAATTTGTTACAATTGGCAGCGAGGAATAAATTACTTATGAGAAGACTTCTCAAACCAAAAGTTTTAGAAGATATCCAGCCCCGCTCAAAGAGCGTATTCAGAAATTTGGAACGGAGGGTTAATTTGGGCTATCAACCGCGCCGCAATTTGCCGGTTGGTTTGGCAGTCAAGTTTTTGGGAATAACCGCGGCAATAATTTTATTTTTAGGCGGTTCGGCTTCCGCGCCGATAAACAATCAGACCATGGCCCAAGAAGTATCCACTTCTCCGGCGAACCAGGAGGAACGCCAGGCGCTTGAAGCTCAGCTTAAAGAACTTGAGACACAGATGGACGCGTACCAAGGCCAGATTGCCGGATATCAGAAACAGGGTAGTTCACTCAAGGGTGAAATCAGCAAGCTTAACGGAAAAATATCCCTGATAAATGTTCAGATAAAGGCAATCAATCTTTCTCTAAGCCAGATAGACGCGAGTATAGCCGATACGGCAAGCAAGATAAAATCAACAGAGGATACCATAGACGCCAGCCGCGGGATTCTCGGCAATCTTTTGAAACAGCTTTATATAAGCGAGAGAACCAATCTTCTCGAAATTTTTCTGCAGCATCCAAAACTCTCGGATTTTTTCAATGACGTTAACAGCATAGACAATCTGCAGAATAGTCTACGCCTGACAATCGTAAAAATAAGAGACCTTCGCGGCCAGTTGGAGGACCAACGGAGCCAGTTGGCCGCCGCCAGAGAGGACGCGGCTTCGGTTAAAGAATATCAGGCAGCCGCTAAGGCGCAGACCGAAAATATAAAAACACAAAAAAATACCCTTTTGACGGTTACCAAAGGGCAAGAATCAAAATATCAGGCGCTATTGAAAGAAACAAAAGAAACAACAGTTCAGATAAGAAGCAGGATTTTCCAACTATTGGGCGGCGGCCAGCTGTCATTTGAGGAAGCTTATAAATACGCCAAACTCGCGGGCGACGCCACCGGGGTGAGGCCGGCGCTTATTCTGGCCGTGCTCGACCGCGAATCGGCGCTGGGGCAAAATGTCGGGAGATGCAGTTATAAAACGGCTATGTCTCCGGGCGTGCCGCCGAAATCAGGAAGGCGCGACGATATCTCAATTTTCTTGGCACTTACCTCCACGCTTGGTCTTAACCCGGACACAATGCTGGTGTCATGCGCCAACAGCGATGGCGCTTTTGGCGGAGCGATGGGCCCCGCGCAGTTCATCCCTTCGACGTGGAACATTTACAAAAACCAAATCTCGAAGATCACCGGACAAACACCCGCTAGTCCGTGGAATAACGCTGACGCGTTCGTGGCTACCGCGCTCTATCTCCGGGACGCGGGCGCCACGGGTAACGTCTCGCTTTCGCAGGAACGCACGGCTGCGGCTAAGTATTACGCCGGCGGCAATTGGAGTCGTTATCTTTGGACTTATGGCCAGGCCGTGGTAAGTTTAGCCGGTAAGTTTCAGGAAGACATAGATACTATTACAGGCTGATGACTGATAACTAATGACCGATGACCAACAATGGAAAAGTTTAAAAGGAAAATTCTTAAAAACGGACTAAGGCTTATTCTGGCGCCGCGGAAAGGACTCGCGGCGACGGCTTTGGTTTTGGTTGAAGCCGGCTCGGAATACGAAACAAAAAAAATAAACGGGGTTTCCCATTTTCTTGAACATTTGATGTTCAAAGGAACCGCGAAAAGACCGCGCCCCGGAGCCATCTCCGAAGAACTTGACGCGCTGGGCGCGGAGTATAACGCTTTCACAAGCCAGGAATACACGGGATATTGGGCCAAGGCGCAAAAAGAAAAACTGCCGCAAATTCTTGAGCTGGTTTCCGACCTTTATCTCAATCCGGTTTTCAATAATGAAGAAATAGACAAGGAACGCGGAGTAGTAATAGAGGAAATAAATATGTATGAGGATACGCCGATGCGCAAAATTCATGATATTTTCGGAGAACTTCTTTACGGAGACCAGCCGGCCGGTTGGGACGTAGCCGGAAAAAAAGAAATAATCCGCCGGCTCACTAAAGAGGAAATAACGTCTTACAGGGACAAACATTACATTGCCGGAGCGACCGTCGTGGCAGTGGCCGGAGATTTCAGTGAGACGAAAGCAATGCGCCTGATCGAAAATCTTTTTTCTGGGCTTGAACGTGGCCGCAAAATAGTAAAATCAAAGACAAAAGAAAAACAATCAAAGCCAGCCGTTGCGGTAAAATTCAAGGAATCCGACCAGGCGCACCTTGTGCTTGGAACCCGCGCTTTCGATATTTTTGACGACAGACGCCACGCGTTGCAGGTATTGGCAAATGTCGCGGGAGGAGGCATGAGCTCGCGCCTTTTCCACCGTGTCCGCGAGAAGCTTGGCGCCGCTTACTATATTCGCGCCAGTAACGACCTTCTCCTTGACCACGGTCATTTTTCGGTTTCCGCCGGAGTTGACCACAAAAAACTCGAAATAGTAATAAGAGCCGTTTTGGAAGAACTTAAACGCCTCGCGGATGAACCAGTTGGCGCCGATGAGCTGAAGAAAGCCAAGGACCACCTTATTGGCAACTTTATCCTCGGAATGGAAACCTCGGACGAACTGGCCGGGTTTTACGGCAGCCAGGAGATACTTTCTGAAAAACTCTCAAGACCAAGCCAGGTAATAAATAAAATCCGGAAAGTCAGCTCGGATGACGTAAGGAAGGTTGCAAGAACTATTTTCAAAAACGACAAACTTAACCTCGCGCTGATAGGCCCTTATCGTAAAGCAGAAACTTTCAAAAGAATACTACGTTTTAACTAACATAGGTATATAAAATAATGGAAAATCGGGTTTTAGAAATTTCCTGGGCCAGCTTGTGGAGAATACTGTTTTTCATACTTCTGGTTATATTCGTATTTATGGCGAAGAACGTCATTCTTGGCCTGCTTTTGGCCATAGTCATAGCGTCAGGGCTTGAGGTGCCGATAGATATTCTCGAAAAACGGAAAATTCCCAGAACGGTCAGCGCCATATTTATTTTTCTTTTCATCATTCTTGTTATAGCAGTGCTTCTTTACGCGATAGTTCCCATTGTAATCGTTAATATGAACACGGCCATTTTCAACATTCAAAAAGCAGCACAAGGCACGTGGTGGCAGTCGCTTTTCAACATAAACACTTCACGTTCGTTAAACGATTTTATGAGCCGCATAGTTGATAATTTCGTGTCCGGCGGCGCGTCGCCGCTTGAAGCGGTTTCGCAGGTATTCGGAGGTTTAAGTTTGACAATATCGGTTTTCATACTGTCATTCTATCTAAGCGTAAATAAAAACGGGATAGAACGTTTTGTAAGAATAATTTCCCCGGACAAATATGAAGAAGCTGTCTTAAGAATATTCGAACACTCTCGCAAAAGAATAGGCCGCTGGTTCAGAACGCAGTTTTTGCTTAGCTTGATAGTCGGCTTGGTTGTGTGGGCTGCGCTCGGATTCCTTGGAGTGCCATACGCGCCGATCCTCGGTTTAATCGCCGGGATTTTGGAGCTTGTTCCTTTTGTCGGGCCGATAATTGCCGGAGCGGTTTCCGTTCTTGTCGCCATATCCATCTCCACGACTCTTGCGATATACACACTGATAACTTTTTTGGTCATACAACAATTTGAGTCAAATGTTTTAGTTCCTCTTTTAATGAGGCGCGCGGCAGGTCTTCATCCCGTGCTGGTTATAGTTTCTATTTTAATGGGACTAGAGATAGGCGGCTTTCTTGGGGCGGTAGTCGCGGTTCCTGTGGCGGCGGTCTTTCAGGAGATTGCGGAAAATTGGGATAGGGACAAAACGGCGCTAAGAACGGCAAAATAATGGACAGAAAATTCTATATTACAACAACACTTCCTTACGTGAACGCGGAGCCGCATATCGGTTTTGCGATGGAAATTGTCCAAGCGGATATAATCGCGCGCTACCGAAGAGAACTTGGCGATGACGTTTTTTTCAATACCGGAACCGACGAACACGGTTTGAAAATTTACCGCAAGGCGCTTGAGACGGGCAAAGACCCGCAGGCTTACGCGGACGAATACGCCGAAAAATTCAGGAAGCTGAAAGACGCGCTTAATTTGAGCGATGATTTGCATTTTATACGTACGACCGACCCGCACCATAAACAGGCGGCGCAGGAATTCTGGAAACTTTGCGAAAAGAATAGCGATATTTATAAAGCTACCTATAAAACGAAGTATTGCGTCGGGTGCGAGCTTGAAAAAACCGATTCGGAGCTGGTCGACGGCAAATGCCCGATTCACCAGAATCTTGAGCTGGAAATAATTGAAGAGGAAAATTATTTCTTCAGATTCTCCAAGTACCAAAAACCGCTTCTTGAGCTTTACGAAAAAAATCAGGAATTCGTTTTGCCGAAATCGCGTTTAAATGAAATTAAAAAATTCGTGGAGGCAGGACTTACCAATTTCAGCATCTCGCGTCTGAAAGAAAAAATGCCTTGGGGCATGCCTGTTCCCGGCGATGAAAAACACGTGATGTACGTCTGGTTTGATGCGCTGGTTAATTACATTTCAACATTGGGTTGGCCTGAGAATACGAAGAATTTTGAAAAATTTTGGGGAACTAACGATGCGCCTAACGGAATCCAAATGGCAGGTAAAGACCAAATTCGTCAGCAGGCGGCCATGTGGCAGGCGATGCTTATGTCGGCGAAGCTGCCAAATTCGAAGCAGATTTTGATTCACGGCTTCGTAACAAGCGGCGGCCAGAAAATGTCGAAAAGTCTAGGCAACGTTATTGACCCTTATGAAGTAGTGGGAAAATATGGAACAGACGCTTTCCGCTACTATGTCGCTCGCGAGCTGAATATGTTCGACGACAGCGATTTTACGTGGGAAAAATTCAATGAGAGATACAACGCAGATTTGGCCAATGGCATAGGGAATCTGGCCGCGCGCGTGACGAAACTTGCCGAGGATAATCTTTCGGAACCAGTATCTCCCTTTCTTGAAACTCACTTAGTTTCTCCACTTGAGAGGTTCGAAATAGGAAAAGCAATCGACCATGTTTTTATGAAAGTTCAAAATCTAGACAAGAAGATTAATGACGAAGAACCGTTCAAATTGGTGAAAGTAGAGCCAGAGAGGGGAAAACTAATGATTAACGAACTAGTGAGGGAACTTTATCATATCGCGGAGACACTTGCTCCTTTTCTTCCTGATACAAGCGAGAAAATCAAGAAAGCAATCAAAGAGAACAAAAAACCGGAGAATCTTTTCCCGAGAAAATAGACCTAGCCAAACGAGTTTGGAGTTACTAACATTATATAACAATTGAAACTAAATATTAGTAACTTTAAAATGTTGCGAATAATTTGCTCTAAATATATATAAACCAAATGAAATATTTTGACGCGCATACGCATGTTCAGTTTGCCGCATACGACGCTGACAGGAAAGAAACCATTGAGCGTGCCCTGAAAGCGGGCGTTTCGTTTATGAATGTCGGCACTCAAGCCGATACTTCTGCGGCCGCGGTTAGGCTGGCTAACGAGTACTCTACCTTCTCTAATTCGCGCGAATTAGAGAATAAGGATTTGGCGGGAGATGCCAAATTTACTGTTGGCAGTATGTATGCCAGTGTTGGTTTGCATCCGATTCACACGGAGAAATCATTTCACGATTCACAAGAACTTGGCTCGCCTGCTGGCACAGCGTTAAGTCAGCGCATGTCTGCGCGCGGCTTCATGAGCCGCGAAGAAGTGTTTGATTACGATTATTACAAAAAACTGGCGCTTGACCCCAAAACGGTGGCGATAGGCGAGTGCGGCTTGGATTATTATCATTTGTCCGAAGAAAGTAAAAAAAGGCAAAAGGAGGTTTTTATTAAACAAATGGAATTGGCCAAAGACGTTAAGAAACCCTTAATGATTCATTGTCGCGAAGCGTTCGGTGACTTAATAAAACTACTCACTACCCACTACAAACTACTAAACTCTCCTCCGGGCGTCGTTCATTTTTTCAGCGGTACTGTTGAAGATACGAAAAAACTTATGGACTTAGGGTTCTCTTTCACTTTCGGGGGCGTTGTTACATTCCCGCCCAAGGCGGGCAGGCACGCCGGCGATTACGACGAAATAATTAAAATGATTCCTTTGAACAGGATTCTAAGTGAAACTGACGCGCCTTACGTAGCGCCGGTGCCGTATCGCGGTAAAAGAAACGAGCCTGCTTATGTAGTTGAAACTGTTAAAAAACTGGCGGAGATTAAAGGTGTTTCCACAGAACAAATGAAACAATCCATTTTGGAAAACGCCAAAAGAATTTTTTCTATCTATATCTAGCTATCTAATTTTATTAAATTAAACGATCGTTTAATTTAATAAAATTAGCAGACATTATACGACATGGCGGAGGCTTCCTGATTTTGTTATCTCGAATATCTCCACGCCATCAATAATTTTTAATTTTTTCAGGTCATCTATGAGTTCTTTGGGAATTTTCACTTTCCCAATCCAGACGCTCTTTTGGATCATCCGGAACTCAAGGTGTTTGAGAACAAATCGCAACCAATCCCGCTTTTTTCTGTCGCGTTCAGGAATATCAAACGCGACGATAGTGTGATTAGGATTTAGTGGCGCGGAATAGTTGATTTGGGGAAAGTCGTTTTTCTTTCTCTCGCGTAATCCATACAATTTAAATAATCCTTTTTGAGTTAAACGAAAAAATTTTCCGCCTTTTCTTTTTTCTTCCACAACAAGTCCATCGCATTTAAGCCAGGCAAGAATATTATGATATCTCCTTTGTAATCTGACATACTCTTCATACTCCATTTTTCCTTTTGCACTTCGAGCTTGAATTTGTCTTTGCGTATATGTAATGCGACTCATACTCGCGCCATATCCTGCTTCAAGAAAAGCCACAAATAATTCACCAGCACCTATGGCTGTTTGCGAAAGTTTTTCGAGAATTTGGAGGGTAAATTGCCCTTTCATTTTTTAATTTTAAATGATATGCAATAAGTGTATCATATCTGCCTAGTTTTATTAAATCAAACGATCGTCGGGTTTAATAAAAATTGTGATAGTGATAGCTGTATACAAAGTTGATATCTCTTGTTGTTTATTAAAAACTGGCGGAAATTAAAAATGTTCAGGTTGAGGAAATGGCTGGAGGGATTTTTGAAAACGCGCGCCGTATTTTTAACATCAGATAATAAGGGCAACTTGTTTCTTTGAAAAATCAAGCTTTATGTGGTAATTTTATCATTACCATGGTTTTTGTGATTATTGCTCTCGCGCTCGGGGGATTATGGCTTTCTGTATACATTTATCGGACAAAACTGGCGGAAAAACCGCTTGTTTGCCCGCTTGACGGCTCGTGCGATTTTGTCGTGCATAGCGGGTATAGCATCATATTCGGCATTCCCGTGGAAATACTCGGTATATTTTATTATTCCTCGATTGCCTTTTTACATGTCGCCGTGCTTTTCGCGCCGGCCGATTTTTACCAGTTTATAGTTCTCGTTGAAGTCGCGCTTTCCGCTTTGGGTTTTCTGCTCTCTCTTTATTTCACGTGGCTTCAGCTCGGAGTGATAAAAAGATGGTGCACGCTTTGCATCGGCTCCGCGCTAATTTGCATAATGATTTTTATTCTTTCGCTTTATGTATTTTGGCCGGTCGTCAGCCAATTTATGAATTTATAACTTTTTAGATAAAGCTTCACTATGAAATGAAATATAATCCTCAAAAAATAGAGAAAAAATGGCAACGGCGCTGGGTTCAAGAAAATATATATGAGCCCAATCTGAAAAAATCGCGGAGGCCTTTCTATAACCTGATGATGTTTCCGTACCCATCCGCGGAGGGACTTCATGTCGGGAACGCGTATGCTTTTATCGGTAGCGACATATACGGCCGTTTCAAAAGAATGAAAGGGGAAGATGTTTTCGAGCCAATCGGACTCGACGGGTTCGGCATCCATTCGGAAAACTACGCTCTGAAAATCGGCGCTCATCCCGCGAAACAGGCAAAAGTTTCCGAAAAGAGATTTTATAAACAACTCGCCTCGCTCGGCAACGGGTTCTCATGGGATGAAAAATTGGAAACCTACGACCCGGCTTATTACAAATGGACGCAATGGATTTTTACCCAGCTTTTCAAAAGGGGTTTGGCTTACAGAAAAAAACAGCCGGTCAATTGGTGCCCTAGCTGTAAAACTGTGCTCGCGGACGAGCAAGTTTTACAGAAATCTCAAATTCTAAGTTCTAAATCCGAAACAAACCCTAAATCTCAAAAAATTACAATAGGTGTATGCGAACGATGTGATACGAAAGTAATCAAGAAAGACCTTGAGCAATGGTTTTTCAAAATAACCGATTACGCCGAAAAACTTCTTAAAAATATAGGCGGGCTTGACTGGTCGGAGAAAGTGAAAATCGCCCAGCGTAACTGGCTCGGCAAATCGGAAGGAGCTGAAATTGATTTTGAGGTTAAAACAAAAGAAAAACCAAATTTTGTTCTGCTACATGGATACAAAGGTTCTCCTAAAAAAGATTTCTTCCCTTGGTTAAAAAAGGAGCTTGGAAAAAATGAATATAAGGTTTTTATCCCAACCTTACCTAATTCTAAGAATCCGGAAGTAGCGGAACAAGTTGAGCATGTTTTGAGGCATGCCAAATTCGATAAAAACACTATTCTTTTGGGCCATAGTTTGGGAACAATTGTGACACTCAAAGTGTTGGAAAAATTGAAACAACCAGTACAACGTTCTGTGCTCGTCGCCGGTTTTACCGAGAATAAATTTTTGGATAAAGATGATAGGTTTGACGAGCAGACATTTGATTGGAAATTCGACTGGAAAAAAATTCGCAGGAACGCCGGCAATGTGATTATCCTGCGTGATTTAAATGACCCGATTATTCCATATAGTAGAGCGAACGAACTTCAAAAATTTTTGGGCGGGAAAATAATAGACACCATAGCAAACCAAACTCATTTTAATTCAAAAAAGGAGCCGGTGATTTTGAAAAATATTTTGCCAAAATTAACAGTTTTTACCACCCGGCCCGACACGCTTTTCGGTGCTACCTATATGGTTTTGGCACCAGAGAATGAGCTAATACCAAATCTAAAATCCCAAATCTTAAATCTTAAAGGGGTTGAAAATTATATTAAAAAAGCCAAGAAGAAATCCGAGGAGGAGAGAATCACGGAGGGGCAAGTTAAAACCGGCGTTGAACTGAAAGGAATTAAAGCGATAAATCCGGCCAACGGGAAAGAAATTCCTGTATGGGTTGCTGATTACGTTTTAACCGGTTATGGTACCGGCGCGATTATGGCCGTGCCGGCGCACGACGAAAGGGATTTTGAATTCGCGAAAAAATATAAATTGCCGATTGAACAGGTTGTCGCGCCCTATTTTTACGCGAAGGAAGGCAAGGACGCAATCCGCGACGATAAAAAAACGATTGAAAGAAAAACGGCGTATGCTTTTCTTTGGGATAGAAAAGGCAACCGTTATTTGTGCCTTGATTGGGAAAAATTCGGCTGGCATTCCGGAATCATAGGCGGCGTGGAAAACGACGAAAATTATGTAAAAGCGGCCAAGCGAGAAATATCGGAAGAAACGGGATACAAAAATATCAAATTCATTAAGTATTTGGGAGGGGAAGTCCATAACTATTTCTTTGCGGCTCATAAAGATATAAACAGATACGCAATCGGGCGGGGAATGCTTTTTGAATTGGTGAGCGATAAAAAAACTGATATTGCTCCGGAGGATATGCAAAACCATAAACCGGTTTGGATTGAGGCGAACAAAATGAAAGATTGGCTGAATCTGTCTAATTTTCAGTATATGCGGCAGGTTCTGGAAAGTGGAAAAGAATGTTTCGCCGATTATGGAATTGCCATAAACTCAGGCAAATTCAACGGCCTCGATTCAGAAAAAGCGAAATGGGAGATAACTAAATTTGTTGAAGGAAAAAGAAAAACGCAATTCCGCCTCCGTGATTGGCTTATTTCGAGGCAGAGATATTGGGGTGCACCGATTCCTCTTGTTTTTTGCGAGAATTGCAAAAAACAAGCGCAGAACTACGCGGACTCCACGCGGATTAACGCAGACAAATTTCCGCGTAAGTCAGCGTTAAGTCAGCGTAAGTCCGTGTTCACCGAAGGTGAAATCGAAAATCCTGGCTGGATTGCCGTTCCCGAAAACAAACTGCCGGTAAAATTGCCGTTCGTTAAAGATTTCAGACCGAAAGGAACCGGCAAATCGCCGCTGGCAATGGTTAGGTCGTTTTACGAAACAAAATGTCCTAAGTGCGGAGGCAAGGCCCGCCGTGAAACGGATGTTTCCGACACTTTTCTTGATTCGGCATGGTATTTTCTGCGCTACCCGTCAGTTTCCAATTATCAATCATCAATGATTAATCCGTGGGATCAGAAGATCACACGGAAGTGGCTTCCAGTAAACATGTACATCGGCGGAGCCGAACATTCGGTTCTACATCTTCTTTACTCGAGATTTATCACAATGGCGCTTCATGACATGGGAGTGCTAGATTTCTCCGCCTCTGCCAGAGGCAGATCCGCCTCGGGCGGAGAGGAACCATTCACTAAATTCCGGGCTCACGGCCTTTTGATAAAAGATAGGACTAAAATGTCCAAATCAAAAGGCAATGTAGTTAATCCAGATGAGTACATAAAAAACTTCGGCGCGGACACTTTAAGGATGTATTTAATGTTTCTGGCGCCGTTTGAATACGGCGGCGACTTCCGCGAAGGCGGCATAATCGGGATAAAAAGATTTCTGGAAAGAGCCTGGCGACTCTATACCGATGCGAATCTACGAATGAATGCGAATGCCGCGAATAAAGAAGAGAAAGAACTAACACAGCTTTTGCATCAGACGATAAAAAAAGTTACAGATGACATTGAAAATCTCCGTTATAACACCGCGATTAGCGCGCTTATGATTCTATTGAATAAAATGGAGCATCCGAATGCGCCCATTCGAATAGAACACCTCGAAGCTTTTCTAAAACTCCTTGCTCCTTTCGCTCCGCACATCAGCGAGGAACTCTGGCAACAAACGCGCGGACTCACGCAGACGGAACGCGGACAAACGCAGACAAAATTTCCGCGTAAATCAGCGCCAAGTCAACGACAGTCTGCGTCTAAGTCTATTCATCTTGAAAAGTGGCCCGAATACGACCCGAAACTGCTCAAAGCAGAAACATTCACTTTGATAATTCAAGTGAACGGCAAAGTTCGTGATACGGTAGAGTCCCCCGCCGGTATAAGCAAGGAGGCGGCGGAAAAACTTGCTCTTGGCAGGGAAAAGATTGAAAATAGCATTAAGTCCTCCAGCGTGAAAAAAATAATTTATGTTCCAGGCAGACTGATAAATATAGTCGTTTAATTCCAGGCACGCGGACTCACGCAGACGGAACCCTTCGACGCAACTCAGGGCAGGCGCGGATAAACGCGGACAAAAACGTAAAAAAATAAAAGTATCTAAATATGCAGCATATAGCTTTTGTAATTTTCGCCATAGTAATCATAACGATTGCGGCTTATGCTATGTTCCAATATGGCCTGCCGGCGAATTTAAATCTCAGTGGCATTTCCCAAATCAGTACTTCAACCGCGCCGACAACCACGAAGAAGACCTCTCCAGCTCCTGCGTATAGCGCTCCTGCGTATAAGGCGCCCGCATACAAAGCCCCGGCGTATAGCGGCACACCCAAGCAAACAATAGACCCGTCTCAAATACCATCGGGCTTTTCGCTAAAAGATATTTCGCCGTATTTCGGGAAGATGAGACTCTCCGTTTCTCCCGGCTATTACGGCTCTTACAGCCAGATAAGCATTTATGACGGTATGCAATCCTCTGAAGGCACCGTAAATGTCACCGGTTGGCTTTTAAGGGGAAATCGCGGTAACCAGTATGTCCCAAAGGCAGTTAGCGTTTACAACCCTTCCGGATTGACGCCGGAAAGCGATATAGAACTCAAAAACGGCGACGTTCTGACAATATACTCTACTTATAGCGTAATAGGCGTTAATTTCAGGATGAACAAATGCATCGGCTATCTTGCCAACACGAATAAATTCAATCCGCCGCTTTATCAAGGTTGTCCTTATTTAAATCGCTCAGAAATTATCAATTTCACGGGCCAGTGCCAGAATTATATTTTATCTCTTGGTTCGTGCCAGATGCCCGCGGCAAATCCGCCGATTCCCATAAACGATTACTCCTGCGCTCAATTTTTAAGCAAACTGAATTACGGCGGATGCTTTGAAAAACACAGGAACGATTACGATTTTTTAAAAAATCAGTGGTATGCCTGGAGCGGCAGCCAGTTCCTTGATTTTCAGCACGACCGCTTGCTTCTTTTTGACAGGCAGGGTTTACTGGTTACTGAATATGCGTATTGATATTACGGAATTTATGCATTGATAAATCATGAAAAAATTACAAATTTTTGCTATCATAGTATTCGTATCAGCGACAGCCGCGCTTCTATGGTACGGTTCACAATACAGCGAAAAAATTTCCAGAGAGTCACGCGAAACAAGACAGAGGCTTGCTGATGAAGCCGAACAAGCCCAATTAAAAATTATGGAAAATTTCAAAATCAGAGAGGTTATAGTCGGGAACGGCGCCGAAGCGAGAAATGGCGACGCAGTCACGGTTAATTATACGGGCACGCTGGATGACGGGAAAAAATTCGACAGTTCTTACGACAGGAGCGAACCGTTTTTATTTAAGCTTGGCGCGGGAGATGTAATAAAGGGTTGGGATTTGGGTGTTGCGGGAATGAAAGTGGGCGGAAAAAGAGAACTTACCATTCCGCCCGAACTTGGCTACGGGCCGGCGGGTTATCCGCCCGTAATCCCGCAGAACGCTACTTTACATTTCACGGTTGAACTTTTGAGCGTAAGCTCTTCTGCTTCCCGATAATCTTTACAAAAGGAAGTGCTATAATATAACCATGAACGATTACGACCCGGACATTTCGGATGCGGAACGTGAGGCAAGGTACGGCAAGAAAAAACCGGCATTTCCATTTCATTATTACGGCGATAACGTCAGAAAACTTTTTGTCGCGGGTGCGATAGTAATGCTTGTGACATTGCCGGTCTTTGAAGGATTAACAAGCATCCCGGCTTTTTATTACATTCTCGGCATGATTATTCTCGGATTGGTTGCGGGTTTCACTAGCCCCGCCCAGCGCTGGGTTGTGGTTTTAAATTTGGCGATTTCGGTTTTCGCGATATACTTCTTCGAATCGGAAGCAATCTCGGCTTTCAAAAATTGCGGCACTGGAAAATGGACATGGTATTTTTTGACAAACCAGCTTCTTGCCATAATTTTTCTGGCTTCGCTTTATTACTCGGCCAAGACGGAGCGCGGCAAGTGGCTCAAGCACAAAAATTTTGAAGATTAGTTTTACGGTTTTTTCCACTGCGTGGATTTCCCAGTTTCTATTTCTATGGGATCGGCCAGGCGCAGGCCGGAAAAACCATCCTGTAAAATTTTAAAGTGACGCGCGCCGTCCAATTCTTCAGGAATCCGCCAAACATCCTGTTTAGAAATAAGCCAATCATCGTCATATTGGAATAAGCTGAACGGCGCCGAATAGCTACGCATTGTTTTTATGCCGTTATCCAGAAAATATTCGTTGAAATAAGAAAGGGCCAGTTCACGGACTGTTTTATAAACCGGGTCGCGGTAGCGCAAAACGGCGTGGTTTGTTTTACTTACAGCTCCCCAGCGCCCGTTTTGTTTGAAAAGAGCGACAACATGGTCATCATCCTTGCCCTCGGTTGTTTTAAGGTCCAGGAGCAGGGGACGCTGTCCGTTGTACCAAAAGCAAGCGGCGGCGAGCAGCGCGCCCTCCATACAGTGCGCCGTATTGTTTTTTAACGCCGAAAACGGGGAATGACAGGTTTCCCCATTCTGTTCAAAATTTATCGGTATCTCGTCTATAAAATCCTGAATTTTAGCAGGTGAATTAAGTTTTTTGAAAACGGAGAAACCTTTTTTGTAAATATCGGGAAACTTATGCATTAATTGATTATATCAATTGCGGAGGGTAGAGGATTATTTGTATTTCCATCCAGTGCGGAGGAGGTGAGATTCGAACTCACGATGCCCTTTCGAGCATACCACATTTCGAGTGTGGCGCCTTCGGCCACTCAGCCACTCCTCCGCGCTGGATACAACAATTGCCAAATGTAAAAAAATCTTGTTTCATTCTGTCCCCTCGGCAGGAATCGAACCTACATCAGCTCGTTAGGAGTGAGCTATTCTATCCATTGAACTACGAGGGGATATTTGTGCCGCGGGGGTGAATCGAACACCCGACGCCTACCTCTTCAGGGTAGCGCTCTACCACTGAGCTACCGCGGCAAGCTTAGTAAACTTTACTCGTTTTATTTATTTTTTGCAACAAATTAATTGAACTACGCCTTTGTACATGTGGGTGTATTAGAGGTACAATAAACGTATGAACAATTTAAATTTGCAAAAAGAGGCAATGCGGTTGCGTAAAATGGGTAAAACTTACGGGGATATTCAGAAAATATTAAATCAACGAATACCTAAAAGTACTTTGTCTTTCTGGTCTAAAAACGCACAACTTTCTCCCCGACACATAGAATTGATAAGGAAACGGGCAGAAGAAAGAATGAATAACGCCAGATTGATTTCTGCAGAGACTAACAGGAAAAAAAGAGAAAAGCGTCTTGAAAGCATTAAAAAAGGGATTAAGCATCTTGCTTTATTAATGAAAAATCCTGATGTTGGGAAAATCGCTTTAACTATGCTTTATTTCGGCGAAGGTTCAAAAACTAGAAAAGGGTCTTTAACCTTCGGCAACTCTGACTCAAGAATTATTTCCTTATTTTTAAGATTACTTAGAGAGTGTTATGAAATTGATGAAAATAAATTCAGATGCACGCTACAATGCAGGGCTGACCAAGATATTAATAAATTAGAAAGATTTTGGTCTGACATAACCAAAATACCATCCGCGCTTTTTTATAAGGCCAGAATCGACCCTAGAACCATCGGTAAACCATCTAAAAAGTTAGACTATAAAGGTGTTTGTCGTATTGATTATTTCTCTGCGGACATTTACAATGAATTGAAAATTATAGCCCAAGATATTAGCGAAACGCGTTAGAAAAGTGGGCCGTTAGCTCAATTGGTAGAGCGCTACTATGGCATAGTAGAGGCAACCGGTTCGAATCCGGTACGGTCCACCAAATTTGATTTGCCGAAGAAGTTGCCTCGGGGCTTCGCCCCTCGGCATTGGTTTCCGCCAATAAATTCCAGGGGGTTTTGAATTCCGCCAAAAGCATTCCCG
>Ga0209343_10003765_pt1 | contig 18958 bp, 14 predicted proteins | sample RifCSPlowO2_02_FD_184026 | JGI IMG/M metagenome (GOLD analysis project Ga0209343, IMG submission 184026) | Groundwater microbial communities from Rifle, Colorado - Rifle CSP2_plank lowO2_0.2 (SPAdes) (version 2) | ecosystem: Environmental > Aquatic > Deep subsurface > Groundwater | place... | reverse complement strand
GGCTCCACGGCCAGCGGCCTTCTTCCTTGAGGCTTTTTTCGTCGATATCGAGAATGACGATGCGGTCGTCCACCGTTTTTGGCATGGTCAGCCGCAAGCGGTAGTCATAGAGGATGTCGGATAATTGATCGACGAAATGCAACCGGTAAATATGAGCCGCATTGCCGACAAAAAGCAAAACTATCAGCAGTCCGACACCGATCAAGAATGAATGTTTCTTCACGTGGTTCCCTGAGCAGAGGACAGAAGACTATCCCTTGAAATAGAATTCCATCTTCACACCTGCCAGCTCGATCACATCATGATCGTTCATCTGGTGCGGTTTGTCAGTCAGCGCTTGGCCGTTTACCGAAGGGAAGTTGGCACCTTCGACATGGGTAATGAAATAGCCGTGTGGGCGTCGCGTCAGCACTGCAACCTGAACACCCGGTTTACCCAAGGTGGTCAAATTCTTGACCAGATCAAGCTCTTTGCCTGCATTCGGCCCCGTCAGAATTTGTATTGCGGCGTTTTGTGGTGCCGCTGTAGATGCGGGAGCGGCAGCCTGCGCGGTTTCAACTGTGGGGGGGACGCCGAATTTTCCGGTTTTTTCAACCGCCTCCGCAGATACGGGCTTGGCCATGCCGATTTGGGTGCTCATGGGGTTGGCGGGTTCGGCAGGTTTTGCTGCTCCGACCGCCTGTTTTACCGGTGCCCGCAATATCATGGTCTTTTCGAAATCGGCAGGGTTGGTTTGGCTGACTTGATCGCTGATGTATTTCATGCTGTATTTGCCGATGCCGATAACGTCATTGGGTTGCATAAAATGTTTTTTGACAACGACACCGTTTACTTCCAGGCCGTTTGTGCTATCCAGATCTTCGAGAAATGAATCGTTCAGTATGGTAACGATCGCCGCATGCTCGCCACTCACCGCCAGGTTGTCCAGGATGATATCGTTGTGCGCCTTGCGCCCGATGGTCATGCGCTCTTTATTGACGGGGTATTCGTTGATCACCACCCCATCCATGCTGAGTATCAGTTTTGCCGCCATAGTCTTACCCCTTCATACGTACTGAATATTCAAGCCAATTATTTGTTAAACCAGTCGATCATTCTTGCAAACCAGCCGCGTGGTGCGGCAAATCCACTTTTGACTTTTACCAGAATCACGGAAACGTTATCGCGTCCGCCGTTGTCGTTCGCCATCTGGATCAATTGTTCGGCGGCAAGCGGCAAATTCCCCTGCATCGCATACAGCGTAGAGTGGATATCATCATCCTCGACCATATCGTTCAAGCCATCCGAACAGAGCAGGTAAATATCGCCCACCTGCACATCATGCACATGGATTTCCGCCGTTATTTCGGCGTCGATTCCGACCGCGCGCGTCACCAGGTTCTTGTTCTTGGAATTGCGGGCATCTTCGACGCTGATCAGCCCGCTATCGATCTGTTCCTGCAACAATGAATGGTCGCGGGTAATGCTTCCAAACGCCTCGCCGCGCAGCCGGTACATCCGCGAGTCGCCCACATGTCCGACGGCTACACGGTTGTCGTAAAACAGCCCGGTGACAATGGTTGTCCCCATTCCCGCATACTGGGGCTGGCTATGCGCCGCATGGAAAATTGAAGCGTTGGCTTTCTGGATATTTTCGCGCAGTAGAAACACGCCCAGTTCTTCGCCGCTTTGCTCATCGCGCTCGATCGGGCTAGCGTTTTTTAGGCGGCGGGAAATTTCCATAGCTGTCACCGAAACGGCAATGCCGCTTGCGACTTCGCCCGCATTGTAGCCGCCCATGCCGTCCGCCAGCACCACCAAGCCGCAGGCGGCCTCACATGCCACGCTATCCTCATTGTGGGAACGCACCATGCCAGGATTGGTTTGGCTGACTATTTCCAGAGCATCTTCTATTTTCATGGTTTACCTCCCAGGCTGGCGGCGCACTTGCGCAACGCGTCGGCCATCTCCGCACCATTTGCATAACGGTCTTCATTTTTCTTTGACAGCGATTTATTAATGACCGCCACCAAACACGGCGGCAAATCCGGACGGACGCCCAAGATGTCTGTATGCGCTTCATTGGCGATACGGTACATCAGTTGCGCCATCGAGTCCCCTGCGAATGGAAGCTTACCACAAGCCAGTTGATACAGGCTCACGCCCAGCGAGAACAGGTCTGACTCGCCGCCGATCTTTTTCCCGGCCAACTGTTCCGGCGACATATACGATGGCGTGCCCAGCACCATGCCGGTTTTGGTCTTGCTCGAGTCGGTGATACGCGCGATGCCGAAATCGGTCACCTTGGGCGTGTCCGTCTCCGGGTCGTACATGATGTTGGCGGGTTTGATGTCGCGGTGGACCACATTCTGCTTGTGCGCATAGTCCAGCGCGTCGGCGACGCGCGCGACAATACTCATTACTTTGGGCAAAGGCAGCAGATTTTCGGGCTTGGTGTAAGCGACCAAATCCTTGCCTTTGAGAAATTCCATCGCAATATAGGCCAAGTCGTGTTCCTCGCCAGCGTCGTACATCGTCACGATGTTTGGATGGTTCAGGCGCCCTGCTGTTTCAGCCTCGCGAAAGAAACGGTCTTTCACATCCTGCAGTTCGTCGGCCTCGAACTCCTGTGCCAGCGCCATGGTCTTGATCGCCACCACACGGCCGATCTTGGGGTCTTTGCCGAGATAGACCACACCCATCGCGCCCTTGCCAAGCTCCTTCTCGATCTCGTAGCGGCCCAGCATCGGCTTGGATACGCCCGCCTTGTCCAGCACCATGGTGCTGGCGTTGCTCTTGCCGGAGGAGCCGCCGAGTATCACCGTTTCCGACATCGCCTTGGACTGAACCAGACGCGCTTCCAGGTCGCGGAATTTGGGGTTGTATTCCGCCATGTATTTGAATACCGATTCGGCCTTGTTGAACTGGCGCTTGCGTTCGAAATCGAGGCCGAGGTTATACAACACCTCCATCAGGCTATCGTCGATTTGAACCTTGCGGAATTTATCGAAGGCAATATCCAATTGCCCCTGTCCCTGAAAAGCCAAGCCAAGCATACGGTTGCTTTCGGCCGATTCTGCATCGGATTTCTGCTTGCCTTTTTCGGTCATCAGGAAGCGCTTGGTCGTCAGCAGTAAATGCCCGACCAGCAACAATGTGGCGGGCAGCATCAACTGTAGCCATAAGGCTTGCGTTGTCATCAACACGAAATGCGTCGCCAGCAATGCCGCGAACAACGCAGCCGTCACTATCGCCCCGATGGCCGCGCTCAAGCGCGGCAACAGTAAAATCAAATAAAGCGCGACCAGCAGGAACACGCCGATTTTTGCCATCGCCGCCCAGCCTGGCACAACAAAAAAATCGCCTTTGAGGATACTGGATACCGAATGCGCCAGAATAAGCACAGGAGGCATGCCCGCAGAAATAGGTGTCACTTGCAGCGCGCCGACACCCGCTGCCGAGGCGCCGATCAGCACGATCTTGTCGCGATATTTTTCTGCCGGAATTTTGCCGGTGAATACATCGTAGAAAGAATCCACCGGGAAGGCGGGGCGTCCATCGCTATCCTTGTAGAAATAGGTGTGCATTTCCACGGCTTGGCCGGTAGCAATTTTCTGGTTGCCCAACTGCACGCTTTCACCCAGATTGACCTGTATGTCTTTGGGCTCGAGATTGAGGCTCTTCGCTGCTATCATCAAGGACAGCGACGGGTAATATTGATTGTAATAGCCCACTACCAGGGGCTCCATGCGAACCGCGCCGTCCACATCCGGAAAACTGTTCAGGTGCCCGATGGACAGCGCCTTGCTGCCCAGCGCAGGAATCGGCGGCAGGACGCTCATTGAAGGCAGCGGCGTTGCACCGGAGCCGCTGGCATCTTTCACGTTGGTGAGATTGTTCAGGAGCACATAGTCTGGCAAAGGCTTATCCGGCTTGCCTTGCGGCTCACCCAACTCGAAAAACATGGACAGCAGCACATTGTTGGCCTTACTCATGCTTTCGCTGAGTTTTTTGTCGTTATCGAGATTCTTTGCCGCTTCCACCAGCAACGCATCAAGCTCGGGTAATTCCGCAGGGCTGGCGGGAGCGACCATGCTTGCCGGGCTCACCGCACTGGCCGCAGCGAGCGTGCCAGCCAAATTTTCCGGGCTGGCATTTTCCGGTGCTGCGGCGGCTTCAAGCAGGGAATCCTTCCCGAGCAATCCCGCAATCTTGTGAATGTAGACCAGCCCGGCATCGACCTGTGGCTCGAAGAAGAAGGCGGTGTGGCCGATTACTTTGGCGTGGCCTCCCGCGAGAATATCCACCATTTTGGCGTGAATCTCGCGCGGCCAAGGCCAGCGTCCCAGATTGGCGATACTCTGCTCGTCGATCGCAATCACCGCAATCTTGTCGCTCGGCGTGCGCGAAGAGGCCAGTACGCCCAGGTCATAAGCCTTGCGCTCCAAGCTCTGTATCAGACCGCTGTTAGCGCCGAACAGAAACACCAATGCGACCAGTAAGCCGACGAACCAGTCCTTTTTCCAGAACGACCACTTGTTCATTGCCACCCCCTGATACCCATTATCGGGCAAGTTGCGCCGCAGATATTAAAGTATTTCGCAACAATACACCACAACCCTTTTGATTTATTACGGATTATCCGGATTGTTCCATTGCGGCATTGCCGGATGGATTATCTGGGTTAATCTGATATGCTCCTATTTTGGTTAGGGGCTTTTCGGACAGTTCACTGTTTTTATCGCAATAAAACCAATAAACATAGCCAACTCGGCACACGCGCCGACTGCTGTATCCGCATTCCGAAATATTAAAGGGACGTAGTGATGAGCACTTCCGAAGACGGCGTACTCAAACTGGTGGGCATGGTTTACGATGCCGCACTGGATGAGCACAAGTGGCTGACTTTTCTCGAAGCGTTTACACATGCCGTGGGCGGCTGTTCCGCCATGCTGCGCTCGGCTGACTTGCAAGCTGGCAAAGCAGGGTTTGTCGCGAGCGTCGGCTACGATCCCGCCTGGCAGACGGCCTATTGCAACCACTTCGTCAAACTGGATTGCTACAATCACGTTATGAATCAATATGCGCCGGGCAAGATTATTTTGTCTGACCAACATATGGATCAGACAGAATTGCGCAAGAGTGAATATTACAACGATTACCTCCGGCCTCAGGATAAGGTACATGCATTTGGGGTTTTTCTGATCAAGGAGGGTAGTCGCTCGCTGGTATTTGCCGCGCAGCGCGACAAACGCGCCGGTGCGTTCGGCGAAGAACAGGCACGGCTGATGGGCATCCTCGCGCCGCATGTCACCCGTGCCGTACAGGTGCATCGCAGGATCGGCAGCCTCACCGTCGAGAAGGAATGGGCGCTCGGCGCACTGGATCAACTGCGCATGGGCGTGATCCTGACGAACCGTTCCGGCACCCCGCTGTTCGTCAACCGGGCGGCGGAGCAAATGCTGGCACCCAGTCACGGGATCGGCGTCTATCTCAATAGACTGGTTTTAAATTCTCCACCTGAAACCGCGCGGCTATACCAACTCATCACCGATGCGGCAGAGGGCGCTCCCGGAACAACGAGGGGCGGCGACATGCGCATCGCCCTGTCAAACGGTGAATTTTTGCATGGCATGGTCATGCCGATCCCGCTGGAGCTTTCCGCTCGGTTGGATGCGGCGCTCGCGTCGGGCTGCGTTGCCGTGTTCCTCTCCAAACCGGGCGGCTTGCAACTGCCACCCAAACGATTGGCTGCCCTGTATGGACTTTCCCCCGCCGAAGCGCGGCTGGCCGTGAAACTGGCCGCATTCAGGAACGTGGAACAGGCCGCCGATGAACTGTGCATCGCCGTTTCTACCGCACGCGCCCAGCTCAGGTCGGTGTTTGCCAAGACCGGCGCACAAAGCCAGTCCGAGCTGTTGATGCTGCTGGCCACCGGCACGCTGGCGCATTGCCGGGATGATTGATAAGCAACCCTACATTTGCTGCGGTTCTCTGCGATAATTTCGTAATGCGTAGTAGCGCGTTGGGCAAAGCCTGTCCTGAGCCAGCCGAAAGGCGCAGCGTACACAACGAACGAAGAGCCATTGGGCGCGGGTCACGACAGGTACTTTCTCGACTGGTGCGTCACTGCAACGATGCCGATTTTCTTTGGGGTCAAGCGGTAAATCAGGGTGTAAGGATATTTCGATAGCACCAGCTCCCGCGTCCCAACCCTTTCCCCGGCATGCCCCATCATGGGGAAGTTTCGCAAACTCTCCGCCACCCGGCGTATTTCACCAAGAACCGATTGCGCCGCTACCGGGTTATCCACCGCAATGTAATCACGGATTGATTCAATATTCCGCTGTGCCCTGGGCGACCATTCAAGCGGCTTTTTTTCTGGCATTTTTTACTGCCCCTATTTTTGCCCAGAATTCATCATTAGGAATACCCTTCCCCGCCTTCAATTCGGCAAGCCCCGCGTCGATCTGTTCGAGCTTCCATTCTTCGTATTCGATACGATCCGCTATGGCCTGCTTGATGATGGATTGAGGCGTTAGCCGTGTCTCGGCGGATATTTTTTCCAGCTTCTTGAAAATGGCTTGCGGCAAGGTGATAGTGTTGTTCATGATGGCTCCCCGAGGCTTGTTGCGTGCCCCGGATTCTACGCCAAACAATTCTGAAAGAAAACACGCAACGCGCGGGGTTGCGGTGAGAGTTCGAGCGAATAACTACGGGAGGACATCGGCATCCACCGGTTTGCCGGTGTGCATGTCCTGTAGGGCAGTTTGCGTCATGCTCTCCATGAGCTCCGGGGTATAGGCAATTCCTTCACTGCGGTCGAGTTGCGCATCGCCCTTCGCCACCGCCGCACGAAAAACGGCCATCCGCTCCTCCTCGGCTTGCATACGCCGAATGGCATCCCGGATTACCTCCGTGGCGTTGTTGTAAAACCCACCGCCGACCTTGCTTTTTATGTAGCTCTCCATTTCCGTGGAGAAATTGACATGCATAGTCATGATCCAACCTCATTGCATAATGAGGTACATAGAGTATCCATAATATGGATATAAGTCAATAACCTGTTGTTCGTGCGGATGAATTTGCACATACCCCCTCTGCTAACTGCTTTTTCCGGGATTCCACTTCCCCAAAAATATTTTCAAACATACCTCATTTGGAGGATGCGGAGCCAAAAAGCCCCGGTTATAGTCCGCCCGCAGGAATTGAAGATTGCCTTTCTCGTTTGCCCTTTCTCCCGCTTGCGGGGGAAAGTTGGATAGGGGGCTTTTCTTCGGGAGAGGGTTGGGGAGATAACCAGCCACTTGGTTGTCGTTCTTTGTGCCATACCTGTTGGGATAAAAATAGCCTGAAAAATAGCCGTTTGGCATATATGGTGCGGCATCCAAATTTAATGTCGCAATCGTAGGGTGGGCTCCGCCCACCATGTCGGGCAGAGCCCGACCTATAAAAGCATTTACTCCGGCCCGCCCGGTTTAGAAATTTAAAATTTACCCCGCTGACCTTTAGCGGATTGATTAAGGTCAGCGTGAGAAAAAAGCAGCCACACCTGAAAGCCGTTTGCGCCTCGCTGGTGCTGGCCTTTTTTGCCCAGGTTGCAACCACCCAGCACGCCCAAGCCAACCCGATCGGCGCCGCCGTCGTCAACGGCCAGGCCAACTTCGCGGCCAGCGGCAACACCCTCACCGTCACCAACACCCCGAACACCATCATCAACTGGCAAGGCTTCTCCATCGGTGCCGGTGAGATCACCCGCTTCGCCCAGCAGAGCGCATCCTCCGCCGTACTCAACCGCGTCATCGCCAACAACCCCAGCCAGATTCTCGGCAGCCTCCAATCCAACGGGCGCGTGTTTCTCGTCAACCCCAGCGGCATCGTGTTCGGCGCGGGCGCCACCGTCAACGTCGCGGGCATGGTCGCCTCCACCCTCAACCTCAGCAACGAAGACTTCCTCGCCGGGCGCTACAACTTCGCCAACGTCCCCGGCGCGCAGAATATCAGCAACGCGGGCAACATCACCGCCCAAAACGGCGGGCAGATTTACCTCATCGCCCCCAACGTCGAGAACACCGGCATCGTCAACGCCCCTGGCGGCGAAATCCTGCTCGCCGCCGGGCACAGCGTCGAACTCGTCAACAGCAACGACCCCAACCTCAGGGTCAACATCACCGCCCCGGCGGGCGACGCCACCAACGTCGGCCAGCTCGTCGCCTCCTCCGGCAGCCTCGGCCTGTTTGGCGCGGTCGTCAAAAACACCGGCACCGTCAGCGCCAACAGCGCCACGATGCAGGGCGGCAAGATCGTATTCAGGGCCAGCCAGCGGGTGGAAGCGGGCGGGATCATCAGCGCGCAAGGCATGGGCGGCGGCACCATCAATGTGTTCGCTGACATGCAAGCTGGTACGGTCAATGTCACCGGCACACTGGATGCTTCTTCACTCCCCTCTCCCGCAGGCGGGAGAGGGGCAGGGGGAGAGGGCGTGTCCGGTGCCAACGGCGGCTTCATCGAAACCTCCGCCGCCCACGTCAACGTCGCCGACACCGCCCGCATCACCACCGCCGCAACCGATGGCAAGAGCGGCATCTGGCTGATCGACCCGTTCGACTTCACCATCGCCGCCACCGGCGGCAACATGACCGGTGCCGCCCTGACCACCAACCTCGCCGGGGGCAACATCAGCATCTTGAGCACCACCGGCACCACCGGCACGGCAGGCGATATCAACGTCAACGACACAGTGACCTGGTCGGCCAACAAGCTCACCCTCAACGCCCAGAACAACATCAACATCAACGCCAACCTGAACGGCTCCGGCACCGCCAGCCTCGCGCTGGAATACGGCCAGCAGGCAGTAGCGGCGGGCAACACCAGCACCTATAACGTCAAGGCCGCCGTCAACCTCTCCGCCGGAAGCAACTTCAGCACCAAGCTCGGCTCGGATGGTGCTGTCAAAAACTACACCGTCATCACCAGCCTGGGTGTGGCGGGTAGCACGACTACTACGGACTTGCAGGGCATGAATGGCGGACTGGCGCTTAACTACGCGCTGGGCGGCAACATCGACGCTGCGGGAACTTCGGCGTGGAACACCAATGCGGGTTTCACGCCGGTCGGGAATGCAACCACCCAATTCACCGGAAAGTTCGACGGGCTGGGGCACACCATTAGCAACCTCACCATTAACCGGCCTTCAACAGATTATGTTGGATTGTTTGGATACACGGGCGCGGGTTCCGTGATTCGTAGCGTCGGGTTGGTCGGTGGCAGCGTGAGCGGGCTTGGCAGTGTCGGCGAGTTGGTGGGATTCAATTCCGGGACGATCAGCAACAGTTACACCACGGGTAATGTAATCGGCTCTGGCTACATCGTCGGCACTGGTTACATCGGCGGATTGGTGGGGCACAACTCCGGCACGGTCAGTAACAGTTATGCTGCGGGCAGCGTGAGCGGCTTGGGTGCTGTCGGTGGGCTAGTGGGGGAGCACTTCAATGGTGGCACGGTCAGCAACAGCTACGCCACGGGCAGCGTGACCGGCACTGAAAGCTGGGTTGGAGGGCTGATGGGGGTTAACCACAGCACAGTCAGCAACAGCTACGCCACGGGCAGCGTGAGCGGCACTGGCAACTATGTCGGTGGGCTGGTGGGGGAAAACCAATGGGGTTCTGTCAGCAACAGCTACGCCACAGGCAACGTGAGCGGGGCTTCCTACGTCGGCGGGTTGGTGGGGTGGAATTTCGACAACACAATCAGTAACAGTTATGCCACAGGTAGCGTGAGCGGTACCACTAATGTCGGTGGACTGGTAGGGGTCAATGGCGGCAGCGTCACCAACAGCTTCTGGAACACCACAACATCAGGCCGCGCAACCTCCGCAGGCGGCACCGGCCTGACCACCGCCCAGATGATGCAACTCTCCAGCTTCACCAGTTGGAACACCGCCACCCCCAACACCATCGCCAACACCGGCGGCAGCGGCGCGACTTGGCGCATCTACGAAGGCAGCACCGCGCCGCTACTCGCCAGCTTTCTCACACCGCTCACCGCGACTGCCAATGCGGCGACCAAGACTTACGATGGAGCTGCCTATACGGGCGGTAACGGTGTGACTTATTCCACCACGCCCAACGGCAACCTGCTCGGTGCGGTCAGCTATAGCGGCACTTCGCAGGGCGCAACGAATGCCGGTAGTTATGCCATTACGCCAAGCGCTCTGTATTCCAACCAGCAGGGCTATGACATCAGCTACGTCAACGGCACATTGACGGTGAACAAAGCACCGCTGACCGTCGCCACCAACGCCACCTCCAAAACTTATGACGGCCTCGCCTACACGGGCGGCAACGGGGTTATCTACAGCGGCTTCGTCAACAGCGAAAGCACAGGTGTGCTGGGCGGTACATTGGCCTACGGCGGCACCTCGCAAGGTGCGATCAACGCGGGCAGCTATCTCATCACGCCGGGCGGACTGACCTCAAGTAACTACACTCTGAGTTATGTGGACAGCACACTAACGGTGAACAGAGCATCGCTCGCCGCCGCGATCACCGGCACACCTGCCAAGGTGTATGACGGCAGCACAGCCGCAACGCTGTCCACGTCGAATTACAGCTTGACCGGCTTCGTTGGAAGTGAAAGCGCTATCGTCGGACAAACAGCGGGCACGTACAACAGCAAAGATGTCGCCACCGCCAGCACCATCAACGCCGCGCTGGCAGCGAACAATTTCACCGGCACGGGCAGCACGCTGCTGGCGAACTACTTTCTACCTACCTCAGCGGCGGGCGCAGGCAGCATCACTGCGGCAGCACTGACTGTCACCGCAAACGCTCTAAACAAAACAGCGGGCAACGCAGATCCGCTGCTCACCTACATGACGGCGGGATTGAAACCACCCGATACTACAACATCCACCCTGAGCGGCGCATTGGCGCGTCTGGCCGGTGAAACGGCGGGATTGTATCCAGTCAATCAGGGTTCGCTGACCTCGTTGAGCAGCAACTACACCTTGAGCTACGTCCCCGCCGATTTTGGTATTGTGGCGGTTCCGGTCGTGTTAACGCCTACCGTAATGGATACTCTGGTAAACAGCATCACGGTGATTCCGCCGAGCGCGCCGGTCAATCCACCCACATCGCCCGTGCTCATGCAGGCGCAGACTACTGCCCCGGCAGACCAGTCGCCCGCTGATACGAATAGCCCCGAGGGCGACAAGAAAGATGCGCAATCTGTAGTTGTGACGGACGCAACCGCCCCATCTGTCGCACCCATAGCCGCTGCACCGTTGCCAGTTTGCCAATAATCCGAAATTTTCTAATCGCCACCGCTCCCAAAGCCCTTGTGGAAGCGTAGCCTTTAATGTAATGCATTGAATAGAGGTGTTTTATTATGGGTGATGAGCAGTTATTTATTTACATTTTATGAATAGAATCCATTGCGTTCGCCATTTTTCCAAGCGTAGTCGTGTCGATAGCACCATAAAGGTTCCCACGGAGATCGTGTGAACGATGCAACTCCAAACCAGTATCGTTTGAGCACGAATTAAAACCGGGAACCATGAGGAAAATTATCAGGCTCAATACGCACCTTTCTCTGACAACAATTCTATTGCTGATGCCGCAGGTATTGTTTGCGCAAGATGTTGTTGCCGCTGCTCCAAAAATAGAGCTTTCAGCAGAGTCAATCGCACTGCGCTTTGACATCATCGGCTACACGCTCGAAGGCGCGACCTTGCTGACCCAAGACGAGATCGACGAGGCGGTCGCGCCGTTCGTCGGCAAGAACAAGGACTTTGCAGACGTGCAGCGCGCGCTGGAGGCGGTCGAGGAAGCTTATTCTGAACGCGGTTTTTCGGCGGTGCGGGTAATTCTGCCGGAACAGGAGCTGGAAAAGGGAGCGGTGCGTTTTCAGGTGATCGAGAGCCGTTTCGGCAAGGTGGCGGTCAAGGACAACCGCTTCGTCGGCGAGGCGAACGTGCTGAACGCGCTCCCCTCGGTGGCCAGCGGCGGCGTGCCCAGATCGAAGCAGATCGCGCGCGAGCTGAAATTCGCCAACGAAAACCCCTCACGCCAGTTGAACGTCGTGCTGAAGGCGGGCGAAGAAGACGGCTTGGTGGATGCCAACATCCTCGTCACCGACAGCGATCCGGTTACCTGGGGCATCACGACCGACAACACCGGCACGGTGGAAACGGGGCGCGAGCGCCTGGGGTTTTCCTGGCGCCATGCGAACCTGTTCGACGCGGACCACGTGGGCAGCCTGCAATTCCAGACCTCGCCCAGACACACGGACCGCGTACGGGTATTTGGCGGCAGCTACAAGATACCGCTTTACGGGCTGGGTGACAGCCTGGATTTCACAGCGGGTTATTCCAACATGAATTCGATATTGGGCGGCGGGCTGGATGCGGTCAAGGGTGGCGGGTCTACGCTGGGCGCGCGCTATACCCACACCCTGGATAGGATGGGCAGTTTCGAGCCGCGCCTCGTGTTTGGCCTGGATTGGCGCAAGTTCACCGGTATCTATTTCAACGGCATGCTCATCTCCCCGGAAATCGTGGTCACCCCGTTGAGCCTCACCTGGTCGACTCAGGGAACGCTGGACAAGAGCCAGGTCGGTTTCAATGCCTCGCTTTCCGGCAACCTGCCGGGAGCGCACAAAGGGACGGCGGCGGATTTTACGGCTTATAACCCGCTGGCCAACCCCCGCTACAAAGTGGCGCGCTATGGCGCAAGCTACCTGCAAATGATCGGCGACGACTGGAAAGTGCGTATCGCCCTGAATGGGCAGTACAGCCCCGATACCCTGATACCGGGCGAACAGGTGCGCCTGGGCGGAGCCGATGCGGTGCGGGGTTTCTCGGAAGGCAGCGCGGGTGGCGATTCGGGCATGCGCTGGAACCTGGAAGGCTATACGCCGGATTTCGGCAAGGGCGATTTCAAGATACAGGCGCTGGCGTTCTTCGACACGGGCGAGGCGCGTGCCGCCGACGGCACGAAATCATCGATTTCGGGCGGAGGCGTCGGCCTGCGCGCCGGTTATGGCGAGCTGTTATCGCTGCGCCTGGATGCGGCGCGCATCATCAACGCGGATACCGACCCGTTGCAAGAAGTCGGCGATTGGCGGACTCACATCAATTTGTCGGTATCTTTTTGACGGGTATCGTAGGGTGCGCAGGGTTAACAATTGCTCTTCTCGTTTGTCCTTTCTCCCGCTTGCGGGAGAGAGTTAGAGAGAGGGGTGCGCTGTGCGCACCATGGTGCATGGAATGCACCCTACGCAGATGGCCTCACATTTTTGGTTCCGGCTAGTCCGGCTTAGGAGATATCCATGAACAAAATAAATATTCTGATCGCATTGGCGCTACTTCTGGTTGCGACGGCACCCCAAGCTGCCGAGGTGGTCGGAAAGGTCGGCTACATGAGCGGCTCGCTGGTGGCCAAGCGCGCGGACGGCACGATCAAGATCATGGGGGCGAAAGCGGATGTGCTTGCCGGGGACGTGCTGGGCACGGCCCAGGGCAGCTACGCACAGATACAAATGAACGACGGCTCAAAAATGACGCTGAGACCTAACTCCAACCTGAAGATCGTGGAGTACCAGTTCAACAGGCAGGAGCCGCAGTCGGACAAGGCTGTGTTCGATCTGATCAAAGGCGGGCTGCGTTCGATAACGGGGCTGATCGGCAAGCGCGGCGACCCGGACGCTTACAGGATGCAGACCAAGGTGGCGACCGTGGGCATCCGCGGGACGGATTTTTCTACGCGGCTGTGCGCGACGCCGAATTGCCAGGACGACGCGGCGGCTTCGGCAAGATCAGCGGACAAACCGCAGGCGATGCCAACGCAGGTGTCCGGCAATGCGCCCCCCGCCGCTCCGGCGGAAGCGCCCCCCGGCTTATACGTGACGGTACACAGCGGCCAGATCATCGTGGCCCAGCCCACCGGCAACACGCTGAACCTGGGGCGCGGCGAAACCGGATTCGCCAACCAGGCCGCGCTCATCAAGCTCCCCGCACCACCGGCGTTCATGAACGCCGACACGAAGCAGACCAACGCGATAGAGGCCAAGGCCGCCAAAGCCGAGGAGAAGGCGGGCAACAAGGCGGACGATGGAAAGGCTGGCAGCAAACAGGATAAGGAAAAATCCGAGAGCAAGCCGGATGAGGAGAAAAAAGACAGTAAATCCGATAAGGACAAGGACGGCGGCAAGCCGGAAGAAGAAAAGAAGGACGGCAAATCGGATAAGGAAAAAGACGGCGGTAAACCCGATCAAGAGAAAGACACGGGTAAGCAGGATGAAGGGAAAACGGATAGCAAGCCCGACGGGGGAAAGGTCGACAGCAAACCTGATGAAATAAAAAACGGCGCCAGCCCTGATGAGGTAAATGCCGATAGCGCGAATCCGAGCGTGAACAAGAGCGGCTGTGTGGTGAGGTAGTCCGTATTGGTTATTTTGACAGGCTGGCGCGCGCCTTTGCAATCGCGGAAGCAACCTGATTCGGCGCGGTTCCGCCGGTATGGTTGCGGCTGGCGAGCGAACCTTCCAGCGATAGCACCTGGTACACGTCTTCGCCGATCAGGGCGGAGAATTGCTGCAATTCGGCGAGGCCGATGTCGCCCAGGTCGCAGCCGCGCTGCTCGGCGAAACGCACCGCCAGCGCCACCGCTTCATGCGCATCACGGAACGGCAGGCTCTTTCTCACCAGATAATCGGCTAGATCGGTGGCTGTGGCATAACCCTGCAACGCCGCGTTGCGCATGGCTTCCGGCTTGACGGTGATGCCGCCGATCATGTCGGCGTAGATGCGCAGCGTTTGCGTCAGCGTTTCCACTGTGTCGAACAGCGGCTCCTTGTCTTCCTGGTTGTCCTTGTTGTAGGCCAGCGGCTGGCCTTTCATCAGCGTGAGCAGCGCGACCAGGTGGCCGTTGACACGGCCGGTCTTGCCGCGCACCAGCTCGGGCACGTCGGGGTTCTTCTTCTGCGGCATGATGCTCGAACCGGTGCAGAAGCGGTCGGCGATATCGATGAAGCCAAAGCGCGGGCTCATCCACAGGATCAATTCTTCCGAGAAGCGCGACAGGTGCGTCATGATCAGCGCGCCACAGGCGGTGAATTCGATCGCGAAGTCGCGGTCCGAGACCGCATCCAGCGAGTTTTCGCAGACGCCGTCAAAGCCGAGCAGTTCGGCGACATATTCGCGCTTGATCGGATAGCTGGTTCCGGCAAGCGCCGCCGCGCCAAGCGGCAGGCGGTTGACGCGTTTTCGGCAATCATGCAGCCGTTCCGTATCGCGCTTGAGCATCTCGAAATAGGCCATCAGGTGATGCGCGAAGCTGACCGGCTGCGCGACCTGCAAATGGGTGAAGCCGGGCATGATGGTATTCGTGTGATTTTCGGCGAGGTCGAGCAGCGCGATTTGCAGCGCCCTGACAAGACCGAGCAGGTCGTCGATCGAATGGCGCAGGTATAGCCGCACATCCGTCGCAACCTGGTCGTTGCGCGAACGCCCGGTGTGCAGTCGCTTGCCTGCGTCGCCGACCAGCGCGGTGAGGCGCTTCTCGATATTGAGGTGTACGTCTTCCAGATCGACCGACCAGGCGAATTCTCCGGCGATGATTTCGTTTTCGATTTGCGCGAGACCGCGCTGAATGTCTTTCAGGTCCTGTGATGAGATGATGTTGCATGCGGCCAGCATCTGCGCGTGCGCAAGCGAGCCTTGAATGTCGAAAACAGCCAGCTTGTGGTCGAAACTTATCGATGCGGTATAGCGTTTCACCAATTCTGCTACCGGCTCGTTAAAACGTCCCGACCAGGTATCGTTGTTTTTATCTTGCCTTGGATTATTATCTTGCGCTGGATCTTGCATTGTTGCCCCCACTTGCCCCTGAAAGGCGGTAAGATTTCCCACCATGAATGAAGCGAGCAGTATAAAACAAAATACCCTGTCCGATGCATTGCCAAACTTCCGCAACCTCGGAGTCACGCTACGCATCCTGCTGATCAGCAACGGGCTGGCGCTGTTGCAGGCATTGCTGCAGGCAAACAGATGGGCGGAAGTGCCCCAGATCATGATGCAGATCGCGTCGCTGCTTACACCGATATTATTGTCGGCTTTGCTGTTGCTTTGGGCCGCGCAACCCTGGCTGGATAGACTTGTCTATTGGCGGGGTGTGCTCGCAGTGAATGCGCTGGCGATGGTCTTGACGCTGTCCATCTATTATTTTGGCGGCGAGCTGTATCACCCTCGGGCCAGCGATGGCGCTTATTTTGATACGGTGCGTTACGCATTGCTTAGCGTGCTGGTGTGCAGCATCCTGTTGATGTATTTCCGCTTGCGCAGCCGGGTTTTGTCACGCGCTTTGGAAGATGCGCGTTTGCAGGTGTTGCGGGCCCGTATCCGGCCGCACTTTCTTTTCAATACCATCAACGCCGTGCTCGGTATCGTGCGCGCCAACCCGAAGCAGGCGGAAACCGCGCTCGAAGACATGGCGGATTTGTTTCGCATGGCGATGTCGGATGCCCAGGATCTCGTGCCGTTGCGCCAAGAGATTGAGTTGAGCAAACAATATATCGCCCTCGAACAATTGCGCATGGGCGAACGGTTGCGTGTGGATTGGAGAATTCAGGATGTGCCGGGCGATGTGCTGATCCCGCCGCTGTTGTTGCAGCCCTTGCTGGAGAACGCCGTCTATCACGGGATCGAATCATTGCCGCAAGGCGGCTGTATCGCTATCGAGTTGGGGCGCAACGGCAACGAGATACGGATCAAGGTAGAGAATCCCTGCGTGCAACGCAGCCATGCAGCCCAAAATACCCAGCAGGGATTATCGCCCCCTGACGGTACAGGTAATTCCACTGGCTCTTTCAGGCCCGGCAAATTGACACGGCTGCACACTGGCAACAAAATGGCGCTGCAGAATATCCGCGAGCGTTTGTCGTTGCTGTTCGATGCCGAGGCGCGTTATCAGGTTGAAAACGGCAAGGATTTTTATCGCGTGGAAATAGCGCTGCCCTATATGAAGGAGAAAATGACATGAGTACCATCGAGCTGGCGCTACGGGTTTTTATCGTGGACGATGAGCCGCCCGCACGCAATCGCCTGCGCGATTTGCTGCACGATTGCAGCGAACAGTTGGCGCTGGAGGTGGTTGGCGAGGCGGGTAACGGCCAGGAAGCGCTGAACAAGCTGATGGAAACGCCCGCCGATGTGATATTGCTGGACATCCGGATGCCGCAGATGGACGGCGTTGAACTCGCGCAACATATTCAAAAAATGCCCAAGCCTGTGCTGGGTTCGGCGAAATGGCCACCGGTGATTATTTTTACCACCGCCTATGATGCCTATGCGGTCAAGGCTTTCGAGCTGCATGCGGTCGATTACCTGCTCAAGCCGATCCGCCTCGGGCGGTTGTTTGAAGCACTGACCCGCGCGCGCGAAGCGGTGCCGGTGCAAACTGAAGTGCTGCGCGAACTGTTGCCCGAGCCGCGCAAATTCCTCTCCATACACGAGCGCGGAAAAATTTATCTGGTGCCCATCGAACAAGTGCTGTTTCTGCGCGCCGAGCTGAAGTACATCACGGTACGCACCGCCGAGCGCGAATACCTGCTCGAAGAATCGCTCACAGCCCTAGAAAAGGAATTCGCCACGCGCTTCGTGCGCGTTCACCGCAACTGCCTTGTGGCCAAGGAAGCCATCGAAGGTTTCGAGCGTGGGGGCGGCGAAGAAGGGGAGGGCAGCGGCTGGATGGTCAAACTGAAAGGGCTGGACGAGCTGCTCGCGATCAGTCGCCGCCAGCAGCACATCGTCAAGGAATTCGGCTGATCCTGAAAACCGTAGTTCATCCGCAGATTACGCAGATTAACGCAGATTTTCATGCGGTTGTCAGTGATGACGGTATCACCCACAGGGCTAATTTGTTCTTCAGATAATTATGTTTAAAATCAATAAACGTAGGGTGGGCACGTTTTTGTGCCCACGCGGTTGCCAATCCGCGTGGGCAGACGATAAAGCTGTCTGCCCACCCTACAATTATTTCGAGAACAAATTTACTCTGGTATCACCCAAAAGGTGAGAGCACCAAATGGAGAGTTCTTTGTTTAATCTGTGGAAATCTGGGCAATCTGCGGACAGATTTTTCCGGGTTTACTGTTTCTCCAGACAGGCTAAGTAAATCGCCGCATCCGGCTGGGTTCGGTCGCGCTGTGCCTGCCAGACCATTTCGCCGAGGCATTCCATCATGCGGTGTTGCGCGTCGTGTTCCGATTCGTATTGTTGGGTCAGCCGCATGAAATGCGCGCGTATTCCCGCCGGTTGGTTGATGGAAATTTGCTCTTCGATGGTGAGGTGCATCATCAGGTGCAGGAAAGGGTTGGTTGTTCCATGCTCCGGCGGATAGTCCTTGTCCTGGTAGCGTTCAGGGTTTTCCAGCACTGCGTGGTATTCGGGATGTTTTCCAATAAGTTGCGCGGCGAGGTCTTCCAGCGGTGTGAGCAATTCACCGGCTCTGCGCTTGCGCCAGGATTCAAACAGGAGGTTGCGTGCGTCATCACGCGACGGGTTAAAAAACATCAGAGTTCTTTCTCAGGGTAATCGCACAGGTCGTTGATGACGCATGCGCCGCATTTCGGTTTGCGCGCCTGGCAGACATAGCGCCCGTGCAGAATCAGCCAATGATGCGCATTGTGCTTGAATTCATCCGGCACAATTTCAAGTAGCTTGTTTTCCACTTCCAGCACATTTTTACCGGGTGCCAGGCCGGTGCGGTTGGCGACGCGGAACACATGCGTATCCACCGCGATGGTGGCTTGCCCGAAGGCGGTATTGAGTATCACATTGGCGGTTTTGTGCCCCACGCCGGGCAAGGCCTCCAGCGCTTCACGGGCTTGCGGCACGGTGCCGCCGTGCTGTTCCACCAGCAGGCGGCAAGTCAGCATCAGGTGCTTGGCTTTGGTCTTGTACAGCCCGATGCGTTGCACA
>Ga0209343_10003764_pt1 | contig 18958 bp, 22 predicted proteins | sample RifCSPlowO2_02_FD_184026 | JGI IMG/M metagenome (GOLD analysis project Ga0209343, IMG submission 184026) | Groundwater microbial communities from Rifle, Colorado - Rifle CSP2_plank lowO2_0.2 (SPAdes) (version 2) | ecosystem: Environmental > Aquatic > Deep subsurface > Groundwater | place... | reverse complement strand
GCTGGGGGAGAGAATGATGATGGTGCTGGCGAAAGCACAAATGTAGATATTTACACCCTTAAAAAGTTTCAGCGTTCAAACCAGAATACCTGCATAAACCAGAGGCCGCTTGTAAAAAAGGGTGAGAATATAGTGAAGGGGCAGGTCATTGCAGATGGTCCCTCTACTGATAAGGGCGATTTAGCCCTCGGCCGCAATGTGCTTGTGGCATTTATGCCATGGGAAGGTTATAACTTTGAGGATTCAATAGTAGTAAGCGAGAAACTGGTTAAGAATGACAGTTATACATCACTCCATATTGAAAGGTATGATGTGGAGGCAAGAGATACAAAATTCGGTCCGGAAGAGATTACGAGAGATATACCAAATATTGGAGAAGGGGCTTTAAAGAATCTGGATGAAAGCGGCATAGTGTATATTGGAGCAAAGATAAAGGCAGGAGATATAATGGTGGGAAAAATAACTCCAAAAGGTGAGTCCCAGCTTTCTCCTGAGGAGAAACTCTTAAGGGCAATATTCGGGGAAAAGGCAAGAGATGTTCGCGATACCTCCCTTAAAATGCCTCCGGGCGCAGAGGGTGTTGTTATAGATGTAAAGGTTTTTTCGAGAAAGGGTGTGGATAAAGACGAGAGGAGCAAAACCATTGAGGATGAGGAGATTGGAAAGGCAGAAAAGAATTTTGATGATGAAATAAGAATTATAATGGAGGAAAGAAATAAAAAAATATACCGTATACTTCTCAATGCAGTAACAAAAGAGAAATACTATCACCATGAAACAGGAAAATCTATTCTTCCTAAAAACACAAAGATAACAGCTGCAAAGTTAAAAGCCATTTCTCCTGAAGAATACGGAAAAATCCAGATAAAGGATTCAGAGCTTCAGGACAGAATTGAAAATCTTATTGATAAAGCAGAAGACCAGATTCACATACTTGAGACAATAAGGGGTAAGAGAATTGCAAGGCTTCAAAAAGGAGATGAACTGGCGCCGGGAGTTATAAAGCTTGTAAAGGTTTATGTTGCAACAGAAAGAAAGCTTGCTGTCGGAGACAAGATTGCAGGACGCCATGGCAACAAGGGTGTTGTATCAAAGATAGTTCCGGAAGAGGATATGCCTTTTCTTCCTGACGGCACACCAATAGAGATGATACTAAATCCCCTGGGAGTTCCTTCAAGAATGAATGTCGGGCAGATTCTGGAAACCCATCTTGGATGGGCAGCAATGGAGCTTGGGAAAAAGGTTAAAGAACTTATTGACAGGACAAGCATATCTTCAGTTAAAAAAGATATTGAAGAGTGCATAGGATGGGAACTTGATGAAGACCTCAAGGCAGGGAAAACAGACTTGGTATTGTGTAAGAAGGGTGAGGTTGTAAATAAAGATATCATAGCACAGGCAAACTCACTCGGAGTCAAAGAAGCCCTTGTAAGAGATTATCCGTCTCTCAGAGCCAAAATTAAGGATATTTACAACAATCCAAAAATATCAAAGCATATAGATTCATTGAGTTCCGGAGATTTGAAGGATATGGTGAAAGAGCTGAAAAACGGGATATACATGTCAACACCCGTTTTTGACGGGGCATCAATAGATGATATAAAGAAACTTTTGGAAGAAGCAAACCTTCCAAAATCAGGGAAGATTGTTCTTTTCGATGGCAAGACAGGTGAGTCTTTTGACCAGGAAGTAACAGTGGGATATATTTATATAAGCAAACTTCATCATCTTGTTGATGATAAACTCCACGCAAGGTCAATTGGTCCCTATTCGCTTGTTACCCAGCAGCCCCTTGGAGGAAAATCTCAGTTTGGAGGGCAGAGACTTGGAGAAATGGAGGTATGGGCACTTGAGGCTTATGGTGCTGCCTATACCCTTCAGGAAATGCTTACAGTCAAATCTGATGACCTCTCTGGAAGAACAGCGATGTATGAGTCAATTGTAAAAGGAGAGAATCCTCCTGAGCCTGGACTCCCGGAATCCTTTAATGTTCTGCTAAAGGAACTGCAGAGCTTGGCTTTGGATGTTGAACTCGTTCAGAGAGATTAGACTGTAGAGGCTCAAAAATTTGAGTCCCTATGATAATATTGCAAATTTAAAATTATAAGGAGAAAAAATCTTGGATGATTTTATTTCTCATTTTAACGAAGCAAAAGACCCAATAAAATTTAACGCAATAAAAATATCCCTGGCTTCGCCTGAAAGAATAAGATCGTGGTCGTATGGGGAAGTCACCAAACCTGAGACAATAAACTACCGCACATTTAAGCCTGAAAGGGATGGTTTGTTCTGTGCTAAAATTTTTGGTCCTATCAAGGACTGGGAGTGTAACTGCGGTAAATACAAGAGAATGAAGCACAGAGGTATAACTTGCGAGAAATGCGGTGTTGAGGTAATTCAGTCAAAGGTAAGACGTGAGAGGATGGGCCATATTGAGCTTGCTTCACCGGTTGCGCATGTATGGTTTTTAAAAGGGCTTCCCAGCAGAGTCGGTGCTCTGCTTAATATGTCACTAAAGGTGCTTGAAAGGGTTCTCTATTTTGAAGCCTTTGTTGTAATTGAAGAAGGAGAACCAAAAAATAAAAACGGAGTTGATAACCCTTACAGGGACAACGACCTTTTAACAGAAGACCAGTATGCAAAAGTCATAGAGGGAAAATGGTGTATAGAAGATGGCAAGGAGATATGCCAGATATGCGGCGCAGCATGGGAAGGGGCTGCCAACAAAATTGAAGAGCATCTTAAAGCTCACAATCTCACAACAGATGAATACAGGAATCAGTACAACTCAGCGCCACAGGGATTCCAGGCAGGAATCGGAGCAGAGGCATTGAGGTACCTTCTAAAAAGTCTTAACCTTGACAGCCTTTCAGAATCGCTTCGCAAGGAAATCAATAAATCAAAATCAGTTCAGAGCAAAAAGAATTTAACAAAGAGATTGCGCATAGTTGAGGCTTTCAGGCGTTCAGCTAATAAGCCTGAATGGATGATTTTGGGTGTTATACCTGTTATCCCTCCTGAGCTGAGACCTCTTGTTCCTCTTGAAGGGGGAAGGTTTGCCACATCAGATTTAAATGACCTCTACAGAAGGGTTATTAACAGGAATAACAGGCTAAAAAGACTGAGAGAGCTTGAAGCTCCTGATGTTATTATCAGAAATGAAAAGAGAATGCTTCAGGAATCAGTTGATGCACTGTTTGACAACGGAAGGCGCGGAAGGGCTTTGAAGGGAGCAAATCAGAGACCATTGAAATCTCTCAGTGATATGCTTAAGGGAAAACAGGGAAGGTTCAGGCAGAACCTTTTGGGTAAAAGGGTGGATTACTCAGGAAGGTCAGTTATTGTTGTTGGCCCAACTCTGAAGCTTAATCAGTGCGGTATTCCTAAAATGATGGCTCTGGAGCTTTTCAAGCCTTTCATCTATCACAAACTTGAGAAAAAAGGGTTTGTGACGACCATCAAGGGCGCGAAAAAAATGGTTGATAAACTCAGACCAGAGGTATGGGATATTCTTGATGAGGTCATAAAGGACCACCCAGTGCTCCTGAACCGCGCACCAACTCTTCACAGACTTGGAATACAGGCTTTTGACCCTATACTAATTGAGGGGAAGGCCATAAGGGTTCATCCCCTTGTTTGCGCAGCTTTTAATGCGGATTTTGACGGTGACCAGATGGCTGTACACGTGCCTCTTTCAAGCGAGGCCCAGCTTGAGGCAAGACTGCTGATGATGTCAATAAATAATATTCTTTCACCTGCCGACGGAAGACCTCTGGCTGTTCCGAGCCAGGATATAGTTCTCGGGCTCTATTACCTGACAAAACCTCTAGCTGGGGTAAAAGGCGAGGGAAAATGTTTTTCAAGTGTTTCAGAGGTAATAATAGCATGTGATATGAATGAGCTTGATATTCATTCCAGGATAGAAGTGAGGATAAACGGACACAGGGTAAAGACAACAGCCGGAAGGACAATTTTATATGATATTGTTCCAAAAGAAATACCGTTTGAGCTTGTTGACAAGGAGATGAAGAAAAAGAACATCTCAGAGATTGTGGGTTATTGCTACAGGATTGTGGGACCGAGAAAGACTGTGGAATTTCTTGATAAATTAAAGGAACTCGGATTCAAATATGCGACTAAAGCCGGAATTTCAATATGCGTAGATGATCTCAAGGTTCCAAAGAAAAAACCATTGCTTCTTGAAGGTGCAAGAAACGATATAATCAAAATCGATAAACAGCACAGGGAGGGAGCAATAACTGCAGGGGAGCGGTATAATAAGGTAATAGATACCTGGGCTCATGCTACAGAGAAACTTTCAGAAGAGCTCTTAAGTGAACTCAAGACAGATGATGAGAGAGTTACGAATGTGGAGTGTACAAAAGGGAGTTACTACAACCCAATATATATGATGATTGATTCCGGTGCCAGGGGTTCTTCCCAGCAGGTGCAGCAGCTGGCAGGAATGAGGGGCTTGATGGCAAAGCCTTCAGGAGAGATAATTGAAACCCCGATTGAGTCAAATTTCAAGGAAGGGCTCTCAGTGCTTGAATACTTTATTTCAACTCACGGAGCCAGAAAGGGACTTGCTGATACAGCACTTAAAACAGCAAACTCAGGTTACCTGACAAGAAGGCTTGTTGATGTTGCCCAGGATTTAATTATTTTTAAAGAAGACTGCGGAACGCTTGATGGGATTGAGCTGGATGCATTGATGGAGGGAGGAGAGATAATTGAACCTCTCGGTGAAAGAATTTTGGGAAGGAATGCACTTGATGACATACTAGACCCTGTGACAGAAGAGGTGATCGTAAAAGCAAACGATGAGATAGATGAAGAAATAGTTGAGAAAATAGAAGATCTGGGAATAGACAAGGTCAAGATCCGCTCAGTTTTAACATGTGAATCAAGAACCGGTGTATGCGTGAAATGCTATGGCAGAAACCTTGCAAACGGCAAGATGATAGAGATAGGAGATACGGTTGGGATAATTGCTGCCCAGTCAATAGGTGAGCCGGGAACACAGCTTACAATGAGAACATTCCACATTGGTGGTACTGCAAGCGGCGGCGCGACTCTTTCCATGCGCCATTCAAAAAACCCTGGAAAGGTCAGATTTGAAAATCTAAAGACCCTGAAGACCAAAGACAGAGAACTTGTTGTTATCAGCAGAAAGAGTTTGCTGATTGTTGAGGAGGGGAAAAAACGTTTCAGGAATTACCAAGTTGAATATGGCGCAAAGATGAAGGTTAAGGATAAAGAGGAGGTAAAGGCAGGGCAACTCCTGTTTGAATGGGATCCTCACAGCAAAGTAATAATCTGCGAGAAAACAGGGAAGGTCAAGTTCGGGGACATCATTGAAAATGTAACAATGCAGGAAGAGGTTGATAAAGTTACAGGACATTCAAAGAAGGTTATAGTAGAGCATAAGGAGGAAAAGAAACAGCCGCGAATTTCAATAAAAGATGACAACAATAAAACCTGTGCAAGATATATTCTTCCGACAGGAGCTCGTCTTGAAGTTAATGAGGGAGATGCAATCTCAGCAGGAGAGGTTATAGTAAAAATCCCGAGAGAAACGACCAAGACAAAAGATATAACTGTAGGTCTTCCAAGGGTTGAAGAGCTTCTTGAGTCAAGAAAACCAAAGGATCAGGCTATAATAAGCGAGATTGACGGAAGAGTAAGGTTTGAAGGTTTCATAAAGGGAATGCGCAAGATTGTTATCTCACCCGACAAGGGAGAGCCAAAGGAATATCTGATTCCTAAAGGAAAACACATAAGTGTTCAGGAGGATGAATTTGTAAAAGCTGGTGAACCTCTGATGGACGGCTCGCCCAACCCGCACGATATCCTGAAAGTCCTGGGTCCAAAAGAGCTTCAGAAGTATATGGTCGCTGGAGTTCAGGAAGTTTACAAGCTTCAGGGAGTCAACATAAATGATAAACACATAGAAATAATCGTGAGACAGATGCTGAAGAAAGTGAAGATAAAGGATTCCGGAGATACAGACTTTATCATAGGGCAGCCCGTTGACAGGTTTGAAGTGATAGATGAAAATGCAAAGATGACAAAGAGCAAAAAGAAGCCTGCTGACTGGGAACCAATACTTCTTGGGATAACCAAGGCATCTCTGACAACAGAAAGTTTCATGGCAGCTGCATCATTCCAGGAAACAACGAGAATCCTGACTGAAGCAAGTATAAACGGAAAAATAGATAACCTGAAGGGTCTGAAAGAGAATGTAATTATGGGAAGGCTTATACCTGCAGGAACAGGACTTAAAAAATATAAGAATCTGAAACTCAATCTTAGCGAAAGAGAATAGAAAGAGTTTTTGGTTTTTAAATTTTCCTCTTGACAAATAAACTTCATGTTGGTAATAAGACCGACCTTTTCAATGCTTGGAAAGGTAATGGTTAGTTTAATTTTTTATGCCAACAATAAATCAATTAGTTAGAAATGGACGCAAGGCACTCAAGGAGAAGTCATCCTCTTCTGCGTTAAACCGTTCTCCTCAAAAGAGAGGTGTGTGTGTCAGGGTTTATACAACGACCCCGAAAAAACCAAACTCAGCTTTAAGAAAGGTTGCAAGAGTAAGGCTTACAAACGGGTTTGAGATTACATCCTATATTCCGGGTATTGGTCACAATCTTCAGGAGCATTCCATAGTATTGATAAGGGGTGGAAGAGTAAAGGACTTACCGGGTGTGCGTTATCACATTGTACGTGGGTCTCTTGATTCTGTCGGGGTTGCTGACAGGAAGAAGAGCAGGTCCAAGTATGGTGCTAAAAGAGCCAAGTAACATTAAAATAAATTATGCCAAGAAAAAAGCTTTTTAAAAAGAGAGTAATTTCATCAGACTTAAAATACAACTCTGTGCTTATACAGAGGTTCATTAACGGAATCATGAAAAATGGAAAGAAAAGACTGGCTGAAAAGGTTTTCTATGATGCAATTGATATAATGGAAGAGAAAACCAAATTAAAAGAACCCATAAACCTGTTTCAGAAGGCAATAGAAAATGTTAGGCCCTCTCTTGAAGTAAAATCAAGAAGAGTCGGTGGTTCAACATACCAGATACCTATAGAGGTTCCTTCAGACCGCAGGGTATCTCTTGCTATAAGATGGATAATTGGTTTTGCCAAGAAGAGAAAAGGTGGTGATATGCAGCATAAGCTTGCTGATGAACTGATTGATGCAGCTAACAACACAGGGTCTGCTGTTAAGAAGAAGATAGATACCCACAAGATGGCTGAAGCAAACAAAGCCTTTGCCCACTATAAATGGTGATGAGAGGATTTCCGGAATGCCAAGAATTATACCCCTTAATATGACTAGAAATATTGGAATTATGGCACACATAGATGCTGGCAAAACCACCACTACTGAGAGGATACTGTATTATACCGGCATATCCCATAAAATGGGCGAGGTTCATGACGGAACAGCTACAATGGACTGGATGGAGCAGGAGCAGGAAAGAGGCATTACCATTACTTCTGCTGCGACAACATGCTTCTGGCGCGACTTAAGGGTTAACATAATAGATACACCAGGCCATGTGGATTTTACAATTGAGGTTGAGAGATCTCTGAGGGTTCTTGACGGGGCTGTTGCAGTTTTTTGCGCAGTAGGCGGGGTAGAGCCTCAGTCAGAGACTGTGTGGAGACAGGCAGATAAATACAAGGTTCCGAGAATTGCCTTTGTCAATAAGATGGACAGAGTTGGAGCAGACCTTTTCCGCTGCATTAATATGATGAAGACCAGACTTGGCGCCAATCCGGTATTGATTCAGCTTCCGCTGGGCAAGGAGGGAGACTTCTACGGAGTTATTGATTTAATAAAAATGAAAGCAATCTGCTATGATGAAGATACGCTGGGATCAAAGTATACTATAAGAGAAATTCCGGAGCAGGAGTTAAATAGTGCAAAGGAATACAGAGAAAAAATGATAGAAAGTTTATGCGATGTAAATGAAGAAATTATGCATAGTTTTTTATCCGGAGAGAATGTTAAAGAGGAAGTTCTGTTAAAGACAATAAGAGAAGGCACTGTAAAAAACAAGATAACACCAGTGATTTGCGGTACGGCATTCAAAAATAAAGGGGTGCAGTTGCTTTTGGATGCAGTGGTGGATTTTCTTCCATCACCAATAGATATCCCTCCAACAGAAGGCATTGACTCCAATAAAAAAGAAAAAGTTTTAATTCTGGCTGATGATAATAAACCCTTTACAGCCTTAGCCTTTAAAATAATGGCAGACCCCTTTGTTGGTCAGCTGACATTCTTCAGGGTTTATTCAGGAGTTCTTAACTCAGGGTCCTATATTTATAATTCGACCAAGGGAGTAAAGGAAAGAATCGGGCGGTTGCTTAAAATGCATGCAAACAAAAGGGAAGAGATAAAGGAAGTTAATGCAGGAGATATTGCGGCTGCTGTAGGGCTTAAAAGCACTTTTACCGGAGATACACTCTGTACAAATGAATACCCTATAATTCTTGAAGCGATGACATTTCCTGAGCCGGTTATTTCAGTTGCAATAGAACCAAAAACAAAGGCAGATGAGGAGAAGCTTGGAACTGCTTTATCCAAGCTGGCACAGGAAGACCCGTCATTTAAAGTGTCATTCGACACAGAGACAAGCCAGACAATAATATCCGGGATGGGAGAACTTCATCTTGAAATACTTGTAGACAGGATGCTCAGGGAATTTAAGGTTGCCGCAAATGTTGGAAAGCCGCAGGTTGCTTACAAAGAGACAATTAAAAATTCCTTTGAGGCAGAAGGAAAGTTTATAAGACAGTCAGGAGGCAGAGGGCAATACGGTCACGTATGGCTTAAAGTAGAACCTTCTGAGCATGGGAAGGGATTTCAATTTGTAAATGATATAGTTGGCGGAGCTATACCAAGAGAATATATATCTGCTGTTGAAAAGGGTGTTAAGGAAGCGACAGAAAACGGGGTACTTGCAGGTTATCCTATAGTTGATATCACAGTAACAGTCTTTGACGGTTCTTTCCATGAGGTTGACTCATCTGAAATGGCATTCAAAATTGCAGCTTCAATGGCGTTTAAGTCTGCTGTTAAGAATTCCCAGCCAAGACTAATTGAGCCTATAATGAGTGTTGAGGTTGTTGTTCCTGAAGAATATGTTGGAGACATAATTGGAGACATTAATTCCAGAAGAGGCCATATTAAGGGGATGGAAGTCAGACCCGGTACGCAGATTATTAAGGCTACAGTACCGCTTGCAGAAATGTTTGGATATGCTACTGTTATAAGGTCTATGACACAGGGAAGGGCTACATATACAATGCAATTCTACTATTATGATGAGGTGCCAAAGGGAATAGCTGAGGAGATTATTACCAAGGTTCAGGGGGTAGAGAAAGTAGCCTGATAATAGTTTAGAAGTTTCAGGGTTAAGGAGTTTTTGAAATTTAATTAGGAGGGTGGTATTATGAGTAAGGCTAAGTTTGAGCGCAAGAAGCCACATGTAAACATAGGGACGATAGGGCATATAGACCACGGTAAGACGACATTGACCAGTGCGTTGACGCGGGTATTGGCAACGAAGGGATATGCGGAGTATGTGCCATTTGACCAGATAGACAAGGCGCCTGAGGAAAAGGAGAGAGGTATAACGATAGCCACAGCGCATGTTGAGTATGAGACAGTGAACAGGCACTATGCGCATGTTGACTGTCCTGGTCATGCGGACTATGTGAAGAACATGATAACCGGCGCAGCACAGATGGACGGAGCAATACTTGTAGTTGGAGCCAATGACGGTCCCATGCCACAGACCAGAGAGCATATACTGTTAGCGAGGCAGGTAGGTGTACCATACATAGTGGTATTTTTGAATAAAGTAGATATGGTGGATGACAAGGAGTTGATAGAGCTTGTTGAGCTTGAGTTAAGGGAGCTTTTGTCCAAGTATGAGTTTCCTGGCAATGATATACCCATAGTACACGGTTCCGCATTAAAGGCTTTGGAGTGTGGTTGCGGGAAGGATGCGTGTGATAAGTGCAAGTGCGTATTTGATTTAATGGCAGCAGTGGACAAGTATATACCGACACCTGAACGAGCCATTGACAAGCCGTTTTTAATGCCTGTTGAGGATGTGTTCAGCATATCCGGGCGTGGGACAGTGGTGACAGGCAGGGTTGATAGAGGAGTTGTAAAGGTAGGGGAAGAGGTTGAGATAGTGGGTTTGAGGGCGACGACAAAGACGGTTGCCACTGGAGTGGAGATGTTTCGCAAGCTATTGGATGAGGGTAGGGCTGGAGACAACATAGGAGTGTTGTTGAGGGGTACGAAGAAGGATGAGGTTGAGAGGGGGCAGGTATTGGCAAAGCCCGGGACAATAACCCCGCATACGAAGTTTGTTGCAGAGGCATATGTATTGACAAAGGAAGAGGGAGGTAGGCATACGCCGTTTTTTAACGGGTACAGGCCGCAGTTTTATTTCAGGACAACGGATGTTACCGGTGTGGTAAAGCTGCCGGGCGGAGTGGAGATGGTGATGCCTGGAGACAACGTAAAGATGGAGGTAGAGCTTATAACTCCAATAGCCATGGAGAAGGAACTGAGGTTTGCAATAAGAGAGGGAGGAAGAACAGTGGGCGCGGGAGTAATAAGCGAAATAATTGCTTAAGAAGGAAATATGATAAACCAAAAAATCAGAATAAGGCTTAAAGCCTATGACCATAGGGTACTGGATAAATCTACAAAGGAGATTGTTGATACTGCTGTAAGAACAGGTGCAAAGATAGCAGGACCAATACCTTTACCAACTACAATAAACAGATATACTGTTCTGCGGTCGCCCCATGTTGACAAGAAATCAAGAGAGCAGTTTGAGATTAGAACTCATAAGAGGGTAGTTGATATTTTAGAGCCAACACCCCAAACAGTTGACGCTCTTATGAAGCTTAATCTGTCAGCAGGGGTTGATGTGGAAATTAAACTGTAAGGCAGGAGAAGATTTTGGCAGTAGAAGGGATTTTTGGAAAGAAAATAGAGATGTCTCAGGTTTTTACCAAGGACGGTGAAGCTGTTCCCATTACTGCTATTGAACTCTGTCCTTGCAGGATTACTCAGATAAAAAATGCAAAGACTGACGGGTACAATGCGATTCAGATTGCTCTGGGTGTGGTGAAGAAAAAGCCATCAAATCCCATCAAAGGGCACTTTAAAAAAAGCGGAGCAGTCCCAGCTAGATATTTGAAAGAGATACGGGTTGCTGATTTGACAGATGCGAAGCTGGGAGATGAGCTTAAAATCGATATATTTAAAGAAGGTGAAAAGGTTGATGTTACAGGGGTTTCAAAAGGGAAGGGTTTTGCAGGTGTAATTAAAAGATATAGTTTCAGCGGTGGTCCTGCTACCCACGGCTCAAGATTCCATCGCACTCTTGGTTCAATAGGAAGCCGTAAACCCAAAAGGGTTTTTAAGGGCAAAAAGATGCCCGGAAGAATGGGCGGGGAAAATGTTACTGTTCAAAATTTAGAGGTTGAAAGGATTATTCCTGATAAGAATCTGATTCTGATAAAAGGAGCTGTTCCCGGAGCAAAGGGAGGCTTAATTTTTATAAAAAAGGCTGTTAAGGTATGAGTTCAATAGCTGTATTAAATTCAGAAAACAAAAAAGTTAAGGAAATTGACTTTCTGCCAAAGGTTTCACTGGAAAAGGTGAATCTTTCTGTGGTGCAGCAGGCAGTAATAAACAGGCTTGCCAACTCCAGGAAAGGAACAGCATCAACAAAGGACCGTTCAGAGGTAAATTACAGTACTGTTAAACTCTACAGACAGAAAGGAACAGGCAGAGCAAGAGCAGGCTCCAGAAAGTCTCCTGTGAGGGTTGGAGGCGGAACAATTTTCGGGCCAAAGCCAAGGGATTACTCTTACAGCATTCCAAAGAAGGCAAGGAGAAAGGCTGTACGCTCTGTTATATCTGAAAAATACAGGAATGGGGATATTTTGGTTGTAGAGGATATAAATCTTGGGGAGATCAAGACAAAGGCTTTAAGAAAGATGCTTGACGGATTTGGAGTGAGCAGTTCAGCCTTGATTCTGATGGGAGAACGGGATGAGATTTTGAGAAAATCGGCAAGGAATCTCCCTGATGTCAGGGTTTTAAATATTAATAATATAAACACCTATGATCTTTTAAATCATAAGAAATTAATCATAAAAGAAAAAGACCTTGCTCATTTAGAGGAGATGTTAGGCTAATGAAGCTCAATCCCCATAATATAATTAAGTCACCTATAGTAACAGAGAAGAGCAATATTATTAAGGACAGTTTAAATAAGGTTGTATTTGCTGTTGACAAAGGTGCAAATAAAGTTCAGGTAAAAAATGCTGTTCAGTATCTTTTTAAAGTCAAGATTGACAGGGTTCATCTGATGAATGTTAAGGGAAAAACAAAAAATTTCGGAAGATTTCATGGGAAAAGGCCTGACTGGAAAAAAGCAATTATAACTCTCAAGGAAGGGGAAAAGATAGAGCTTTTTGAGGGAGCGTAAGGGTTAATCACTGCAAAATCAAAAAATTAAAGATTTAAGTTTTGATATGTAATTTTGATTTTTGAACTTTGAATTTAATAAACTTTTAAAATTTATTACAGGAACAAGATATGCCATTAAAATCATATAGCCCGACTTCTCCTGGCAGAAGATTTCAGACTTCGGTTGATTTTGGTGAAATCACCAGGAAAAAACCTGAAAAATCATTGCTTCTTCCAATAAAAAAGACTGGCGGAAGAAACAGTTATGGAAGAATAACGAGCAGGTATATAGGAGGAGGGCATAAAAGGGCTTACCGCTTAATAGATTTTAAAAGGGATAAAGCAGGAATACCGGGAAGGGTGGACTCAATAGAGTATGACCCTAACAGGTCATGCTTCATTGCTCTTATTGTTTATAAGGATGGGGAGAAGAGGTATATTTTGGCTCCGCTAAAACTCAAAGTCGGAGAGGGAGTGGAATCAGGCTCTGATGCTGAGGTCAAAGACGGCAATGCAATGCAAATTAAAAATATGCCTCTTGGATCTGTCATCCATAATATAGAACTTACACCCGGAAAAGGCGGACAGATAGCAAGAAGTGCCGGAAGCTATGCGCAACTTATAGCAAAAGAGGGAAAATTTGCACATTTGAGGCTTCCCTCAGGAGAGATAAGGCTTGTAAATGCTAATTGCTGTGCAACTTTCGGACAGCTTGGAAACATAGACCACGAAAATGCTTCTATGGGTAAAGCAGGAAGAAACAGATGGCTTGGCATAAAACCAAGAAACAGGGGTGTTACAATGAATCCTGTTGACCATCCCCACGGTGGTGGCGAAGGGAAAACTTCCGGAGGAAGGCATCCGTGTACACCATGGGGTAAGCCAACAAAAGGATATAAAACTGTTAGAAAGAAGAAGACAGATATTTATATTCTGAAAAAGAGAAAATAAGGAGAGTAATGTCTAGGTCAATAAAAAAAGGTCCATATATTGATGAAAAGCTTCAGAAAAAAATTAAATCTCTGCAGGATAGCGGGGAACAGAAAGTAATAAAAAGCTGGGCAAGAAATTCTACAGTCGTGCCTGAGTTTGTTGGTTACACCATTGCCATTCATAACGGCAAAAAATTTATTCCCGTCTATGTGACAGAAAATATGGTTGGACATAAACTCGGTGAGTTTGCTCCAACAAGGATTTTTAAGAGTCATAGCAGCACCAGCAAAACTGAAAAAACAACAAAGGTAAGTTAATATCAAGGGATAGAAGAGTTTCTATGGAGAATAAGGAAAAAGTTAATATCGAGGCAAGAGCAATACTGCGGTTCATCAGGGTTGCTCCAAGAAAAGCAAGGCTTGTTGTGGACCTGATAAGAGGGAAGATGGTAAACGAAGCCCTGGCAATCCTGGATTTCTCACCTAAGTATGTTTCTCCTTTGCTTAAAAAAGTACTCAATTCGGCTGTATCTAATGCTATGAAAATTGCAGAAAACAAGAATTCCAAGATTGATTTGGATAAATTATTTATAAAGAGTGTAAACGTTGATGAAGGACCTATGCTTAAACGCTATATGCCAAGGGCAATGGGCAGGGCAACTTTAATAAGAAAAAGGACAAGTCATATAAAAATAGTTTTAGGGGAAGTTTCCAGAAGTTCTTAATTTTAAGAGGAGTTTTGCTTGGGACAGAAAGTTCATCCTATAGGTTTCAGATTAGGAATAAACAAGACTTGGGACTCAAAATGGTTTGCTAAAAAGAATTATGCCAAGTTTTTACACGAAGATTTAAAAATTCGTAAATTCGTAAAAAACAGGCTTGAAAGGGCCGGGGTTTCCAGAGTTGAGATTGAAAGAGCTTCTGACAATTTAAGAGTGAATATCTACTCTGCAAGGCCTGGGATAATTATTGGGAAAAAGGGTTTAGAGGTTGACAGACTTAAGGAAGACCTCAAAAAGTTTATTTCAAAAAGCATAAGCATAACCATAAACATTAACGAGATAAAAAGGGCTGAGATAGATGCGCAGCTTGTTGCTGAAAATGTTGCCTTACAGCTTGAGAGAAGGGTTGCTTTCAGAAGGGCAATGAAAAAAAATGTTTCATCTGCCCTGAGGTTTGGCGCTCAGGGGATAAAGGTGACCTGCGCCGGAAGACTTGGAGGGGCAGAGATAGCCAGGACCGAATGGTTCAGGGAGGGAAGGGTTCCGCTTCATACAATAAGGGCTGATATTGACTACGGAGTTGCTGAAGCAAGAACAACATACGGTGTTATTGGCGTGAAGGTGTGGATTTTCAAGGGAGAAATATTGTCTGAATATACAAAAGAGCCAAAGGTTAAACCCGGTAAAGGAGAAGCCTTTCAGTCTTGATTGGAGGTTTAAAGAGGTAAGATGTTAATACCCAAGAGAACGAAATACAGAAAACAGCAGAAGGGAAGAACACGGGGGAAGGCTTCTTCAGGGGCAACACTGAGTTTTGGTGAGTTTGGACTGAAAGCCCTTCAACCAGGAAGAATTACAGAAAGACAGATAGAGGCAGCAAGAATTGCAATAACCCGCTGTATGAAAAGAGGCGGGAAGGTATGGATAAGAATTTTTGCTGACAAACCTATGTCAAAAAAGCCTGCTGAGACAAGAATGGGAAAAGGAAAAGGAACTCCGGAATTCTGGGTTGCTCCGGTCAAGGCAGGAAGAATACTCTATGAAATGGACGGAGTTGAACTTGAAGTTGCAAAAGAGGCAATGAGATTAGCCTCACATAAACTATCCATAGCAACCAAGTTTGTATCAAGGCACTCAAAAACCCTGTAAGCTATAGAAGAATGAGGTTTGAAACCAGATATGAAATCAAGCGAAATAAGAGAACTGACTCTTGATGAGATGAAAAAGAAAGAGAAAGACATCAGGGAGGAGATTTTTAACCTGAAGTTCAGATTATCTTCAGGACAGCTTGAAGACCCGTCAAAGATTAAATTGGCAAGAAAGGATCTTGCAAGGGTTCTTACTATAATGGAAGAGAAGCAAAAATCCAGTTAATATGGATTAATGATAAAGCTCAAAGGACAAAATCCAAATTACAGAAAATTTGAGCCTTGAATTTTGAATTTTTTAAATCAGGTGAATAAGTGGAAAAGACAAAAGTTTTAAAAGGGAAAATAGGATTAGTTGTCAGCGACAGGATGAATAAAACTGTAGTAGTTGCAATAGAGAACCGTGTAATGCATAAAAGGTATAAAAAAATTATTAAAAAGACTTCAAAGTTTAAAGCCCATGATGAGAAGAACAAATGCAAGGTGGGCGATAAAGTTCGTATTGTAGAATGCAGACCTTTAAGCAAGGGAAAAAGAACTAGGGTAGTTGAAGTAATAGAAAGAGCCAAGAGAAATGGGTAATCTGGCTTTGAATGGAGTGTTTTAATGATTCAGTCGCAGACTAATTTAGTTGTTGCAGATAATTCAGGCGCAAAAAGGATTCAGTGTATCCTGGTTCTTGGAGGCTCAAGAAGAAGGTATGCTCAGATTGGAGATGTGATAAGGGCTTCAGTAAAAGAAGCAGTTCCTGATAGTACTGTTAAAAAGGGAGAAGTGGTTTATGCAGTTATTGTAAGAACAAGCAAAGAGTTGGGAAGGCCTGATGGTTCTTATATAAGATTTGATGATAATGCTGCAGTTATAATAAATGTCCAGAAGGAGCCTGTAGGTACAAGAATTTTTGGACCTGTTGCGAGAGAGTTAAGGAAAAAAAATTTTATGAAAATAATTTCCTTGGCTCCAGAGGTACTGTAAGTTTTATTGAGGAGAGATTCATGGCAGTTAGTGCGCCTGTGAGAAAGAATGATTTTGTTGTGGTAATAGCAGGGAAAGAAAAAGGCAAGAAAGGGAAAGTTTTAAAAGTTTTGCCAAAGAAAGAAAGGGTTGTTGTAGAAAAAGTTAATTTTATAAAAAGGCATACCCGTCCAACTTCTCAGCAGAAACAGGGTGGAATAATTGAGAAAGAGGGACCTCTTCACTGGTCAAAGGTTATGATTCTTTGCAATAAATGCGAGAAACCCGTAAGAACCGGAAGAAAAGAACTTTCTGATGGAATAAAGGTGAGAATCTGTAAAAAATGCGGGGAAACAATAGAGGCTAAGTAATGGTGTTGAAAAGATTATGGCAGTGTTAAAGGAAAAATATAAAAAAGAAATTGTAAAAAAAATGATGAAGGACTTTGGTTACAAAAACATTATGGAAGTCCCAAGGCTTGCAAAGATTATTATTAACATGGGTTTGGGTGAAGCCATTCAGAATGCAAAAGCTGTAGATGCGGCTACTGGAGAACTTACGGCTATCAGCGGGCAGAAACCAATAGTTACTAAGGCAAAAAAATCTATTGCCACTTTCAAGCTGAGAGAGGGAATGTCCATAGGATGTAAAGTCACTCTAAGAGGAAAGAGGATGTATGAGTTCTTTGACAGGCTTGTAAATGCATCACTTCCAAGAATCAGGGATTTTAAAGGAATTTCAGGAAGGTCTTTTGACGGGAGAGGTAATTTTACTTTTGGACTGAAAGAGCAGATTATCTTTCCTGAAATAGATTATGACAAGATAGACAAATTAAGAGGTATGAACATAACGATTGCTACTACAGCCATGAACGATGAAGAAGGAAAGGCGCTTCTAAAATATCTCGGGATGCCTTTCAGGAATTAATAAGTTTACAGAGGATTAAATCTTTAATGGCAAAAAAATCATTGATTGCAAAGTCTAAGAGGGTCCCGAAGTTCAAGGTCAGGTTATATAGCAGATGCCGTATATGCGGAAGACCGCGTGCCTATCTTAGAAAATTTGAAATGTGCAGAATATGCTTCAGAAAACTGGCTCTGCAGGGACAGATACCAGGGGTGATAAAAGCAAGCTGGTAATTGTTGCATTTGTAAATCTGTTTTATATAGGAATAAAGAAGAAATGGTAACAGATCCAATAGCAGATATGCTGACAAGAGTAAGGAATGCCCTAAGGGCAGGCCATGATAAGGTGGATATTGATGCTTCAACTCTAAAACTTGAGATTGCACGTATTCTTGAAGAGGAAGGGTTTATTAAGAAATATAAATTCATAAAGGACAACAAGCAGGGATTAATAAGAATAAGCCTCAAATATGATGATGAAGGGCTTCCGGTAATTTCAGGTTTAAAAAGAATAAGCAAATGCGGACGCCGCATTTATGCTGGGAAAGATGCTATACCTAAAGTTCTTGATGGATTGGGAGTTGCTATTCTCTCCACTTCTAAAGGAATAATAACTGATAAAAGATGCAGGAAAGAGGGGGTTGGCGGAGAGATTTTATGCGAGGTCTGGTAAATAGGGCGATTACAGCAATCAGAAAATTTATATTAAGAGCGGGAAAGTAAAAATGTCAAGGGTAGGGAAAAAAGTTATTGTATACCCCAAGGAAGTTACAATTGGGATTTCAAAAGACAGGATTGATGTTCAGGGTCCGCTTGGAAAACTCTCCTGTGAAATTCCTTCAAAAATAAAAATTGAAAAGAATTCTGAAGGGCTATCGATTACTCTTCTCAGTCAGGAAAGGACTGACAAACCGATTCACGGATTACTAAGAAGCCTAGTTAATAATATGGTTACAGGCGTTGTTAAAGGATTTCAGAAAAAGCTTGAGATAAGAGGAGTCGGATACAAGGCACAGATACAGGGAGGAAAACTGGTTTTAAATCTGGGTTTTTCTCACCCTGTTGTGTATGAAATCCCTGCAGGGATGAAAATTGATGTGGAAAAGCAGACTGAGCTGACAATCAAGGGGGCGGATAAACAACTTGTAGGTCAAATTGCAGCTGAAATAAGGGGGTTTTTTCCTCCTGAGCCCTATAAGGGTAAGGGCATAAGATATATAGATGAGGTGGTAAAAACCAAAGTCGGAAAGACTGGCGCTTAAACTGCTTCATATGAGATTTTAAAAAGAGGGGATTCATTTGGCTATAAGATTGAATAGAAGAGAAGCAAGGGTATCAAGACACAAGAAGATAAGAAAAAAAATCAGAGGTACATCTGAGGTTCCAAGGCTATCAGTGTTTAAAAGCTCAAGGCATCTATATGCTCAGATTATCAATGATGATAACGGAAACACAATGGCTGCTTTCTCCACTCTTAAACCTGAGTTCAAAGAGAAAATGAAAAAGAGCAGTACCATTGAGTCTGCAAAGGTTGTTGGGGAATTTATAGCTGAGCAGGCAAAAAAGTTAGGCATAGAAAAAGTAAGATTTGACAGAGGAGGATTCCCTTTTCACGGAAGAATAAAAGCTCTGGCTGACGCAGCAAGAGAAAAGGGTTTAAAGTTTTAGGAGTCATATGGATTTGAATAAAGCAGATATGATTGATGAGATTAAACTGGTAGACAAAGTAGTTCACATAAGCAGGGTAGCCAAGGTTGTAAAGGGAGGAAGAAGGTTTAGT
>Ga0209343_10003762_pt1 | contig 18962 bp, 17 predicted proteins | sample RifCSPlowO2_02_FD_184026 | JGI IMG/M metagenome (GOLD analysis project Ga0209343, IMG submission 184026) | Groundwater microbial communities from Rifle, Colorado - Rifle CSP2_plank lowO2_0.2 (SPAdes) (version 2) | ecosystem: Environmental > Aquatic > Deep subsurface > Groundwater | place... | reverse complement strand
CTTTACGCCAATCAATAACGAAGACGTCAACGAGTGCTGGATTTCCGACAAGGACCGGTTCAGCTACGAAGGACTGAATTCGGCGGAGCGCCTGACCAAACCGATGCTCAAGCAGGATGGCAAGTGGCTGGAAGTCGAATGGCCGGTTGCGCTGGAATATGTGGTGAACGGTTTGCGCCAAATTGGCAATGGCGATGGCGCAGCACAAATTGCCGCGCTGGCGACGCCACACAGCACGCTGGAAGAACTCTATCTGCTGCAAAAATTAATGCGCGGTTTGGGCAGCGGCAACGTCGATTTCCGTTTGCGCCAGTCTGATTTTTCTTCAGACGGCAAGCAAACAGAAACCCATCCCCTCCCCAACCCTCCCCTTGAAAGGGAGGGGGCAATCGACTCCTCCCTTGCGGGAGGAGAGCTTGGTGGATTCCTGCCGTGGCTGGGCATGCCGGTTGCTGATATCAATACCCGCGACCGCTTGCTGATTGTCGGAAGTTTTTTGCGCAAGGATCATCCGCTGCTGGCGCAGCGTGTGCGCCAGGCGGTCAAGCGCGGCGCGCAAGCTAACATCATTCACTCAAGCGACGATGATCTACTGATGCCGGTCGCCAACAAGGCCATCGTTGCGCCGGACGGAATGGTAAACACGCTGGCGCAAATCCTCAAGGCGCTGGCTGCGGAAAAACAAGTTGCGCCTGATGCGTCCGTGCAAGGTGTTGAAGTGGGCAGCTCTGCCACTGCCATTGCCAGGAGTCTGGCCAGCGGCGAACGTGTTGCAATATTGCTGGGCAATTTTGCGCAACAGCATCCGCAGGCGGCGCAGCTTGTCGCACTGGCGCAACGAATCGCCGCATTGTGCGGGGCAAGCTTTGGTTTTTTTGGTGAAGCGGCGAACAGCATCGGCGGTTATCTCGCCGGAGCGGTGCCGTTTGGCGGCAGCGTGCAGGGCATGAACGCCGCGGCGATGCTGGCTTCGCCGCGCAAGGCGTACATTTTGCTGAATGTCGAACCGGAACTGGACATGCACGATCCGCAGCAGGCGATGACCGCGATGTATGCTGCCGACATGGTGGTGGCAATGTCCGCCTGGAAACACCATGCGACCGATTACGCCGATGTGCTGTTGCCGATCGCGCCGTTCACTGAAACTTCCGGCACTTTTGTCAACACCGAGGGGCGCGTGCAAAGTTTCAAGGGTGCGGTCAAACCGCTCGGTGAAGCGCGACCGGCCTGGAAGGTGCTGCGTGTGTTGGGCAACTTGCTCGATGTGGCCGGCTTCGATTATGACACCAGCGAGGCGGTGCGCGATGAGGCGCTCGGCGGAATGGATATTTCGGCGAAATTGAACAATGCGTTGCAAGTTGCCACTCAGTCCTCAGTCCTCAGTCCTCAGTCCTCTGGATTACAGCGTGTCGCGGACGTGCCAATTTACTCGGCTGATGCGCTGGTGCGCCGCGCCGCCTCGCTGCAGAAAACCCGCGATGCCGCAATTCCATGCGTGAAGATGCATGGCAGCGAGTTGCAAAAACTGGGTGTGCAATCCGGCGATACCGTGAAAGTGACGCAGGGCAAGGCAACGGTGCGTCTGGCCATACAGGCGGATGATGCCCTGCCTGCCGGCACCGCGCGCGTGGCGGCGGGCCATCCGGCTACGGCAGAACTGGGTGCGATGTTTGGAACGATCACTGTGGAGCGCGCATGATGGAACTGATGCAAGCCGTGCAAAACTTTCTCGGCCCGGTCTGGCTGCCGTTATGGACGGTGGTGAAAATTTTGGCAATTGTGGTGCCGATTATGCTCACGGTTGCCTATCTGACGCTGGCGGAGCGCAAGGTCATCGGCTTCATGCAGATCCGCATCGGCCCGAACCGTGTCGGTCCTTATGGTTTGTTGCAACCGATTGCCGATGGGGTGAAATTATTTTTCAAAGAAATCATCATTCCGACCGGTTCCAGCAAATTCCTGTTTGTTCTGGCACCGATCATGGCGCTGGCGCCATCGCTGGCGGCGTGGGCGGCGGTGCCGTTCAGCGATGGCATGGTGCTGGCCGATCTCAATGCGGGGTTGCTGTATATCCTGGCGCTGACCTCGCTGGCGGTGTACGGCATCATCATTGCCGGCTGGGCGTCCAATTCCAAGTATGCTTTTCTCGGTGCGGTACGTTCTGCCGCGCAAATCGTGTCGTATGAAATTGCCATGGGTTTTGCGCTGGTGTGCGTGCTGATGGCTTCGCAAAGCATGAATCTGGGCGATATCGTGCGCGGCCAGCAAGGCGATTACGGCTTGCTGAACTGGTACCTGATTCCGCTGTTCCCGATGTTCCTCGTCTATCTGATTTCCGGCGTGGCGGAAACCAACCGCGCGCCGTTCGATATGGCCGAAGGCGAATCGGAAATTGTCGCCGGTTTCCACGTGGAATATTCCGGTATGGCGTTTGCGCTGTTCTTCCTGGCCGAATACGCCAACATGATTCTGGTTTCCTTCCTTACCGCGATCATGTTCCTGGGCGGCTGGCTGTCGCCGCTGCCGTTCCTGCCGGACAGTTTCATCTGGCTGCTGGCCAAGGTTTCCTTCATTCTGTTCCTGTTCCTGTGGTTCCGCGCGACCTTTCCGCGCTATCGCTATGACCAGCTGATGCGGCTGGGCTGGAAGGTGTTCATTCCGCTCACCATCATATGGGTGGTGGTGATCGCTGCGTGGATGCAGACACCGCTGTGGGTCTGGTAGCCAGAGGACAGAGGACAGAGGATAGTGTGGTAGGGGTAGGATTGATCGCGCCCGTACAAGGAAAAAAATGGAAAAAATTACAAATTTCTTCAAGACATTCCTGCTCTATGAGCTGGTCAAGGGCATGGCGCTGACCGGGCGGTATTTCTTTGCGCGCAAGATTACCGTGCAGTATCCGGAAGAGAAGACTCCGCAGAGCTTCCGCTTCCGCGGTCTGCACGCGCAACGCCGCTATGACAACGGCGAAGAACGCTGCATCGCTTGCAAATTGTGTGAGGCAATCTGCCCGGCGCTGGCGATCAAGATCGAGCTGGCGGAGCGCGAGGACGGCACAAGGCGCACTACGCAGTACGACATCGATCTGACCAAGTGCATTTTCTGCGGCTTCTGCGAGGAGTCATGCCCGGTGGATGCGATTGTCGAGACGCGCGTGTACGAATATCACGGCGAGAAGCCGGGCGACCTGTATTACACCAAGCCGATGCTGTTGGCGCTGGGCGACAAGCATGAGGAGCAGATCGCCAAGGATCGGGCAGCGGATGCGAAGTACAGATAGTGTTGTAGGGTGGACACAGTTTTATCGTGCCTACGCGCGGGTCTCTGTCCGCGTGGGCACAAACAACGTGCCCACCCTACGCCTTACAAGAGGATGAATTTATGAATTTTGAGACAATCGTGTTTTACGTATTCGCGGCGCTGACCGTGTTTGCGGCATTTCGCGTGATTACCGCACATAATCCGGTGCATGCCGTGCTGTTTCTGGTGCTGGCGTTCATCAGTTCGTCCGGCATCTGGCTGTTGCTCGAGGCGGAGTTTCTCGCCATCACGCTGGTGTTGGTGTATGTCGGCGCGGTGATGGTGCTGTTCCTGTTCGTGGTGATGATGCTGGATATTAATCTGGTGCGGATGCGCGAAGGTTTATGGCGCTGGGTGCCATTCGGTGCGGTGTTGGCCGGCTTGCTGGTATTCGAGATGGTCTGGGTGCTGGGTTCTTCCGATGCGTCCGGTGGCAAGGCGGCTGTCAAGCATGCTGCCGATTACAGCAATACCAAGGAATTGGGACGTTTGATCTATACCGAATACGTTTACCCGTTTGAGATTGCCGCAGCGATTCTTCTGGTAGCGATGGTGGCTGCCATTGCGCTGACTTCGCGCCGCCGCAAGGATTCAAAATCGCAGGTGATACCGGATCAGATCGCGGCCAGGAAAGCGGATCGCTTGCGCCTGGTCAAGATGCCCTCGGAGAAACGCGTTCAGGAAAAATTAGATAGCACAACAGGGGTTGCACGATGATCGATCTATCGGATTTTCTGATTCTTGGAGCAGTCGTCTTCTCCACGGGGGTTGCCGGCATTCTGTTCAAACAGAAGAACATCATCAATATGTTGATGGCAATCGAGTTGATGCTGCTGGCAGTGAATACGAATTTCGTCGCATTCTCGCACTATCGTGGAGATCCCGCCGGACAGATATTTGTATTTTTCATATTGGTGGTTGCCGCAGCCGAGGCAGCCATCGGGCTTGCCATTGTTGTGCTGCTTTTCCGCAATCGGCGGACGATTGATGTGGCCGATTGGAGCGAGCTGAAGGGGTGACCCGCCGGTGCAATGGTGATAATGATGATGACAATGACAAGAAACAGCCTTTTCCCTTACTGGATGAATAATTCGGCGAATGATCATTTCGCCGCCCTTTTGCTCGCGGAGATGAACCGGATGGCCACATGGAAACGTTGATTTCGATAAAGCCTCTTCTGGCGGTGCTGGTCTCGGCAATTGCTGCCGTGCTGGTCATGCTTTCTTACAAGCGGCCAGACCTGAGGGAGGGTTGGTCCCTTGGCGCGGGAGCCATCAAATTCCTGATCGTGATATCCATGACCCCGGCTGTTCTTTCCGGGGTGGTGATCCAGTATACGGTCTTCAAAATCCTTCCCGGCGTTGAACTCGCCTTCAAGGTGGACGGGATTGGTCTGTTGTTTGCCACCACGTCCTCATTCCTGTGGATTATCACAACGGTTTATTCCATGGGGTACATGCGCACACTCAAGGAGCATGCCCAGACAAGATATTACACCTGCTTTGCCATTGCGCTTTCCTCGGCGATGGGCGTCGCCTTTGCGGGGAATCTGTTCACATTGTTCTTCTTCTACGAAATACTGAGCCTGTGTACTTTACCGTTGGTCATTCACAATGAAGCTGCCAAGGACTGGGATGCGGGGCGCAAATACCTGCTTTATCTGGTAGGCGCATCGAGCAGCATATTGCTGGGGGCAATTATTCTGACGTACACGCTGACCGGCACGCTGGAATTCAACAAGGCGGGGATGTTCGCCGGACTAACGGCGACGACGTTCTCGGGCATGGGAATATCGACACTCCTGACGGTGATGTATTTCATGTTCCTGTACGGTTTTGCCAAGGCCGGGCTGATGCCGATGCACAACTGGCTTCCCTCTGCGATGGTGGCGCCTACGCCTGTCAGCGCTCTGCTCCACGCTGTGGCGGTGGTAAAGGTTGGCGCATTCTGTATTGTCCGGCTGGTGACTGATGTTTTCGGGGTTTCGTTGATGCAGGACCTCAGCCTGGGTGACTATACGGCCATTATCGCCTCCATCACCATTCTGGTTTCGTCGGCCTACGCGCTGACCCAGGATAATCTGAAAATGCGGCTGGCTTATTCCACAGTGAGCCAGCTCTCCTACATCGTGTTGGGGGTGGCGCTGTTGACGGTCAGCGGAATCACCGGAGGCATCATTCATATCGTCAATCATGCATTCACGAAAATCACACTGTTTTTCTGCGCCGGGTCGATCTACGTCGCGTCGCACAAGACCAACATCAGTGATATGTCCGGGATTGCACGAAAAATGCCCTGGACGATAGCCGCCTTCACCATCGGTTCACTTAGCATAATCGGGGTGCCGCTGTTCGCCGGATTCATCACCAAGTGGCATCTTGCCATTGGCACCATCGAGACCAAAAGCTGGATGCTGCTCGCGGTGATATTGACCAGTAGTCTGCTTAACGTGGCGTACTTCGCGCCGGTCGTCTACAAGGCTGTGTTTGGGGCTCCCCCGGCGGATGGCCACGAAGGTGTCAGCGAAGCGCCCTACAAAGTCCTTATACCGTTGCTGATTACGGCGGCTGGAACGGTGGCTCTCGGCATATTTCCCGACCACTTCCTCAATTTAATCAAGGTGAGTATTCTGTGATGGATATTGGCAAAATTCTGGAAAGCCTGGTGAATAACACCAGGACACTGAAGCGGGTCTCCTACGTGGTGCTGGCACTCACGGTGGCGATCGATTTTTTCATTTCCCGTCACCATCATGTTTTTTTCTGGGAAGACATCCCGGGATTCAGCGCCGTCTACGGGTTCATTTCCTGTGTCCTGATCGTCGTCATTTCCAAGGCGCTGGGGCACTATTGGCTGGAGCGTTCCGAGGAATACTACAATGATTGATTGGGTGCATCCTTCATTTTTCCTCATTTTCGGGGCCTTGCTCATTCCTCTGTTCAAGGGGAGGGTGCAGCAGTTTTATGTAGTTCTTCTTCCGGCGCTTTCGTTACTGACTGTAATGCTGATGGAGCCCGGCGTTCATGGCGTCGTTAACTTCCTCGGATTTGAACTGATTTTCGGCCGGGCAGACAAGCTCAGCCTGGCTTTCGCCTACGTGTTCTCGAGCGCAGCGCTGATCGGAGCGATCTACGCGCTGCATGTCAAGGATGTCAGCCAGCATGTTGCCGCATTCGTCTATGCCGGGTCATCACTCGGAGCCACATTTGCCGGCGATTTTCTGACGCTGTTTGTGTTCTGGGAGCTGATGGCATTTGCCTCGGTCTGGCTCATCTGGTCACGCCGGGTGAAGGCTTCGATCGAAGCGGGCTACCGCTATCTGCTCGTACATGCCGTCGGCGGCGTGGTGCTTCTTGCCGGAATCATCATTCTTTATGTGACGACCGGATCGATTCGTTTCGACGCCTTGCAGGTGCGCGATGCGGCGTTTTATCTCATCCTGATTGGCTTTTTGCTCAACGCTGCCGTTCCTCCGCTGCATGCTTGGCTGACGGATGCCTACCCCGAGGCAACGGTGACGGGTGCGGTCTTTCTGAGTGCCTTTACCACCAAGACGGCGGTCTATGCGCTGATTCGCGCTTACCCCGGCACTGAGGTGCTCATCTGGATGGGCACTATCATGGCACTCTACGGCGTGGTGTTCGCCGTGCTGGCGAACGATATTCGCCGGCTGCTCGGCTACCACATCATCAGCCAGGTCGGCTATATGGTGGCTGCCGTGGGGATGGGGACGGCGCTGGCCATCAACGGTGCGGTTGCGCATGCGTTCACCCATATCCTGTACAAGGGACTTCTCTTCATGGGAGCGGGGGCGGTCATTCAAATGACGGGGCGGAGCAAGCTGAGCGAACTGGGAGGAATATACCGCTATATGCCCGTGACTTTCGTGCTTTACATGATCGGCGGCTTCTCGATTTCGGCTTTTCCCCTGTTCAGCGGATTCGTGAGCAAGTCCATGGAAGTCTCGGCAGCAGCCGACCTGCATCTTACCTGGATATGGTTGCTGCTCACATTGGCTTCCGCCGGGACATTCCTGCATACCGGGCTGAAACTGCCTTATTTCACCTTCCTCGGCGATGACTGCGGGGCGCGGCCGACCGAGCCGCCGCGCAACATGCTGGTGGCGATGGGAATTGCCGCGTTCTTGTGTGTCTTTATCGGAGTCTATCCCGATTGGCTTTACAACATGCTGCCGCACGAAGTCGATTACCATCCATACACGGCAACCCATGTTGTCTGGGCTTTGCAGATACTGTTGTTTACCGGTCTGGGCTTCTTCATGCTGGTCAAGCACCTTGGCGGATCGCCCAAAATAAGCCTGGATCTGGACTGGTTCTACCGGAAGGGAGCGGGCCTTTTCATGCAGTTCGTGTACCGCGTGGTAGTTCCCGTCGAGGACTGGTTTATTCAGGTGTACCGTTCCGTGTTCCGTGGCAATCTGGCACTTGGCATAAAGGGGCTCTGGCTTGACAAGAACGTGATTGACGGGGCTGTCAATGCCATTGCAGCTGTGGTGGTGCGCTGTGCCGGCGCGCTGCGGCAGGTGCAAACCGGACAACTCCAGCATTACGCCATGGTTATGGTGGGATCACTGTTAATCCTGAGCCTTTACTCACTGTTCTGAGGTTATAGCGTGATACACGAATCCAATCTATTGAGCCTGCTTATAATTCTTCCGCTCCTCGGCGCGGCAATAATCGGCTTCATGCCGCGTAACGACGGCTGGGCGCGCCGCATTACCCTCGCTTTCACCTTGCTGGTTTTTGCCATCTCGCTTCCGTTGTGGTATCTCTTCGATACATCTTCCCACGAGATGCAGTTCGTCACACGGGTGCCATGGATACCCGCTTTCAACATCAATTATGCTGTCGGTGTGGACGGTATCAGTGTGCTGCTGGTGCTGCTCACCACCCTGATTACCCCGATGTGCGTGCTTTGCTCATGGAAGGCCATCGACACCAGGGTCAAGGAATACATGATTGCAATCCTGGTCATGGAGGCGATGCTGATCGGGGTCTTCGTGGCGCTCGATTTGTTCCTGTTCTTTATCTTCTGGGAGGCGGAACTCATCCCGATGTTCCTTATCATCGGGGTGTGGGGTGGACAGCGCCGGGTATATGCCGCGTTGAAGTTCTTCCTGTATACGATGCTGGGAAGTCTCCCGATGCTGGTTGCGGTACTGGCGCTGTATTTCACCGGCGGGGAGACATTTGACATTCAGACACTCTCGCAGGGAGCATACAGCGCGACGTTCCAGTTCTGGGTGTTCTGGGCTTTCTTCCTGGCCTTCGCGATCAAGGTTCCGATGTTCCCGTTTCACACCTGGTTGCCTGATGCCCACGTCGAGGCGCCTACCGCCGGTAGTGTGATGCTGGCAAGCGTGATGCTCAAGCTGGGCACCTACGGATTTCTGAGATTCAGTTTGCCGATAACCCCCGATGCGAGCCATGCTTTTGCGCCAATTGTCGTAATCCTTTCGTTGATTGCCATTATCTGGGGCTCATACATGGCATTGGTACAGACCGATCTCAAGAAGTTGGTCGCCTACTCCAGCGTCGGACATATGGGATTTGTCACGCTGGGGATTTTCGTCTTCAATACACAGGGTATCGAAGGGGCGATACTGCAGATGATCAACCACGGGATTACGACCGGGGCGCTTTTCCTTATGGTGGGCATGATCTATGAGAGAACCCACAGCCGGCTTATCTCGGATTGCAGCGGGCTAAGAATGACGGTGCCGATTTATGTGACACTGATGGCTATTTTTTCGTTTGCCTCCTTCGGGCTGCCCGGAACAAATTCGTTTGTCGGGGAATTCCTGGTACTGGTCGGCACTTTCAAATATGACCTCATGGCCGGGGCAATCTCCCTTGGCGGGGTAGTGCTTACCGTGGCCTACATGCTCTGGATGCTGCAACGGATTGTTTGGGGAGAAAGCACCCGGAAAGAGGGCGTGGTTGTTACCGAACTCAACGCTCGCGAGATCGCAACACTGGTGCCTCTGCTGGTGCTGGTCTTCTGGATTGGATTCCACCCGCAACCGTTCCTCGACAGGATGCGGGCGAGCGTAGCGCACCTTGTGTCGGAGATGTCGTCGGTTCGCGACGTCCAGCATATTGAAGGCCTCAATGATATGACGCTTCCGCAGATATTGGACCGGAGGCACCAGCATGCAGCAGTGGCGAACACCGTCGCAGTAAACCGGATATCTGCGGATTCGTGCCGCGCATCGCCTTGTCAAATCTCCAACCGGGATCGGAAACAGACGCTATGAACTTTGTACTATCAGACTTGTTGCCTGTGCTCCCTGAGGTCTTCGCGCTGACCATGGCGTGTGTGATACTGATTGCGGACTTGTTGATCAAACAAAATGGCAGGATGGTTACTTATCTGCTGGTGCAGCTCACCTTGCTGGGCTGTGCGCTGATTATTGTCGGCACACACGAAAATGGCGTGGTATACGCCTTTAATAACATGTTCGTGGACGACCTGATGTCCGATGTGCTGAAACTGCTGACCTGCCTGGCGTTGTCCATGATGCTGGTGTATTCGCGCCAATACCTTGTCGCACGCAGCCTGTTCACCGGCGAATTCATGGTGCTGGTCCTGTTCGCCTTGCTCGGCATGATGGTGATGATCTCTGCCAGCCACTTCCTCACCCTGTATCTCGGCCTGGAACTGCTCTCTCTGAGCCTGTACACCATCGTCGCATTGCAACGCGATTCCTCGGTTGCCATTGAAGCTTCGATGAAATACTTTGTGCTTGGCGCGCTGGCTTCCAGTCTGTTGTTGTACGGCATGTCCATGCTGTATGGCGCGACCGGTACACTGGAGCTGGATGCGGTGGCACAGGCGATTCAGTCCGGCACGGCGGACAAGAATTTGCTGGTGTTCGGTCTGGTGTTTGTGGTCTCGGGTCTGGCCTTCAAGCTCGGCGTGGTGCCTTTCCACATGTGGGTGCCGGACGTGTATCAGGGTGCGCCAACCGCCATCACCATGCTGATCGGCTCGGCCCCAAAACTTGCGGCATTTGCTTTTGCCGCGCGCATTCTGGTCCAGGGTCTGCAGCCTCTGGTGGAACACTGGTCGGGCATGTTGATTATTCTTGCGGTTGCTTCGATGGCGGTCGGCAATATCTCCGCGATTGCACAAACCAACCTCAAACGCATGTTCGCCTACTCCACCATTACCCACATGGGATTCGTCTTGCTTGGCTTATTGAGCGGCAGCATCGATGGTTATGGCGCGTCGATGTTCTACGTCGTGGTATACGCGCTGATGTCGCTGGGCGCCTTTGGCATGATCCTGCTGCTGTCACGCGCAGACGGATTCGAGGCCGACACCCTCGACGATTTCAAGGGACTCGGCCGACGCAGCCCATGGCTTGCCTTTCTGATGCTGCTGCTGATGTTCTCGATGGCCGGTGTACCGCCCACGGTCGGTTTTTACGCCAAATTTTCGGTGCTGAGTGCTGTCGTCCAGGCAGGCCACATCTGGCTGGCCGTCGTTGCGGTGCTGTTCTCGCTGATCGGCGCGTTCTACTACCTGCGCATCGTCAAGCTGATGTACTTCGACGCGCCGGAAAGCCATGCACCGATTTCCGTTGGCTCGGACACCGCGCTACTGATGAGTGTGAACGGGCTGGGCGTGCTGTTGCTTGGCTTGTTGCCAAGTACACTGATGTCGGTCTGCGCCGTAGCGGTACAGCAATCACTGTTGCTGCATTAACGCGCATGTGGCGCTGTTGAACAAAAACTCCCGCCGTGTGCGGGAGTTTTTGTTTGGGCGCCGAAAGAACCGCCAAACGTGGCAGAATGCATCTGTTCGTAAAATAGCGGGGTGAGAAATGGAAGCATATTGGATCTGGTGGCTGGCGGCGGTGGTACTGGTGATCGCCGAAATGTCCAGCGGTACGTTTTATCTGATCGCCGTGGCATTCGGGCTGGCAGTTGCCGGGCTGGCCGCGTATCTGGGCATGGCGTGGAGTGGGCAGGCCACCGTTGCGGCGCTGCTGTGTTCGGCCAGCGTGGCGGGAATTTACCGCTGGCGCAAACTGCACACCAAGCCGCATGAACAGGCAAACCTTGCTTATGACATCGGACAGGATGTGCATGTCGTACAGTGGTCGGATGAACGCCACGCGCGCGTCAGCTATCGCGGCGCCGAGTGGGATGCCGAGCTGGCGAAAAGTGCCTCGCCCGATTCAGCCCGGCAAAAATGGCGCATCAGGGAAATCGCAGGTTCGCAGTTAATCATCGAGTAAGACCCGCAAAAGGCGCTCGGTTAAGTGCCAATTGCATCGCAATCACTTTAACGCAGGGAGAAAAAACATGGATATATTCGTCATTGGATTGGGATTCTTCGCTGTCATTCTGGCATATCAGACGATCAAGATCGTGCCGCAACAAAACGCGTGGGTGATCGAGCGGTTCGGCAAATACAACAGGACACTGGAGCCCGGCCTGAACATCGTCATCCCGTTCATGGATCGCGTCGCCTATCGCCACCGTCTCACCGAGTTTCCCATCGATATCGCGCCGCAGGTCTGTATCACGCGCGACAATACCCAGGTGCAGGTGGACGGCGTGCTGTATTACCAGGTCACCGACGCCGCGCGCGCCAGCTACGGCACGTCGAATTACCTCGCCGCCATTACCATGCTGGCGCAGACTGCGCTGCGCTCGGAATGCGGCAAACGCGATCTGGACAAACTACTGGAAGACCGCGATGCGATCAACCGTACCGTGGTGTTTGCGCTGGACGAAGCCAGCCCGAACTGGGGCGTGAAAGTGCTGCGTTACGAGATCAAGGACATCACTCCGCCGCAGCAGGTGCTCGCCGCGATGCAGAAGCAGATCACCGCCGAGCGCGAAAAGCGCGCGCTGATCGCGCAATCTGAAGGCAAGAAACAGGAGGAAATCAACCTTGCCGAAGGCTCGATGACCGCGTCGATACGCGAATCCGAGGGCACCCGGCAAGCCGCCATCAATAACGCGCAGGGCGAAGCAGAAGCCCTGCTGCTGGTTGCCAACGCCACTGCCGCATCAATCAAGGTGGTTGCCGCCGCGATCCAGAGCGAGGGCGGGCTCACTGCCGTCAATCTCAAAGTTGCCGAACGGTTCGTCGATGCCTTCGGCAACATTGCCAAGCAGGGCAACACCATGATCCTGCCCGGCAATGCCGCCGACATCGCCGGACTGGTCGCCACCGCGATGCAGGTGGTAAAAAAGAGTTGATGCAGAAACACAGCTCACACGTTCGACCATTGCCTTGATGAATAACTTGGCATCTGACGCCTTGCTTGTTGAAGTGCTGAACGGCGATTGCCATTCGGCTTTGCTGGATCATGCCGCGCTGCAACGCGCGCTGCAGACACAAGGCGGGGTGTGGCATGGGCTGGTGACGGAGCGTTGCCAGCATTTGTTTGCCGATGCGCCGGTGTTCATCAGTGTCGCGCAGATGCAGCAGATGCGCGCAGTGATCGATGCGGTGGAGCGGGTGGTGGCGCTGCCGGGGTGGCATGACGGAGCATACGAACCGGGCAGCACTGCCAAAGGCGTGTTCTTCGGCTACGACTTTCATCTCAATGCCGACGGCGCGCATCTCATCGAGATCAACAGCAACGCGGGCGGCGGATTTCTGAATGCGCTGCTGCTCGACAGCCAGCGCGAGGCCGGATGGCCGGGCGCGGCGGTGGCGCAGGAGAATCTCGAGCGGGTGTTCATGGAGATGTTCCGCAACGAGTGGCGGCTGGAGTGCGGCGATGCGGCGCTCCATAGCGTCGCCATCGTGGACGAGCATCCGGAGGCGCAATATCTGTATCCGGAATTCCTGCTGGCGCAGCGCATGTTCGAGCGCGCCGGAATCGCGGCTTATATCGCCGATCCCGCGGCACTGCATTCGCGCGGCGATGGCCTCTATCTCGACGGGCAGAAGATTGACCTGGTGTACAACCGCCTGACGGATTTTTCCTTGCGGCAGTATCCTGCATTGCGGCAGGCATACCTGGATGGCAGCGTGGTGCTGACGCCCGATCCCGAGCACTATGCCAGCTACGCCGACAAGCGCAACCTGGTGCGGCTGACCGATGCGGATGGGTTGCGCGCGCTCGGCGCGGGCGAGGCCGACATCGCCACCTTGCAGGCAGGCATTCCGCACACCATCGTGGTAAAGCCGGAAATGGAAGCCATGCTGTGGGCGGAGCGCAAGCAATGGTTTTTCAAGCCGAACAGCGGCTATGGCAGCAAGGGCGCGTATCGCGGCGTGAACCTTACGCGCCGCGTGTTCGGTGAAATCATGCAGGGCGGTTATGTCGCGCAAAAGCTGGCTGCGCCGGGCGAACGCAGCGTATGCGTGGATGATGCAGAGGCGACTCCGCTCAAGTTTGACGTGCGCTGCTATGTCTATGACGGGCAGTTGCAACTGGTTGCGGCGCGGCTCTACCAGGGCCAGACCACCAATTTCCGCACACCGGGCGGCGGCTTCGCGCCGGTGCGGGTGTTGGGATAAAATGCGGATATATTTGCGGGCCAATTCATCATGACGCTTTATGCTTTTCTTGCGGTAGGAATCGGTGCGGCGTGCGGCGCATGGCTGCGCTGGGGCTTCGGCCTGTGGTTCAATCCGGCGCTGCCGGAATTGCCGCTCGGCACGCTCGCGGCCAACCTGGTAGGCGGTTACCTGATTGGCCTGACCATCGCATTTTTTATTCAGCATCCGGGGCTATCACCGGAATGGCGGCTGCTCATCATCACCGGCTTTCTCGGCGGGCTGACCACTTTTTCCACCTTTTCGGCAGAGACTGTCACCTTGCTGTTGCGCGGGCAGTATGCGTGGGGAGCGGGCATCATCGCGGCGCACCTCGGCGGTTCGCTGCTGATGACGGTGCTGGGTATCCAGACTTTCAAATGGCTGCAAACCTAGGAGCGCAAACATGAACCTGCTTACTTTCTACGTCAGTGAAAAACAGCATCATGCCGGTATGCCGTTGTATGACTGGTTGCTGGAAAAGGCCAGGACGCTCGGTATCCCGGGCGGCTCGGCATTCCGCGCGATTGCCGGTTATGGCCGGCACGGCAAGCTGCATGAGGAAACATTTTTTGAATTGGCCGGCGAGATGGCTGTGAAGGTGGAGTTCATCGTCGATGAACAGTACGCCGAGAAATTTCTCGATATGCTGCACGCTGAAAACCAGAAAATATTCTATGTCCGCCACACCGTGCAGTCGGGTGTTATCTGAACCTTGCTTTATTGATATGAGGTTGGCATGAATAAATCAACTTTGCTGCTGTGCGGAATGTACACACAGTACATGAGGATTCCGGGTGCCGCGCAACGCCGCAGGCGCTCTCCGCAGCAATTTTAAAGAAGCTTTTAAGGCAGGAGGCTGCGATGCGTCTGACTGTGCTGGGCTGTTACGGCGGGATCGGCGGTTTGCGGCGCACCACCGCACTGTTGCTGGATGACGACATCCTGATCGATGCGGGCAGCGGCGCGGGTGATCTCACGCTGGAGCGCATGGCGCTTCTGGAGCACATCTTTCTTACCCATGCACACCTCGATCACAGCGGGTTTGTGCCGCTGCTGGCGGATGCCGCCGCCTTCCTGCGCCAGCGCCCGCTGAATGTCCATGCGTTGCCGGAGACCATTGCCGCGCTCAAGAAGCACATGCTGAACGGCGAGCTGTGGCCGGACTACAGCGTGCTGCCGAGCGCGGATAATCCTTACATCCGTTTTATTCCGCTGGAGGTTGATTCGACAGTGCGGCTCGGCGAGCGGCGCATCACGCCGCTGCCTGCGCGTCATTCGATTTCTGCCGTGGGTTATTGCGTGGACAGCGGCGCTGCCAGTTTCGTCTACAGCGGCGATACCACGGATTGCGAAGAATTCTGGGAGGTGCTGAACCGCATCGGGAATCTGCGCTACCTGATGATCGAGGCGACCTTCCTTAATGCCGCCGGCCCGGCCGCTGCAAAGTCCGGGCACCTCACCGCCGAACTGCTGGCGCGCGGCCTGGCGCGGTTGCAACGTCCGGTGCAACTGCTTATCACGCACATGGAACCGGGCAAGGAAGAGCGCACCATGGCGGAAGTCGCGGCTGCCTGCGGCGTATTTCAGCCGCAGCAACTGCAACAGGGGCAGCAGTTCGTTTTTTGAAGCGAGAGGGGAGTCACTTCAAGGCTGACGTAGGGTGCATTTCATGCACCATGGCGCGCGCAGCGCACCCTTCCGTTCAAGGACTTTGGGCTACTGCCCAAAAAAGTCCCTTGTGGCCCCGGCCGGGCTAACGCCATTAACTTGCTGCGCAAGTTAGCCTACGCCGTAAGGTGAAAGATTTTTGGGCTACTGCCCAAAAAAATCTTTCACCTTATCCATCCAGGATTTGGCGCGCGGGTTGTGGCGTTCGCTGTCGGCTGCATTGATCGTTTCAAACTCGCGCAGCAGTTCTTTTTGCCGTTCGGTCAGGCTCACCGGCGTTTCCACGATGACGTGGCAATGCAAATCGCCATGGCTCGAGCTGCGCACGCCTTTTATGCCCTTGCCGCGCAGGCGGAAAATTTTTCCGCTTTGTGTTTCGGCGGGAATCTTGATGATGGCCTTGCTGTCCAGCGTGGGAATCTCGATCTCGCCGCCTAGCGCGGCGGTGGTGAAACTGATCGGCATTTCGCAATGCAGGTCGTTGTGGTCGCGCTGGAACACCGCGTGCGGCTTGGTGTGGATCACCACATACAAGTCGCCGGGCGGCCCGCTGTTCACGCCGTGCTCGCCCTCGCCGGACAGGCGAATGCGGTCGTCGTTATCCACGCCTGCCGGAATTTTTACCGACAGTGTCTTGTGCTGCTTGATGCGCCCGCTACCGCTGCAATCCTTGCACGGCGAGGCGATCATCTTGCCGGTGCCGTGGCAGCGCGGGCAGGTTTGCTGGATGGAGAAAAAGCCCTGCTGCATGCGCACCTGCCCGTGCCCGCCACAGGTGGTGCAGGTGGTCGGGCTGGTGCCGGGCTTGGCGCCGCTGCCCTTGCAGGTCTCGCATTCCGCCATGGTCGGCACGCGGATCTGCGTCTCGGTGCCGCGCGCGGCCTGCTCCAGCGTGATTTCCATGTTGTAGCGCAGGTCCGCGCCGCGCTGCACATTGCTGCGTCCGCCACCTCCGCGCCCGCCACCAAAGATGTCGCCGAAGATGTCGGAAAAATCAAAGCCCTGGGCGCCTGCGCCACCTGCGCCAAACGGGCTGCCACCGCCCATGCCGCCCGCCTCGAACGCGGCATGTCCATACTGGTCATAAGCCGCGCGCTTCTGCCCGTCGGAGAGCGTCTCGTAAGCCTCCTTGGCTTCCTTGAAATGCTCCTCCGCCTTCGGGTTGTCCGGGTTGCGGTCGGGGTGGTGCTTCATCGCCAGCTTGCGATAAGCCTTCTTGATTTCTTCGTCCGACGCATCGCGGTTGACGCCGAGGACTTCGTAATAGTCTTTTTTGGGCATAGTTATTAGTCGTAAGTCGTAAGACGTAAGTTGAAAAGCAAACGGGTTTTGCTTACGACTTACGTCTTACGACTCCCAACTTTATTTATAGGTCAGTTGTCAGTCATAGGCCGCAAGACGCAAGTTGAAAAGCAAACGAGTTTTGCTTACGACTTACGTCTTACGTCTTCGTACTTATTTTTTGTCCTTCACTTCCGTAAACTCCGCATCCACCACATCGCCTTCATCCTTCTTCTGGTCGGAGCAGGTCTCGCCTGGACCGCAGCTTCCGCAGCCACCTTCCTGTGCCTTGGCCTGTTCGGCGGCGTACATCTTCTCGCCGAGCTTCTGCGCGGCGGTCGCCAGTGCTTCGGTCTTGGCTTCGATGGCGTCCTTGTCGTCGGCCTTTACTGCTTCTTCGGCCTCCTTCAGCGCGGCTTCGATGGCAGACTTTTCGTCCGCCGCGAGTTGCTCGCCGTATTCCTTCAGTGACTTCTGCGTGGAGTGGATCAGCGCGTCGAGTTGGTTGCGCGCGGTTACCAGTTCCAGCGCCTTGCGGTCGTCCTCGGCATGCACCTCGGCATCGTTCACCATACGCTTGATTTCTTCTTCGCTCAAACCGGAGCTGGCCTGGATCTTGATCTTGTTTTCCTTGCCGGTCGCCTTGTCTTTCGCCGACACATGCAGGATGCCGTTCGCGTCGATGTCGAAGGTCACTTCGATCTGCGGCATGCCGCGCGGTGCGGGCGGAATGTCGGACAGGTTGAACTGGCCGAGGCTCTTGTTGCCGGAAGATATGTCACGCTCGCCTTGCAGCACATGGATGGTCACTGCGCTCTGGTTGTCGTCGGCGGTGGAGAATACCTGCGAGGCCTTGGTAGGGATCGTGGTGTTTTTCTTGATCAGCTTGGTCATCACGCCGCCCATGGTTTCGATGCCCAGGCTGAGCGGGGTCACGTCGAGCAGCAGCACGTCTTTTACTTCGCCTTGCAGCACGCCGCCCTGAATCGCGGCGCCAACTGCCACGGCTTCGTCCGGGTTCACGTCCTTGCGCGCTTCCTTGCCAAAGAATTCCTTGACCTTCTCCTGCACCTTGGGCATGCGGGTCTGGCCGCCGACCAGGATCACGTCGGAAATATCGGACGCGCTGACTCCCGCATCCTTCATCGCAATTTTGCATGGTTCGATGGTGCGCGCAATCAGTTCTTCGACCAGGCTTTCCAGCTTGGCGCGCGTGATTTTCACCGCAAGGTGTTTAGGGCCGCTGGCGTCCGCCGTGATGTAAGGCAGGTTCACTTCGGTCTGTTGCGCGGAAGACAGTTCGATCTTGGCCTTTTCCGCCGCGTCCTTCAGGCGTTGCAGCGCCAGCATGTCCTTCTTCAGATCGATGCCGCTTTCCTTCTTGAACTCATCCACCAGGAATTCGATCACGCGCATGTCGAAATCTTCGCCGCCGAGAAAGGTATCGCCGTTGGTGGACAATACTTCAAACTGGTGCTCGCCCTCGATCTCGGAAATGTCGATGATGGAGATGTCGAACGTGCCGCCGCCCAGGTCATACACCGCGATCTTGCGGTCGCCTTCCTGCTTGTCCAGGCCGAACGCCAATGCTGCTGCGGTCGGTTCGTTGATGATGCGCTTCACATCCAGCCCGGCAATGCGGCCCGCATCCTTGGTGGCCTGGCGCTGGCTGTCGTTGAAATAGGCAGGCACGGTAATGACCGCTTCGGTGACCGGTTCGCCCAGATAATCTTCGGCGGTCTTTTTCATCTTCGCCAGCACTTGCGCGGAAATTTCCGGTGCGGAGATCTCCTTGTCGCGTACCTTCACCCATGCATCGCCGTTCTTGGCCTTGACGATGGCGTATGGCACCATCTCAATGTCCTTCTGCACCATCTTCTCGTCGAAGCGGCGGCCGATCAGGCGCTTCACGCCATACAGCGTGTTCTTCGGGTTGGTCACCGCCTGACGCTTGGCCGGCGCGCCGACCAGCACTTCGCCGTCTTCCATGTAGGCGATGATGCTTGGGGTGGTGCGCGCGCCCTCGGCGTTCTCGATCACCTTGGTCTTGCCATTTTCCATGATGGCCACGCAGGAGTTGGTCGTGCCCAGGTCAATACCGATAATTTTTCCCATGATGCTTTTCCTTTCAGTTGAATGCTTGATAAATTAGTATTTGTTGCCTTGCCGCCTAACATAGG